>Ga0115011_10003401_pt1 | contig 10837 bp, 10 predicted proteins | sample TroAtlMetagenome_2_FD_88705 | JGI IMG/M metagenome (GOLD analysis project Ga0115011, IMG submission 88705) | Marine eukaryotic phytoplankton communities from Atlantic Ocean - Tropical Atlantic ANT8 Metagenome | ecosystem: Environmental > Aquatic > Marine > Oceanic | place: Tropical Atlantic... | reverse complement strand
TGGCACACCCTGCGGGTAGGTATCGCCGACCCAACGAAGTGAAGTACCCAATAATCCTGTCCAGTCAACAACGCCCGGGTTAAACGATGTCCCTCCGGGTCCAGGCCAACGGGCGGCAATTCCGTCGACGTCAGAGATTTGCATCCCTGCATCTTCGAGAGCTAACTGCAATGCATTGATGCATACAGAGATACTTGATGAATTCAGTGACTTTGCTTGCTCAGTTAAACCAACTCCCGCTATCGAAGCATTCAGCATTATTAAACTTGCCTCCCGTCTCCCCAAAAAGCTTCTCGTATTTTATTTTTAGCGATCTTCCCTACAGCATTTTTCGGCAAGGAGTCCCAAATTTCGACGCGTTCGGGTATTTTGATGGACGTCAACTCAGAGGTTCGGCAATGGAGCCTCAGCTCTTCGCTTGTCACTGATGCGCCCTGATTGAGAGCGACTATAGCTATTATCGCTTCGCCCCATTCTGGGTCAGGTATTCCTATCACTGTTGCTTCGAGGATGTCTTCGTGCTTATACAAGACGTTTTCTATTTCAGTAGGCGCAATGTTTAGGCCACCTCGAATGATTAGGTTCTTTTTCCTGTCAACAATGTATATGAAGCCGTCTTCGCTTACTTCTGCGATATCGCCCGAGTGCATCCAGTTATCTATTAATACTTCTTCAGTGCGTTCCACATCACGGTAATAGCCCTTCATTACATGTGGCCCAGAGAAAATAACCTCACCCCTTTCCCCGCTCTGAACATCATTTCCATTTTCGTTAACTACACGAACCTGCACTGCGTATGATGGCTGTCCGCATGATGCAAGAAGTTCCGGTCGGTCATGTAAGCCAGTTAAATGGTCGGTCTTTCGGAGAATTGTCCCGATAGATGCTATTTCAGCCATGCCGTAGAGCTGGTTAAATATACATCCGAAACGTTCCACTAGTTCTCGAAGGCGACTCGGAGAAATTGGAGAAGATCCATATCCTAAGGTCACCAGTCCACTTAGTCGTTGATCGGCGTCACGAGGAAGCCGATCTAGAAGTCGCATTAACTGTGTCGGAACAAGGAAACTATGAGTGGCCCCTTGCTCTTCGACATCACTGGAGAATCCAAGTGGATCAAAATTCCGGCTATCTCTGAATCCCAAGGCTGCACCTACAATCAAGCAGGGAACGATAGAGATATTTACGCTTGAATTATGAGGAATCTGTATTAGGTATCTAGCTTCGGAAGTGATTTCGTATTCGAGACATGCAACCGTTGCATGCTGAATTACGCGTGCATGATCGAAGAGAACCCCTTTTGGCCTTCCGGTTGTTCCACTCGTGTAGACAATGCAAAAATCATCATCGTGTCGGACGTCGTGAAGAGAATCCGGAACAAGATCAGACATCGAGGAAAGTTCCTCTTCCCAGCTATCTGAGTCTAAAACTCGGACTGGGATTCCGATTTCCTCTGCTATCGATGTGACTTGGTCTAGATGCTCTTGATCTGTAATTAAAAGAGATGGGTCAGAATTTTCAAAAATCTGGTGAAGTTCCATATCGCTAAGTCTGAAATTTAACCCGACATATACACATCCTGCTTTTGCAACACCTCCAATAATTTCCATTACTTCTGGCCTGTTCGCTACAAATAGCGCAACTCGGTCACCTTTATTCAGAAAGGACGATAAATAGTGGGCTATTTTGTTTGTTCGCTTATCCAACTGGCTATACGTGAATTCAGCGCTTCCAAAGATCGCGGCCGACTCTGGAAATCTAACTGCATTTCTCCGAATGGATAAGCCAACAGTCATATCGCTTCTTTTGTTAATTCAAATACCGGGAGTTTCCGTCCTGAAAAATCTGTAAATGTTACCTTTACTCTGTCATTAAGTTCAATTGTGCTATCAGAAACCCCCACTATCCATGAGAACATTCGCCAACCTTCATCAAGTTGAATATCAGCGACAATAAGTGGAGAAGGAAAGTGTGTCTCCGGAGGTCGATGAATTACTGTAAAGCTATATATCGCACCTGTACCGCTGCTTTCTTTATATTCCCAAGTATCTGACTGGCATCTCGGGCACAGGACTTGGGGTGAAAAGAAACTTTTTTGACAAGATTGACATACAGGCCGAACAAGGACTCCTTCTTGGGCTCTTTCCCAAAATTCACTAGAAAAGGCGTCAGCAGGTTTGTTAGTCATTCTTTTTCTCTTGGAGGAGGGCAAAGGCAGCATCCTTCACACTCATACCAACTTCGACACCCCGTTCTCTTGCAGGCTTATTGCACGCGCTAATTGAACCTTCAAAGTAAGCTTTGAAAGCATCGCCAACGGGCGCACTCCAAGCATCGCAACAAGCGCCAGCCAAACCATACTCTTCAGTTGTCTCTAAACCAGTTATTCCAGCATTATTCTTGCTCATGCCGCCATCTGAGCAGATAAATCCATGTGGTGAAACTTCGAGCAGGAATTTCGCCCCCGATCGTCCGGTATGGCCTGCTGTCACGAGAACATTATTTGTATCTTCGGGCAATGCAAAGACAATTGAATCTGTGACGATAATCTCCCTACCAGCGTTAGAGGTGGCCATTGATTCACGCCGTATCTTGGTTCCTGCCGTCACATCTCCAGGGTCATTGAGAATAAGTACTTCTGCTGCCTCAGAGACGCTCATGCCTTCTTCAACTCCTGCTCGTTCAGCAAGAATATTCACTCGCGATATAACTCCTGTTTCATACAAGTCAATTCCGTTACCTAGTTCTGCACTCATGCCATCTGCGGCTGCGGCTGGAATACCAATCGCTTCGAGGTACCAGAGACCTGCGATCCCTGCACCATCTTTTCCTATGCAGCCATCATGGCCTATGACTGCTCGAGGCCTGTGTGGAGCCATCAAACGAGCTGGCAAAACTCCAAGGTAGGACGAGGGCACCACCACATCACGGTCACGGTTGCGAGCATCGACATAGCGGGCTGAATCCATAGCTACTACTCGACGGCCATCACTTTCCCACACCACATCATGGGGGTGATCTGCTTCATCATTAAGTAATGGTGCTTCTTCTGCCACTTCTCCTCCATTCTGAGCTTGGTATTTATGCTCATATGGTAAATTCTTAATTTTAAACTTACAAATGTGCGTCGGTGACAATGCACTTCTTATTTTGTTTCACATCAGCAAGTTAGCTAGTTTTGACGAATGAAAGAAAAACGAAATTGGATAAACGCAACAACACTTGGTGACCTCATTGATATGAGAGCAGAACTTCACCCAGAGAAGGAAGCGATAGTTTTCCGTGACGAACGCCATAGCTATAGCGACATCGCTCGCGAAGCAGAACATATTTCGAAATCTCTACTTGCGTTGGGTGTAGAGCCAGGGGACCGTATCGGTTACTTCCTTGGTGAATGCGTTGAAACTGTTTCCATAATGCTTGGGGCATCGAAAATTGGAGCAATATGTGCACCTATTAATTCTCGATTCAAGCCCAGAGAGCTAGGACAAGTAATTGTTCATGCTGGAATGAAAGTTGTTTTTACAACCGCATCAGATACTGGAACAAACTTCAACGAACTCATTCAGCGAACGTTCCCGCAAATCGCTAAATCCGAAAGTGTATCTCTGGAATTTAATGACGATCCAGAGCTGCAGACAATAGTCGTCTTAGATGAGGTCGAGCGGCCGGGAACGATAAACCTTACGGACCTGGAACGACTTGCTGAATCTGTAAGTGACGAAGAAGTTCATTTTCGACAGGCTGGAGTTCGCGTTCGAGAAACAGCGATAATTATGTACACTTCCGGCACCACTGCTATGCCGAAAGGGGCGATGTTAAGCCATGAAGCGTTCAGTAGGTACGGGATGTCACTCCAAGAACGGATGCTCCTCAACGAGGACGATAAGATTTGGTCAGCTCTTCCGATGTTTCACATCGGAGGCGTAGCATTTATGTTGGCGTCAATTTTTGTTGGTGGGACATACTTCCATACGGGATACTTTGACCCGGGAGTTGCACTCGCCCAAATACGAGATGAATCCTGCACTGTAGCTCTCCCAGCATTTGAGACAATTTGGCTTCCTATTATTACCCACGTAGATAGAAGCGAGAGCGACTTTGATTCCTTGAGGACGTTAATGTGTGTGGGAGTCCCTGAAAGGCTTCGTGAGTTTCAGAAGGCGACACCCGATGCCCCATTGCTCAATGCAGTGGGTCAAACAGAAGCCTGCGCTTTTCTTGGTCTTTCAGAGTTGGATGATGAACCTGAGCTTCGTTTCACTAAAGGTGGATTTCCGATGCCTGGATTGGAGGTAGAAGTCCACGATCCTGAAACCGGAGACAAACTTCCTTACGGAAGCATCGGTGAACTCTGGTACCGAGGCCCTGCAATGTTCGACGGCTATTTTCGCGACCAGGAATTAAATGCTGAGGTATTTGATGAGCGGGGTTTCTTTCGGACAGGTGATATATGTGAATTAGATGGAGATGGGCGTGTAACTTTTCTCTCCCGACTAAAAGATATGCTCAAAGTCGGTGGAGAAAATGTCGCTGCGGCTGAAGTAGAAGGGTTCCTTCTAACCCATCCAGCTGTTGCTTTAGCCCAGGTAGTAGCTGCCCCAGATGAACGATATGTTGAAGTTCCTGCAGCATACATTCAATTAAAACCTGATGAGAAAGCAACTGAACAAGAAATTATCGATTTCTGCAAGGACGAAATTGCGACGTATCGCATACCTAGGTATGTACGTTTCGTTGATGAATGGCCAATGTCAGGTACAAAAATCCAAAAATTTGCATTGCGTGAGCTGATTGCAGGAGAACTAAAAGACAAAGGTATTAAATCCGCTGAAAAGATAAGTTCTTCAGAGGAAGATAGCAGCTAGCTTAATCCCCTAGTCCTTCTTTCCCAGCTTCTCGCATAAACGGAACTCGCGCCATGTGCTGGGGGTCATTTGCCTTGGAGCCTGATGTAAATCCTGCATCAACTGTGAGGCAATGCCCATTTGTATAGCCGGACTCATCAGATGCAAGGAAGAGTGCAGCCTTCCCTACATCTTCAGCTGTTCCCGCTCGTCCTTTCAGCGGAGAATTTTGTGCAAGTGTTTCACGAATTTCGTCCATCGCCGTAAAGTCGCCAAGGTGAGCTTGTGCAGCGAGTGGAGTTGTAACTCCGCTCGGAGCAATGCAATTCACTCGAATGCCATATCTGCACAGCTCAGCGGCCGTGTTTCGGGTTAAACCGACTATCGCATGTTTTGCTGTTGCATACGCATGGGGGCCGAATCCACCACTCAAGCCCGCAGTGCTAGCCATATTGATAATCGATCCGCTTTCCTGTTTCTTCATTGCTGCGGCAGCGTGCTTGATTCCCAGAAATGAGCCCGTAACGAGGATCTCAATTGTTTTTTGGAATTCTTCGAGAAGAATTTCGTCGATAGGTGCTCTAGCGCCGACTATCCCAGCATTGTTCATCATTACGTCAAGATTCCCAGTTATACCTACCGCATCGGAGATTAATTCTTGAACTTGTTCCTCACTGGTAACGTCGCAAAACACAAACTTTGCTTTGGCCCCTAACCTTTCAGCAACTTGCCGACCTAAATCAGTTTGAATGTCAGCTAGAACAACGTATGCCCCCTCCTCAATGAATATTTGGGCGGTCGCTTCACCGATTCCGCTTGACCCACCAGTAATTACAGCAACTTTTTCCACTAATCGTCCGCTCATTCCACTAATCTATCAATAACCGACTAAATGGTTGGCTATATTAGATAAAACATTTCAAGGGGGAATAATGTCTAGTGAAAAACTCCAAGACAAAGCAGTGGATCAAATAACGACCGAGGAAATCACGACTGAGCTCAACCGGAGAGGCCATATTGTGACTTCATGGGAGGGAATAGGTGGAATTACTCTCCCTACTGAAGCAATAGCGACAATGTATAAAATTGGGCTTCCGGAAAACCCTGAGGCGCCTACCGTATTTAAGATGAATTTTCCACCAGGTTGCACTATTGAATCACATACCCATGCCTGTGATTACTCTGAAATAGTTCTTGAAGGTTCGCAAATGATTGGAAGGACATGGCTATACCCTGGCGATGTCCGCATCGGGCTAGCGAATCGTGGATACGGACCTCTGGTCGCTGGACCCGAAGGTGCTACTGTCCTCGTTATCTTTGCCGACAGTAACTGGGAAGGCATCCCTTTGGGCAAAGGATCAGGGAATACTCTTGGTACAAACGAAATCACTGATCGATTTGAAGCCTAACGACGGTCCGGCAAGGACGGAACGTAATTCCAAACGGTCGCCATGGGTTTCAGAAGTTACGAGAGATGCCATCAGGCATTTTGCTTGGGGCATAGGCGACAATAACCCCCTATGGATTGACCCCGAATACGGACCAACCTCTATTTTGGAGACAACTATTGCCCCACCATCGTTTGCGTATGCAATAGATGAAACAACTGTTGCTCCCGGTTTCGACGAACATCAACGACATTACGAAAAAGTTGAATGGCGATGGTTCCATCCTTTCAAGCTAGGACAACGGGTAACAGTCGAGTCAAAATTGTTAGGTGAAGACGCGAATTCTTCCTCCGGTGTTATTAGACAATACGGTGAAACGTCATTTCTGTCCGAAGGTACGGGGCTTGTCGCAAAAGCGAATGTGACTACACGACGAGACCAAAAGCCACTCGCACAAGCGCAAGACCGAAGTGAAATTCGTTACAACGGCAGTGAACTTTCAGCCATCGAAGACAATATTCTGTCTGAAAAATGCCGAGGATCTTCGCCAAGGGTATGGGAGGATGTTTCCCCTGGGGAAATGATCGGAACTGTTACCAAAGGGCCTCTTAGCATCATGGATATTGTTGCTTGGTGCGCTGGCACTATGGGTTCTCCAATTACGGACTGTGGATATAGCTCAGGTGGGCTTCAAGCCGAAACTGCAACTGGCCCTCAAATAACATCTTGGATGGTGCACATGATCACCAACTGGATGGGTGATAGCGGATTTCTCCATAATTTAACTGTCGATTTTTTAGCCCTTCCATTTCTGGGTAGTACAACAACGATTACAGGCGCCATCACCAATACGTTCAGAGATGACAACGGGTGCTGGTGCGAAATTGAAATTACTTGCTACCTTCAAAGTAGTGACGAAATAGCTACAGGTTCTGCTGTTGTTCAGCTTCCAACTTCGACAAGATGATCGCTTAAGGCTTAAATTTCAGAAAGTTTCTGGACGGAAGAATTCATTTGTTTTAACTTCGTTGAATGGACGATACTAAATATTTAAAAGAGCAAATTGTAATAGCTTGTCAAGCGCTTGGCCTCCATGGCTGCGGATCCGGAATAGGTGGCCATGTCTCCATGAGGCTGCCCGGCGAAGATGCACTTTTGATTAATGCGTTCGACCGTACACTCGCAGAAATCACCATTGATGATGTCCTTTTAATAGACTACGAAGGAAACGTCCTAGAAGGTAACCGAGAAATTAGCGTCGGGCATGAATTTCATCCAGGGATTTACGGAGTACGCGAGGACGTTAATGCCATCGTCCATACACATGGCCCCTGGGGCACGGCTCTGGCTGGACTCGCCCGCCCATTAAAAATCCGAGCAAATCTAGCTTGCTTCTTTCACGAGGATCAAGCACTGAGCCCCGACGATTCGTTTGCTTCTATAGGCCCCGCTATCGGCAACGCCAATACAATCATAATTCCATGGCATGGATGCATCACTGTCGGAACGACAATAGGGCGAGCGACAGCACTTCATACGACGTTCGAAGACATGGCAAGATTGGATGTTCTTCTTGAACCATCGAATGTCCCTGAACTCCCACTCGAATGGCGTGATCACCTAAAGGAACTCGTTGATGTAAAAGCTGGCTACTTAGAACAGACATGGGACTTGATGAAACGTAAGGTTGCCACCCAGCTAGACAACTCTTCTAGTTTCTGATCTTCCTCCCTTCTGTTTACTAGATTCTTGCGATTTATAGTGAAATGTGGGAGGCTATATTCATCAACCGCATGGTTGGGCAAACTTTGGTGGGTAATTTCGTCTGGAAACATTCGAGGGGACCTTCCAGTGTATTTAAAATTATGGAGGGAATATGCGTAAAAACGCACTTAAGTTACTCGCTCTTTTAGCTGTCTTTAGCTTTATCGCCGTTGGTTGCGGTGATGATGACGATAGTGGGAGTGCAAGTAGCTCGGAAGAATCAAGCAGCTCAGAAGAATCAAGCAGCTCAGAAGAATCAAGCAGCTCAGAAGAATCAAGCAGCTCAGAAGAAGCAGCAGCAGAACCAGCATGTGAACTTGGCCCAGGTGTCTCAGACACTGAAATCAAACTAGGTTCTTCACTGCCTCTCACAGGCAACCTAGCTGCCCTTGGTGTTCAAGCAGAATTTGCACTCAACGCAACTATTAAACGAATTAACGATGGTGGCGGTATAGCAGGAAGAACTCTGAGCTTGACAGTTCAAGACGATGAGTTCAACCCAGAAAAGACAGTGGCAAACGCTCAGTACTTCATCGATCAAGTCGGTGTCTTTGGCGTTTGGGGTAGTATCGGATCAGCTCCAACAGTGGCAGCTATTCCTCTCCATGATGAAGCTGGAATCATGACCCTATTTACTTGGTCACAGGATACTTCACTCTTTGACAGAGCAGCTCACCCATACTTCTTCTCTCTTAACCCATCCGGATACAAACAAGCCGTAGCGTTCTCAAATTACTTCGGTAATAAGTATGACTATGGTTCAGAAACACCAGTAGTTGCTGGACTTGTGCTTAGCTCACCAGACGGTGAAGAAGCAGCACAAGGCGTTCGAGATGGCGCAGCTGGTGCATTTGAAGGTGGAACCCAAACCTGGGAACGCGATGCAGCGACCTATCAGCCGCAGCTACTAGCGATGAAAGACGCTGGAGTAACCGACGTTTACACTGTTGTCGGTGACACTCAATTCGCCCAGATTATTCAAGAAATGGATCAAGTTGGCCTAGAGGCAAGAGTTTGGGGAACCAACGCTGTTGTCACATCTAATCTGATTGATCTAGTCGGCGAACTTGCTGAAGGCGCCCTTGCTGTAACTGTTATGACTGGCCTTAGCGCTGATGTTCCTGGCCTCGTCCAGTTCCGAGAGGAAATGGCTGCAGTCGGAGCATCAGAAGGCGACTTAAGCTCGGCAAGTATGCTCGCATACGCTGGAGGTCTTGTACTTGAGCAAGGCCTACGTGACGTCGGCGATTGCCTTAACGCCGATGCCCTCACTGCAGCTCTCCTCGCTCTTGAGGACTTCAGCACAGGAGGAATTATGGCTCCGATCAACTTTGATCCAGACACAGGCCTAGGTAACCAGGGTGCTATCATCCAAGAGGTTGTCAACGGTGCGTGGACCACAGTAGACGAAGGCTAATAAATAAGACATGACGATGCCCTTGCTGGGGCTTGCTCCAGCAAGGGCTTGTCTATGTAATCTAAGGAATGAGAACCTATAAGCTATGACGCAGTTTATTCAACTACTTTGGTCAGGTATCCTTAACGGCCTGCTCTATGCGATGATCGGCTTATCACTGGTTCTTATATTCAAAACAGCTCGCATCCTTAACGTTGCCGCTGGGACTATGGCTGGCTTCACTGGCTGGTTTGCTTGGTGGTGGGCGACAAAGGGAGGCGTCCCATTTCTCCTAGCAATTTTGGTTGCGATAGTTATGGTCGCTGTTGCGACACTATTAATTGAACGCTTAACGATCCGACCGCTCATAAATGAAAACTTTTTATCAATCGTTACGATCACATTGGGGTTAGAAATCCTCATAGCGAACTTATCTATTCGCTTTTTCGGTGGCCGCGCAGAGAGCTTAAGAATCCCCGGAGATATTCAATTTAAGAACTTTGAAATCGGCGGAGTCCGATTTAACTGGTGGCACATAGTAATCCTCATATCCACCTTTATTATCCTCGCAATTGTCGGATACATCGTCAACCGCACAGAACTAGGACTGGCAATGCGAGCATTCGCAGAAGATAAGGATGCGGCTCGGCTCATGGGAATCAAAGAGTCAACGGTTTCCCAGTGGACTTGGACACTGTCCGTAACGGTAGGAGGCCTAGCAGGGATACTCTTTGCTCCTGTGTTGTTCCTCCAGCAAGACTATATGAATATTCCATTCATTAAAGGATTCGTGGCCGCCATCCTTGGAGGGTTCACTAGCTTAAGCGGAGGGGTCCTAGGCGGATTGCTACTTGGTGAATTAGAAGCACTTGCTGTTAAGTACGCTCCTCGACAAGCTGCTGCCGCGCTCCCTGTACTCATCGTATTCTTTATTCTTCTTGTAAGGCCACGCGGTCTCTTCACCCGAGCCAAAGCACATGAGAGAGTATGACAATGGCTTATAACGAACAAACCTCTTCTTCTTCCGCTATGGAAAGAGCGGGAATCCCTGTCCCTGGATATATCAAAAGGAACCATCTATTAGGAGTCTTTTTCTTCGCATTAACTTTCCTTCTCCTCCCCCAATTCGATCAATACACAACCGCTATAGGATTTATTCTTGTCTTTGCCGCTGTTGGTGGCAGCTTGGTGATTGCTTTCGGTGCAGCCGGACAATTTACCTTGGGGCATTCGATCTTCCTTGGAGTTGGGGCATTCCTTTCTGCCAATATTGCAAATGATAGCTACGGATGGGGCCGAGGGCTAGAAGTGGAGATCCCCATCGCCCTTGCCGTATGCTTTATTCTTGGCTTAATCGTTGGCCTGCCTAGCCTTCGGGTCAATGAGCTTTACTTAGCATTGGCGACTTTTGCTATCGCGTACGTAGGCCAGCAAGTCCTATA
>Ga0115011_10003400_pt1 | contig 10837 bp, 8 predicted proteins | sample TroAtlMetagenome_2_FD_88705 | JGI IMG/M metagenome (GOLD analysis project Ga0115011, IMG submission 88705) | Marine eukaryotic phytoplankton communities from Atlantic Ocean - Tropical Atlantic ANT8 Metagenome | ecosystem: Environmental > Aquatic > Marine > Oceanic | place: Tropical Atlantic... | reverse complement strand
TTTTCATGGAAGTTTCTAATTAACTTCTCCTGAAAATCATAAGGATGGAACTGTGTTAGTCCTTCATCCAAAGAAACAATCTTGATATAATTCTTAGCAAAATATACTGGATCTTTCTTACATTTAATAAATTCAATAACTTGCTCTTGTGTGAACTCATGAGCAGTATTAGCCTTTTTTAAATTGGGATTACCAAGATAAACTTCTTCCTGAGACATAACAAAATTTACTTAGTAGTTGTTTCGTTATCTAACAATCCTTGTTTAAGCATTTTGGATAACTCAGATGTAGATCCTACAAATAGTGCATTATTTGTAACATTACTTGGACCTTTTTCTTTGTCCTCATCAATATCCTTAACTTTCTTTTGAAGTTCCATTAACTTATCAGTAGTATCAGCAACTGACTTAATAATCTGACCAGCAACTTCATATGCTCTTGGACTTGCACTCTCACCAGCAAGTTCCAATATACCGTTAAGTGATTCTTGACCCTTTTCTATTAATGAATATAAATTAGATCTAGTATATTCATAATCTTTATCAATATCATTACTTACATTTTTAAGTTGATCTTTCCTCTTAGCACAACCCCCTTCTGGAGTTGTACTTATATCAATAGCATTAGTGGTATTTAATGCATCGTCAATAGAATCATAATTATCCATAACATTTACTATACGTCAGATTGTTGAGTTGGACTATAAGTTCTACCATCAGTGTAGAACGCAGTAGTTTCATTAAATCCAAAGTTATCGTCAATATCAACCAATGCATCATCTGCTGCACTCAATACATCTATTGATGTATTTTCTAAATGCGTTACCTTAGCAGTACCATCATAACCTCTAGTAACAACAAGTGTCAAGTTATCAGGTTTTTCTTTAATCATCATAATCTCATTATCAATGATAATTCTATTACCAACTGCAAAGTTAGTAGAATCATTTACAGCAAATCTAGACTTAGACTTAGTTAATGCTTCACGTAAGGTAGCAGTATTATCATCATTATAATCCTTTCTTGCTTCAGGTACAGCAGTGTATCTAACTTCTCTTTTTGCTGTAAGTGCTGTGTCTGCAGCATAATCAACTTGAACTTTCTTAATAAGACCTTCAGGACTATCTGCAATAGGACCGAATAGATAAGTCTTAGCAGTAAAATTAAGGGTATATATTAATGCTCTTCTGGTTGAAAAATCTCCTTCATAATCATCTTGGAATGAAATATTATCTAATACAATCGGTACATCTCTCTTTTCATTAATTGCATCAACTAAATCTATAGTCAGATTAAAGGATGGTTGGAAATATGGAAGTATTTGTTCCACACACTGCAATGCATCATCATTTAATTTAGTAAGAATATTTAATTCAAATCCAATATTATATGGAACGGGCATATAAACCCTTTTCATATTAGTTCCATCAGATGCTTTAAATGTTGATACTATTCCAGATTTTCTTGTTGCATCATATGTAATATTAGACATCTCAAATGACATTCTTGGTAATGTAATTTGAACTGCTCTATTTAAATCTGCTTGCTGTTCTAACCTAGCTAAGAATTTCTGCATTGGACCATAAGCCAATGGAACTCTAATTTCTCCACCAGGAGCACTAGTTGAACTTTTATGACGTATACGAATATCATTAAATATTGTACCAAAAGCAACAACTGTTTTTCGTAATATTTGGTGATAATAATAAGTGCCTAACATTAGTATGTACCGAATGGATTAGATTGTGTAAAGTCTAAGATTTCATCTGCCTCAAGTTCAAATTCGTCATTAGAATCATAAGGATCATATATATCCCTATTATCATATGTATCAACAACGTACTGAGCATATTCTCCAGAAACTGTTGATGATGTACCGACGACTGTCTCACCTTGATAGAATCCAGAAACTGTAGATCCTATACCAACTTGAGATATTTTAAGTGTACCAGTGGATGCATCCCAGTCCTTAACTCTTGCTTCAGTTAGAGAATCTACTCCTCTCACAACCTCATTAAAGGCGAATGTACCAACTCCAGAAACTCCAGGAGCAGCAATAGTAACAGTTGGAACAGACGTATATCCTTGACCTGGATCTGTAATTCTGAGAGAAGTTAATACATCATCAGCATTGACAACCGCTTCAGCAGTAGCAGTAGTTCCAGCACCACCTGGTCCTGCAACTGTTACTAAAGGAGCAGTTGGATATCCAGCACCTTGATTAGTTAGAGTAATACTCTTAACACCTCTTTGTGATGTCTCTATTGTTGCAGATGCAGTAGCTCCAGATCCATTACCACCAACAATTGTAACTGTAGGTGGTGAAGTATATCCAGATCCAGCATCAGTTAATACAATTCTTTCAACAGAATGGACACCTTGTCTAACAGTAGTAATTGCAACAGCAGAAGCATCTTGTCCTGCTGCATGACCTGTAGTTGAAATAGCAACTGTTGGGGTTGCTGTATAACCACTACCATCATCAGTTAAAGTAAGAGTTCTTAAATAACCAGATGGTTGAGATAATACTGCAGTTCCAGCAGCAGTGGTTCCTGCTCCAGTTAAATTAAGTGTTGTAATAAATCCTTCGTCTTCTACAATTTCATCAATTTCATCAATGGATGTATCAATAACCTCATTTTCATATTCAAAGAGTTCACATTTTAAAATATAAACATAAGTATTTCCTAACTGATAGAAAGGATCTTCATGCTCAACAAACTTAATTTCAAATAATCTATTACCTAATGGAAAAAATATTAAATCTCCTTCTTTTGGCCTTGTGTCTACAATAATTTCATCGTCTGGAAGAGCAGTCAAAAATGCACCAATAAAATCTTCAAATCTTTCTTTTGATATTGTTATATTTAACTCATCTTTTATTAAACTCATTCCAAATTTGGTCATGATATCACCTTGACCACCATATCCTTCATAGGTGTTTATATAAACTTCCAATTGAAAGTTATCATCAAATTTAGAAGTTTGAATCTCTTCAATAATGGATTGTCTATTAACAAATTTTCTTGGTATATAAGTTACTTCAACACCAAAAGTCCTCAACTGTTCATTAATTAAATCTTGAACTAGTCTTTGTTCACTATCTGAACCCTGTAGGAAATATGAATTTAATGCCATGTTATCCTATGAAGTCCAGTGGTGGTAACTCATACTCAAGTTTAATTCTCTCTCTAAGAGATTCCAATGCTCTTTCTGCATCATCATAGATTTCTCTACCATTCATTTCAATTCCACCAGGAAGTTTAACCCCTTTAAATTTAATCATATTCTGTCCCCATTGACGTTTAATCAATAAGGTAACATATTCTTTTAGGAACACATCATTATAAACAGCAGTAAAGGATTCTGGATCTAATGCTCTATAACAATCAAGAACTAAGAATCTATCAACAGTTTGAGCAGCCCAATCCATATCCAAATATAATCTACTCTGTCTCTTATTAAATCTTACTTGCTTATCTGGTGTTAATAGGAAATCAATATCTTCCAAATAAGTTTTAGTCATTGCATACTGCATCAATTCAACAGAATTGAAATAATATAGATCATTTAAAAATAACTGATACTTAATACTAAACATTCCAGAAGATATAGAACTGGAATCAAACTTAAATATCTTTTCTATACCAACTACAGAATCAGGAACTTGAATAAAGTTAGACGATTCATACCAATTACTAGTTGTAGTTCCATATCCACTTATAGCAGTAGAAGTTCCAGTAGTAGTAACTATACCTGCAGTATTTGTAGTTCCACTATCATTTCTTGCTGTTCCCCTATCAATCTCATCTTGTCTAATCTGGTACTTAAGATACATTCTTTCAACGCCATCAAAATGCCTCTCATTGAACATCTGGATACCGTCATCAACTGCATCATCTATTTGATCATCATCGACGTTTATCTCTAGTACAGGAGCACCCAGCTTCCTTAAACAATAGTCTACTAAATTTTCTCTACTTGCTGGTTTCGCCATCTTCCTCGATATCTTCTAATAAATTGTCGTGTTTTTCTTGCAATTCTTTTAAACTTGCGAGAAGGTCATTTTTCTCATCCAAGAAATCTTGGGTTAGAGTTTGTATTTTTGCCTCTAATAAGACATTTTGATTTGAGAGTTGTGCTAATTTAGCATTGTAAATTTGAATCAATACATTAATGTCAACGTCAGTTTGATTAGCCATAGTTAATTAATTAAAAAGTTCCTCCATCCAGAGTATCAGTCCAAGTTGGTGTACCAGCAGCAGTTGTTGTTAGAACATAATTGGATGTACTAATACCAGAAGCAGGTGCCACTGTAGATTTTTGTAATCCAGTATTATCAAAGTATACAACACCAGAAGTTGAAAAATCACCAGATTGGTAGTAAATACCTTTAATATCTAGGTAACCTTTTGTACCAGTTATAACACTATTGGTATCTGTTGCATCAGGAATAAATGTCCACTTACTAGTGGAATCATCATAACCAAAGAATCCAGTTTTAGTATTTGCTGTACCAACACCAGTGTTATAGTTATAAGAAATACCACGGTCAGTATTGGTATCATAAGCATGAGTAATGGTTACCTGAACTGCAGTTGCAATACCAGCAGTAGTTGTACCATCAATATAAACAATTTTTGATCCTGTGTTATAAGAATGAACCGTAGTCCTACCTGCTCCAGGTAATGAAGCATGGGTCAAAGTATCCCCAGTATTAATACCAGTAATACTATCAAGAGTAATTGCAGACGTACCAGAACCAACAGTTGCTAATACAGTTCTTTTACTAGTTACATCACCTAATTTAAAAATACTCTCATTAGAGGTTACTGATGTAGAGTTAACAGTAGTTTGAGTACCATCAACCTGCAAATCACCTTTAATAATAACAGTACCTTCATTACTTAAACCATCGGGATAAGGGTCAATATATAATTGATTTCCTGCACCAGATCTGGTAGCAATAATATTAGATGAAATACCAATATTATCTACTTCAATACCATCATAGAAATGTACTTTATTACCAAAAGTACCTATACCAATAAATGTAGTAATACCTGTAACAACTAATCCATCAGTCTCAGTAGTTCCATTTACATCAATTCCCCAAATTTTGGTTTCCACCTTCATGGAATTGTCAAAGTAGAGCTTTACAGCTCCATTTTCTTCAAATGTTGCTTGAGTTTCATTATCAGCAACATTTCCAACTCTTAATGTATTCGCATTAATTCTAAGTTCACCAGTTCCTACATCTTTTATATAACTATGTGATCCTGAATGTGTTATTTGAAGATCTCCATTATCACCTAGAGAACCACCAAAATGTGCTACATCATTATCTAAAAGATGTAATTTATCCTGAAAAGTAGCAATTCCTGTTACATCAATGTTTCTAGCAGTTACTTCATCAAGAATTAAATCGTCTGCAACATATAAGTCTCCACCAACATAGAAATCTCCAGAAGTAGTAGTTACTCCAGTAAACTGAACTTCACTAACAAATGTCCAAGGAGCACCAGTTACACGAACTCTATCTGTACTATCTTCATCATATTCTATCTTAGCATCTTTACTAGAACCAAAAGTTAAGAACGTATCATCATCTATAACAATTTCACCACTTCCTGCTGTACCTAAAAGAAGATCCTGATCAGTACCTGTAGAAGCAACCCAGTTTCCATCTATTCTTACATTGTCAACATTCCACTGGTCTACTTTATTATTTTGATCCAATATAGGAACAAATCCATTAGAAGCTGTAGTTGGGTTATTTTGACCTGCAATTAAACCTGGTGCAACACTCAATAAGTCCGTATAATATCTACCACCAATTTCTTGCGGATTAGATGAATTATCACCAATAAATGTTCTACCACCTTTATTACCATGTGTTCCTACACCTACGGTATTTGCTACTTCACCGTAATTTAGAGAGCCTGGTGCGGCAGTACCCGTCGATCTTTTTACTCGTATAATACTGGCCATTAAAAGCTACCTCCGTTGATATCCAGATTCTGTGTTACTCCAGGGGTTAAAGATAAGGTTGCATCCCATTTCGATGTTGTGGAGTTATAAACCAACACCATTCCATTTTGTAAAGTTGATGCACTGACATCATTTAATCCAGATAAATTAATTGTCTTTGATCCCGATAAGGATGAAACGACTTTGACGGCACTCTGTTGACCGACTCTTACTCTAATAGGCATAATTATCAACCATGCGTAGTCACTCCAGCTCTAACCATCACAGACCCTTCAACCACCCTTGTTACGGTATTCGCACCATCAATAACTATAATATCGTACATATACCTTCCACCTTTCAAGTCAGAACTCGCAGTAGATGTCAAACCTACTTTAATTACACCTGTGGTGGGATTAGGAATAGATGCAGTGAAATCAGTCTTTGCAGAACTATCTGGATGCTTCCTCATAGTAGACTTAACGGTATAACCAGTTAAATCTAACAACTGAGCAGATTCACTATCTTCTAACGTAAATGTTTGTTCAAATGTCGTTCCAGTATTAATTACTAGATTACTAACATAAACAGCAGCCATTTATTATAATACTAAAGGGATCTAGAATATATTTATACTATTTTCGTTATCTGTTTTAACATCGACTTTATTTCCTCAATATCTTCCTTAATCTTGTCCAATTCTTCCTTCTGAGTACGCTTAGAGGATCTCATCTGAATATATTGATTATATCCAGATGTATCTGTATTTACTATAGCTCCAGAAGTATCTCTATAGAGATTCTTATGCCCTTCAACTGGTATCATTATGCTAATGCTACAGCTCTTAGATCCTTAAATCTTGGTGGATTTGCTTCATCTGATCCACTAGAGACAATCTTAATCTTGAATCCAGTAAATTCTTCTAAATCATCAGCAGTAAACTGATACTCTGAGAATTGATTATCACCACTTGGGTTAACAATAGCATCAGGTAAACCATTATTTAATGCTGAATTGATAATAGTATCTCCAAATCCATCACCATCAACATCAGTCATATTATTGTATCCAGGGAAAAGTTCATATGTTTGTTCAACTTCACTGGAATCTGGTCTTTTAAGTTGATAAAGAACTCTAAAGTCAGAAGATGCGTGTCTATATGCTGCAACCAAAACCTTCAATGAGGTTGCTGGTTGTTTCAAATCTATCTGATTTGAAATATAGATTGCTGCATGACTATCACCAGATGCAACATTAGCAATAGATTCTCCAGTATAATTTGAAACTGGACTATTTAATTTATTTCTTTGGAATACTACAGTACCATTCTGAGTGTCTATTATTGGAGATAAATTAGGATTATCTGTAGAAAGTTGTAGACTTAATGTAAATGATCTATTCTTAGGTAAATCAGTCAGTCTTGTAATTTCATTAACCTCAGAACAAACTATTCTAGTTGATGGTAATATATTAGGTTGATTTAATTCAACATTTTCATAACCCTCATCTATAAATGATATTTCAGATCCACCAGCACTTGTTCCAGTAACGGTTCTTACTTGTGCAGCAATACTTGTTTCACCAGGAGTTAGTACATTGAATTGTGGTGCAATAGAATTAAACTGTATATTCTTAGATGAGAATCCACCAGAACCACCTACAGTATTCTCAGTAACAAAACTCATTTGTTGATCACCAGTCATTCTGGAATCATTAGTACCATTTCTACCTGCCTTAAGATATATAACGTCAATATCTTTAGAATTTCTTACTAAAGCAGGAAGAGTTGCAAGTTGATGTGTAGTATTAATACCAATCAAGGAAGCACCATTTAATTCATATCTGTAAACAAGATCATCTACACTATGACTTTGAGCAGTGCTATTGTTAACTCCTCTAGTAGAAACTCCAATAACTCCATCACCATTAATACTATTATAGAACATAACTTCCTGTCCTATTTGTAGATAACCAAAGGAAGTTGATATTCCTTCAAAGGTTGCGAATGTACCAGTAGAACCAGATCCAACATTAATAGTATTATCTGTAGATGATACATTTGCCACTAATTTTGTTGGAATAGTATCAGGTTCAATACCAGATACTACAAGTTTATTACTATCAGAATGCATACCATGACTATAGAGTTCTAATTCAAATACATCACCTTCATAAAGATCACTAATTAAAGAACTGGTAGTTCTAACTTCAGTATTTCCTAAAGCAACAGCAGTTCCTGCATTATCATAATATACTAAATCAGTAGAAGCTGTAAATTCTTCACCTTGACAATCAGTTAGATATAATGTATCAATATTACTATTAACATCGGTTAATGTTATCTTAGCACCAGATCCACTAGTCATATTTGAAGTTGTAATACCTAAAACATCACCTTTAACATAACCTTCACCTGCTGAAGTAATATTAACAGTTGTTATCTCTCCAGCAGAGTCAGCAGTAATTATTGCAATTGCATTTTTACCTTGACTTGTTATATTATAAAGAGGAACACTAGCAAATTGACCTGTAGAATATCCAGCACCAGGTGAGGTAACTGCTACATTTGAAGTACCAGTTGTTGCTGGATGTCCAAGTTGTTCAATATAACCAGTTGGTCCTGCATGATTTATACCACCTGGTCCTTCACTAACCTTTCTTCCAAGAGTTAATATAGCACCACAATTAGAATTTGATGTAATAGGTACTTTTAATTTTCTTGGTAAAGATCTTATTGGATTTGGTAATAATCCTGGAATTTGTCCAGTAGTCTCATTGAGTTTGGGATTATAGAAATAAGCACTTCCTAATGTTGAAGTAAATTGGCACTTATTAAGTGTAAACTTAAGATCTTGGAATTGATTTGCTGTCCAAATAGCTCCATTCTGAGATTTGAACAAACTTCCACCAAGATACTGCTTAGAAATAATTACACTTTCTGTATTTGGTAAATTGGTTGTATCAACTGTTGCTTCACCCATTTCAGCGATCCACATTTCATAATTATTACTTGTTGGAGCAAGAATAACTACCGAATAAGTTTCTTCAGGTGGTAGATATATTGGTGAAGGGAATGTTACTTTCGTTACAGCAGAAGCATCATCAGAAACATTAACTTGAGTTGGTTCCAATGAAACTAATGCATAATCAACAATCATCCTTTCTGTAGGAGTTCCAAGTTCAGTTGTTCTAATTTCAACATGAACTTTCTCTTGTGAATCTTTCTTAGCAAAGTATAGATCAACAGAAGATAAGAATACTCCATCACCCTCAACAACAAATGTTTGTGCTAATGGGTCTCTTCTTACAACTTGAGTTACATTAGTAATATTCGTAATATCTTGAGTTATATTAGTAATATTATTAATGATTGGAATTGGTGGTGGGGGTGGCATTCTTACATTAACTGTCTCTTGTAAGAACTCATCAACTACACCACTAGTTCTGTAAACAGTCTCACCACTACTTACTGATGGTGAACCTGGTAATGCAAGTGAATTGGTTTCACTAGAAGTTAATTTAAATGTTCTAGTACCATTTCTAAACCTAAGTGGAGGAGGTGGACTCGCTAATGGATCCCTAAAGAAGAATGATCCATAAACATCACCATAAGTATCACTAACTAGTCTAATACTAGATATAGATGCTTCAGCACCACTAGTAAGACCAAGTAAAGTGACTTGACTAGTAATATATCCGAAGAATCTTCCCTGTGCATCCTCACGTAATGCCGCAATATCTACGTTTAATACGCTAGCTGAAGCAGAGTATGCACTGGATAAATTAACAGAAGTATTATATGGATTACCTAAGAATGTAACATCTGGTGATGAAATATCACCAGCCTTATGATTTGGTTGACATATTCTAAACGTAATTACTTTATTTCCACTAAGATAACCTTCTACAGTTTCTCCTGTTTCAAAAACTCCAGAAGACATTGAAATTTCTATCAATTTTGGAACAATATCAATTCCAGAAGTACTATCAAAGAATGGGTGATATCTTGTGAATGGTTGAAGTCCATTTGCTTCAAATCCTACATTTCTTGAACGAATATGTTCATCTGGTCTACTACCATTTCTAATTTCTGTAACAAATGATCCTTCAACATCACCCAATACAGTTCTTTCTCCATTGGAGATGAAAACATTTCTTACCCAACTATCTGAAGCAGGATTTAATGTTACTAATCCAGAGAATGTGATAATATTAAATGGGTTTACATTTTCAACCCTAGATGCTAATGGTTGCTTAAGCAGTTCAACTTCACTATATTTTAAGGTGAGCATATCACCAGTTTTTACTACATTAGAATCTAATAATTGTAGATTAGCAGAAAAATCAGCAGTATCTGAATTTATAGATGGATTTAATGCTAATTCTGGTTTAATAGCAAAGAAATCATTAGGAGTAGTTAATTCTCGTTTTACAACATTAACATCACACCTATTATCTGTATTTGATATATCAATTAAATTATTATCCTTAAAGTCATCTACAAAAAATCCAGTTTTGAATCTAGTAAGACCATCTGCATCTTGGACTTGTAAAGTTTTAGTATCAAGTTCAAGAAGACTTAAAGAAGTTATTGACTCTAAAGTGTCTATCCTATCTTCTAAATTACCAATATCTCTCATTGTATAACGTCTATTATCAACAAGACGAACATGAGCATCATCTGGGTTATAAAGATATGCTGGAAGTTCAATAGTTGCAATTGTCATTGCAGCTTCAACATTAGTAGGAGGTTTAGGATCTATTGAAGATACACCTTTAATTACAGATATTCTTTCTTGATTATCAATAATTACTTTATCAATTCTAGGTAGATAGAAACTATAACCTAACAAAGAACTTTCATTAGG
>Ga0115011_10003399_pt1 | contig 10838 bp, 8 predicted proteins | sample TroAtlMetagenome_2_FD_88705 | JGI IMG/M metagenome (GOLD analysis project Ga0115011, IMG submission 88705) | Marine eukaryotic phytoplankton communities from Atlantic Ocean - Tropical Atlantic ANT8 Metagenome | ecosystem: Environmental > Aquatic > Marine > Oceanic | place: Tropical Atlantic... | reverse complement strand
GATCTGGACTATGCTATTGAAGATAATGTTTTAACCTTTATTAAGAGTGATGAGTGATCCTAAAGTAACAGAATTCATAGATCCTGAGTATGATCCTTGGGTAGACAATACAGAGGCACACGATGTACTGAATAGTGCTATTAAATCTATCGGAGAGCGTCTAGCAGAGGTCATAAAGTACGTAAATGAGTTACCTACCCCAGACAAGGTTTTATATAAGCCAAAAGGCAAAGAGGACTATCTAAATATTAGAGAGAACTACGATGAAATCTATCGTAGATTAGAGGCACTTGAGTCAATGGCACACAAAGCACCCTCTACAGATCATGGTAAGAGACTTACGGCATTAGAGGAAAAACTATAATGGGATGTATCCCTGGTAACGATTATAATAATACGAATTGTTGTTATAGGTATCAACCTGGAACAAGTGATGGTGTTGCATTAGAATATACTGAATACCCTATTAATGTAATCCGATCAGGTGGCAGTTACAATATACCTGGACGTGAAGGTAGCGTAGTCATGTATCCTTCCGTAGAGTTATGTCAGTCAACGGGATCTCCTACGAATAACCAAGCAGCAAACTGTGGAAAAATAACAAGAGTTAATCCACGACCTGTAAGCGGTGGTCAGCAATGTATATTCATATATGATTACTATCCGAATGGACTATCATTTGATCATATGTACTCAGATGCATGGTTTTCATATCTTTATGATACCTCTGATAATGCTGGTGTCATTGGCAAACCTTGTTATTGGGTAGAGGATGAATATGTCAATGGTACTGGAGGAACCGATGAGAACGGGGATCCACTGTCTGACACACAAGTCTCAGGTTCTTTATGTTATCCATGTACTTCTTTTTCGTGCACCCCCGCGAGCACCACATTGACTTATACTGTGGAGGGAGATGATGATCTAACGGGCGATCCTGATGCACCGCACCCCACATTATTTGGAGTAGGTACTAATAGTAATAAACTAGTCTTCGTATATGACTCTCTATCATCTACTCTACCAAATGGAGTACTAGATTTTAGTGTTACCTATAATGCAGGTACATATGTTGATGCATGGAACGAAAATGCAGTCGAAGGGATCCCATATGACTCCTCACAGAACACTTGGGTTGCTGGAGATGAGGCAATACAAGACTTTCAGGTATTTGACCTAGAAGATACAGGTAATAATAAGACAGGACTACGAGTTAAATTTAATATTAAACCAAAATACGATGATTCAGGATCATCTACTACATTTCAAGGTACTACATGGGAACCAACGGAGATTTTAAACCCTGGCACGGGGTATGCTGTTAATGATACGTTCAATTTATCATATGTTGTTACACATACTGACTCATCACAGACTACTTTAACGTTAACTGTTAAGATTACTTCTATTGGACCTGTACAGACGACCCAAGGGCAATCTGGGTTCGATGTTTTGCGTTCTGGAGACACTATAAACGGACATACTATCACCCGCGTTTTCCACACAGATTTAGACAACTTCCCTTACCATATTGCCTATTTAAATGGTTCTGGTAGCAATTTTGCCAAGGATACACAGTATACATCGAACAGAAGTCATCAAATTACAGCAAAAGTGGGCAAAGGCATCGCAGATAGGGCAATTTTAGTCGGAAAATACGAATTTTTGAACAAATCTCTCCAATATTGCACTACAGACGTAGATAAAAACGCTCCAGACATATTTAATGTCCTAAATCAACCAATAATCACTCCTACCCTTACAAACGGTGTTTTGACTGGTGTGACGATTGTTGACGGAGGATCTGGTTGGACAGCAGGTAATTTATCAGGACGAGATCCTAATCTTATTGTAAGTTATCCTGTAGTTACAACAGGAAAACAAGCAAAATTGAAGTCAGAATTTACAAATGGTGTTCTAACTGCGTGTAAAGTCTCTTTTGGAGGTAGCGGATACACTGCAGATAACCCTCCAACATTTTTAATTGAGAATTATGAGAAGAGAGAAACTATAAAAATTAAAAATGATGTAGATAATGCAAAATTTAAAGGGGATGTACAGACAATTACAAAAGCAATCAACGATCAAGACGTTATAACGGTTACTCAGAACGAAATTAGCGAATTAGAGGGAAATATTGACAAAATTCCTGAAGAAACTGTCATTCACGACCTAGATGAGACATATAAAGTGAAAATGGATCCTAATCGTAATCGAGTTAGGACAAATGCTCAACAATTATTCACAAAAAAAGCAACAGATCCGTATAAAGAAGCAACAAAACAGAATTATGATCTAAAATATCTCGATGATGTTGACGTTCCCCGTGAATATAAGACAATGTGGAACGAAGAAAAGGAAAGAGATCAAGTACAAAGAGCAAAAGACGTAGATGATATCACTCAAGAGAGGGCAATTACTTATGATGTGCGTCCAGAAAGTCTAGTTGAGACTGTTCAAGGACCAACTAGCGATCTTCCGTACGCTTCTACGTATACAAAGTATATGATGAGGCAATATCGTCCTGATCCTAAGAGAAGAACTACTATAAATGTTAAATTAACGTGCACTCCTGTCAATGAAGGGTGTGGTCATGTCACCTGTGGACAACCTGGAGGACGCACAGGCGGAACTACAACAGGAGAAAACGGTGAAACTATCACGACTACATATAATATGACAGGCGTTTTAGGGTCTGGGTGTAAAACTTGGACTGCTGAAGGCGGAATGAACATGTTTAATGACATGACTGCAGCCGCACAACAAGTAGCAGACGCTACTGCAGCTTATGGGAACCCATATCAAATTACTTAAATGACAGCACCAGCAGCATCATCTGGAAATAAACCAGGAAAACCGTTAGGATGTGCTCTTTTTACGGGAGTCTGTAGCGGTCATGGAGCTGGTACGGGTTCATCACACCATCCAGGATTGGGTGGAGGGATGCTTTCTCCGTGTCCTCACCCCTCATTGTCTCCGAATGTTGTTCCAAAACCCGTTCAGGCAATGAATGCGACTACATTATGGCCTCCATGTGGTCAAACACCGTTAAATGTTATGCAAACGGTAGTAAATGTAGTAGTAAATGGTCAAGTACCCATTGTTGACCAAGATTTACTTATTCCTCATCCTACCCCTACTGTACACACTACGTCGTCAGTAGGGTTTAAATGTGCATTTACCACTGGAACTCCCGCATGGTGGTGTACAGTCGGTATAGAGGGTGGTAGAGAGACTGCAAAAGGTCACTCAAGAAAACTGCTGGCAACAACAGCAACTGTTTTCATCAATGGGAGAAGAGCAGGTAGAATGGCAGATCCTTTAGGGGATCAATCGCCAGCTTTCCCTTGCACTTCATTAATAGCTACGGCTAGTCCAAATGTATACGTAGGTGGTTAAATTATGGCAAAAGCAAAAGCAGGTGTATGGGGATCAACAACATATGTTCCCGCACAACCTAAAAAGACTCGTCAAGGTACGGGCAAAAATACAAAATTGAGTGCTACTTCACGGAATAGCTCCAAAAAACGTTATAGAGGTCAAGGAAGATGAGCAGTTTAAAAGAATTAACGCAATCACACCACAAACAGGCAGAAGACCAGCCATTTGTTGGTATTATGTTCGGCGGAGGTATCGCGCATGAGACATATGCCGTTTATCTTTGGAATCTTTATCTTGTCTACTCTGATCTTGAAGAATTAGCAACTAATGCTGGTTTATTATCAGATATGCCTGGTATTTACCGAGCAGACAAGATTAAAGAAGATTTTGATGAATTATGGAGTGATCCTCAGATTGGCGGTGGTAGAGATCCTCAAGTACTTGAGGCAACTCATGCATATAGAGCATATCTCAACGGATTACAGCATGAACCTGAAAGATTATGGGCACATTGCTATACAAGGCATATGGGAGACCTAAGTGGTGGTCAAATGCTAAAGGCAAGGGTACCTGGATCGGGTAAGATGTTTGATTTTGATAATGCTGATGATTTGCGGGTAAAAATCCGTAGTAGACTTCACAATGGTTTAGCACCTGAAGTACAAGTTTCTTATGAATTTGCTACTTTAATGTTTAAACAGATGTTTGCTGTTCATCAGGAAGCAATGCAACATCAGAAAGAGATTGAGATACAATACGCTAACCCTACCGTTGTTGAATAAATAATAGTAGCTAATAATGTTATAGTGACTTATAGGGCATTACCAGAAGGACTATTCATAGGGAATAGTCCTATTGCTGGTCAGGGAGTCTTTTCTAGGAAAGATATTCCTATTGGTACTGAGTTGGGTCTATCCCATATTATAGATGGTACTGAAATCCATCGAACACCATTAGGGGGATTTTTAAATCATAGTCCTTATCCTAATTGTGAAAAATATAGGGTAGGTATGCGATATTATGTAAAGGTGATTAAGAATATTGGTCCTATGGAAGAGTTATTTTTGAAATACACCTTTTATAAAGTTTAATGGCACTAAAAGAAATTGGTAGGAATGAATTAAAGACTTCCAGAGCATTTAAGGATATTGCTATAGCATTTGGTAAAAATCCTTTTACTGATGATGCGAATGTGGTCAAAAATGAGAATTCCATTAAACAAGCTATTAGAAACCTTATACTTACAACTCCTGGTGAAAAACCATTTCAACCTATAACTGGATCTAACGTAAGATCTTTACTATTTGAACCTTTAGATCCGTTTACGTCTGAGACAATAAGGGATGAGATAATAAATACCATTACACAGCATGAACCTAGGGTTTCATTAACCGATATTGAGGTTATGCCAATATATGATGGTAATCAAATTAATGTAACTGTTGAATATAGAATTGTTGGGCAACCCGTTGTTGAAGAAATTAGCTTCGTATTACAGAGACCAGAATAATGCAACCAAATAATTTAACAGCATTAGATTTTGAGGATGTTAAAGCCTCTATAAAGTCCTATTTGCGAACTCGAAAAGAATTTACAGATTATGACTTTGATGGTTCTACTCTGTCCTATTTGATCGATACTTTAGCATATAATACTTACTATACCGCATTTAACGCTAATATGGCGATGAATGAGGCATTTTTGCCATCTGCAACGGTTAGAGATAATATTGTTAATGTCGCTAAACTATTAAATTATGTTCCTAAGTCTATTATTTCATCCAAAGGTTGTTTAAAACTAGAAATACAGACTAATCAGACAAATGGTTCATATCCTAGTAATATTACCTTAAAGAAAGGTCCAGTTGCGACTGGTGGTAACTATGTGTGGAATATTCTTGAAGATACCACTATAGAGGTTAATACTACTACAGGAATTGCAACTTTTGATAATTTGATGATATATGAAGGTACTATAGTCACTTTCAATTATATTGTCAATACTTTTGCAAGTCAAGTTTACAGAATTCCTTCAGAAGATGCTGATATTGATACTCTAAAGGTAAGAGTTAAAGCAAACGAATCAGCAACTGCTTCAGATTTATATAACTTAGTTGATACAGTCACCAACTTGACTGCTACGACTAGGGTTTACTTCCTTGCTGAAGGTGAAGATCAACGTTATGAAATAAGATTTGGAGATGATAGTGTTGGTAGAAAACTTAAGGATGGAGAAGTTATTGTTCTTGAATATCTCGTAACTGCTGGTAAAGAGGCAAATGAGGTAACTGGATTCTCCTACGTTGGTACTACAACTGATAACTTGGGTATTACTTATAGTGCTAGTGATACAACATTAACTGTAAAAGATAGATCTCAATTAGGAGATGTAGCAGAAACTGCAGAATCTATCAAATATAATGCTCCAAGGTACTATTCTTCTCAATACAGGGCAGTAACAGCACAAGATTATGCTGTTATTACTAAAAAAGTTTATGCAAATGCTGATTCCGTAGTTGCATATGGAGGAGATGCTTTAAATCCTCCAGTTTACGGTAAAGTTTACGTTGCAATTAAGACCAAAACTGGATCTTTGCTGAATGATGCTACTAAAAAGGAAGTAGCAGCAAATTTAAGAAAATATGCTATGGCATCAATCGACCCTGTTGTCGTTGATCCAGATAACATCTACATTTATACTAAGATTTTTGCTTTATATGATACAGGTTGCGGGTCTAGTACGTCAGACATTAAGACAGATATACAAGCTGCTATTTCAGCTTGGGCTGGTCAGACGCAGATTAACAATTTTAACTCAACGTTTAGGGGTCAGAATTTTCAAAAAGCAATTATTCTTGCTAATAAGTGTGTTAGCGATGTTTCGCTACAAACTACGCTTTTAAAGTATATTAAACCAAATACTAATTCTACTAACACTTATTGTGTTTCTACTGGAGGTGGTCTCTATGATAGTGCTCCAAGTAATTCTGATGGAACTACTTGTAAGAAAGAACCTGTTCTTCTTTCAGGAACCTTTAGAACCGCTGATAGACCTGGTATAGATCAACAATTTGAAGATGATGGATTTGGTAATTTAAGAACTTTCTATAATACTGGTAATAAGAAAGTCTACACAAATAATAATGCTGGATCAGTAAATTATACTACAGGTGAGATTTGTTTTGGACCTGTTAATATAATAGGTGCTGGTGATAATGTACCATCACTAACAAATATGACACTAACTGATGCTGTTACTGGTGTAGGAACGATTACTGACACTAGTTTATTGCCAACTAATCTCCAAATTCCAGTACTCTTTATCCCTGCTAATATTTCTACTATTCCTGCCTCAACACCAGGAACTGTTATTAATATCGTGAATCCTGAAGTCACAGTTTCCCCGATTGGAACTATTCCACCGTCAACTATCCCTCTAAATAGTTTGACACCAACAGTTTTCAATCAGACACCGACTACTGTCGATGTTCCTCTACTGGATAACTCAGGTACAGTCAATACGTCAAGTTGTTTCTCAAACTAGATGGCAAATATTAATAAGGTTTCTCAGTCTATTAAGGCGCAGACTCCAGACTTTATTGAGTCTGAATATCCGTTATTCAATAAATTTATTGAATATTATTATAGATCGCAAGAGAAGACAGGTTTAGGCCAAAATATAATCAATAATTTCCTTCAATATCTGGATATTGATAAACTAGATATTGGGATACTGGATGGTGCCACTAAAATTGTAGAAGAAGTAAAAACGACTGATGATATTATTGTTGTAGAGAGTGTTGATAATTTCTTAGATAAAAATGGTTCTGTATTAATTGGCGATGAGATAGTTTACTATGAAAAGACGACTTCTGCACCTAATATTGCATTAAGTCCAGGTATTTCATACGATCAGGTTAAATTAAAGTGGACTGGTCTTGCAAGTCCTTTGGATAAGTTTGATGGAACAACAAAACAGTTTGGATTGACTTCACAGGATAGTCCTATTGCAGCTCCATTCGCTCAACATTTAATTGTAAGTCTATATGGTAAAATACAAGTCCCTAACATCGATTATACTGTTAGTGGAACAAATATAGTCTTTACTAATGCTCCTAGAACAAGAACACCTTCAGACTCTGGAGATGAAACTTGGATTACATTTTTAAGTGGTTTTATTGAAAACCCTGTTGTTGCTATTGATAATATATCAAACTCTTTTGGAGAAGCAAAGACTCAGTTTACAATTACTAAGAGTGGTGAGTTATATGAACCTGTTGCAGAAGAATATGTACTTGCAGTTTATGATAATAGACTTTTAGTCCCTAAAGTTGATTTCTTCCTTGATAGAGATCAATTTATCTTTAAGGATGCTCCTTTAAATGGTAGATTCCTTTCTTTGTATGCTATTGAAGCACCTGTACCTTCTTTTGGATCTGGTGCTGTAGGATATGCTCGTGTTAGTGATACTGGTACTATTAGTAGTATCGAAACTAACGTTAATGGTTCAAATTATAGGTTTGAGTATCCTCCAAGGGTAAGTGTTAGTTCTATCGTTGGATCTGGTGCTGCAGCAAAAGCATTAGTTAATGGTATTAAGTCAGTTTCTTTACTTTCTGGTGGTCAAGGTTATAGTGATACCAACCCTCCAGTTGTTCAAGTTGAATCTCCAACAAAAGCTAGTTCTACACAAGCAACACTTAAAGCAACCGTCACTAATGGCGTTGTTACAGGTCTTCAAGTAACCAATTCAGGTAGCGGGTATACATTCACACCTAGATTGACTTTTAGGCAGCCTGGAGGCGGTAAATTAGGCACTCCAACTATTACTAATGGTAGTTTTGCAGGTGCACCTGAAATTACTGCAGTAGGATTTGGTTATACAACTGCTCCTGAAATATATGTCGATGAACCCACTGGAACTAACCCGATTAAAGCATCATTACGTGCAAACCTTGCTACAGACGGTACTCTTGCTTCAATTACTGTACTCAACGCAGGACAAGGTTACACAACTGTTCCCAGAATAGCAATTAAGGATCCAGTAGGTGCTCAAATACTTCAAACATCTGTTGATGGTGATGGTCGTGTAATTAATATTGAACTTTTAAGTGGTGGAAGCGGTTATACTGATGTTCCATCTGTTTATATTGTTGATAAAAGGACTGATGCTCAAGGAAATTACATTGGTGGTACAGGAGCAGTAGCGTCTGCGGCTATTTTCAATGGTGAGATCACTGATATTAACGTCAGTAGTTTTGGAACAGGATATTCTGCTGCTTCACCTCCAGAAATTGTTATTCAGACACCTCCTTCTGCAGAAGCATCTGCAAATATAGGTTTAAATGAAATTACTGGATTTACAGTAAGTGTAGCTGGATCTGATTATACTAAAGCACAATTTGAAGGTTGTGCACGTGCTGCTAGTGGAATTACTTCATATACAGAAGATGGTAATGCAGTATTCTCTAAGAATACAACTGCAGCAACTGCAGCAATAGATGTACCAGTTAAATGCTTAGACCAACTGTTTGTTAAGAGACTTTTAGACAAATATACTGAACAGTTCCTTCCAGACGTTCCTTCTCTCGATTATAAGAAGATTGACGTTAGAACTGCAATTAAGACTATTAAGGACTTCTATTCTGCAAAGGGTACGTCTTATAGTATTGCTTATTTGTTTAAGTTATTATATGGTGAAACTGTAAGTATATCATATCCAAAAGATCAGATTATCAAACCTTCTGATGCTACTTGGTCTATTGACACTATTCTTCGTGCTACATTGGTTAGTGGTAGTACAACTGATATCAAGGATGCTTTATTAGTACAAGATGAAGATATTGCTGACCCAAATATTAAAGCAGCGAGTGCTCTGGTAGAAAATTATATTTCAATTAAAACCTCTGAATTAGAGATTTTTGAACTTGTATTGTCTGAAGAGACAATTGCTGGTTCATTTACTGTTCCATATAAGACAAGATTAGCAGAACCTCTTAGTGCTACTGATAGTATTATTACTGTTGACTCTACTATTGGTTGGCCAGAGAGAAACGGTGAATTTATTATTGGTAGTGGTACAACTGCTGAAGTTATTCAATATAAGGAGAAATCACTTAACCAGTTTATCGAATGTACTCGTTCAGTCAATGGTATTGTAGAAGATTGGGATTCTGCAACTGAAGTAACTTCAAACTTCACTGTTAAACTTAATAAGGGTACTCCTCAAGAAGTTGTAATGAATGTTGTTGGTATCGTTGATGCTCAACAGACAAATCTTACTGATACTGGTTCTTATTACCTTCCTGGAGATAAATTAACTGTTTCTAAGTTAGGTGGTACAGGAGAAGGTTCTGAACTTACAACTTGGTTGTATAACGTTAAAAAGTTAATATCAGTTACTACTGTAACTTTTGGTGGTGTAAATGATCAGTCTGCCACCATTACTTGTGCTAATCCTCATGGTCTTTTGGTTGGAGATCAGGTTACCATTTATGGTGCTAACCCAATCATCTATAATGGAACATTCTTAGTTACATCAAGGGATTCTGAGTATATTTTCCAGTATAAACTACCTCAGCCTGCTACAGTTGTACCTCAAGGTAATATTCTTGTATCTGTTGACCTTAATAAAGGTAAGTCTGAGAATAGTGCAGTATTAAATGCTGTTGGACCTTATACAACTAATATACAAAACTCATTCTTTAATGATGATTACACTTACGTTGCCTCTACAGGTATTCCTAACTACAATATTGGTCCTTTCCCAGGTTCTGCACTTCTTCCAGGAAACCAACGTAAATTAAATAGGTTCCCTACATTACCTACAACTATTTCAACTAAAAATACTATTGAATCTGGACCAATTGGTACTTGGGTTAATGGTGTTTCTATTTGGTCTTATAAGTCAAAAACAACTAAGACTTTTGGTGCTGTAACTAGCATTGATATTACTAAAGCAGGTTCAGGTTATGATGCTGCTTCTCCTCCTGCTATCACTATTGCTGGTGGTGGAGGTTCAGGTGCTACTGCAAACGTAACAGTTGATGGTTCTATCTCTGAGATCACAGTCACTGCAGGGGGTTCTGGGTATACAACTTCTCCACTTGTTTCTATCGTTGGTGGAGGCGGTCAAGGAGCTGCAGCGACTGCTATTATTACTAAAGGTGTTGTTTCTAGTATATTAATCAATCAAGGTGGATCTGGATATACTTCACAACCTTCAATTACTATTGTTGGTGGAGGTGGTACTGGTGCAACTGGTACTGCTAGTGTACGTGGTCCTATTAAGAGTATTGCAATTGCAAATGGAGGTACATCATATACATCTAAACCAACTGTAACTTTGAGTTCTGGTGTTGGTGCTGTTGCTCAGGCAATTGTAACCAATGGTAGAATTATTTCTATTGCTATCATTTCTGCTGGTTCAGGATATACTACTGCTCCAGAAGTTACTAT
>Ga0115011_10003397_pt1 | contig 10840 bp, 14 predicted proteins | sample TroAtlMetagenome_2_FD_88705 | JGI IMG/M metagenome (GOLD analysis project Ga0115011, IMG submission 88705) | Marine eukaryotic phytoplankton communities from Atlantic Ocean - Tropical Atlantic ANT8 Metagenome | ecosystem: Environmental > Aquatic > Marine > Oceanic | place: Tropical Atlantic... | reverse complement strand
TGGAACAAATGAAGCATTACCTAATATTACAACTTGGGTAAATGACCTAAAGTTTAATTTTAATATTTGTTGTTCTAAATGTTTTTGATAATCTCTTTGAGCGGCGTCTTGATTTAACATATCACCATCGCACCATATCTCAAATGTATTGGGTTTGATACCTCTTATTATCTTATAAGATTTAGTGCCGACAATAAATTCTACTTCTACAATACACTCTTTTTCATTAATTGTATTAATCAATTGGTCTTTCTTAATATTTCTGAAAGGTCTTTGAAACAATCCAAAACACAAAGCGTCTAACATAGTAGATTTACCTGCCCCATTATTACCTATCACTAGGGTTGTTGCTGACGAATCTAAATCAATTTCAATAAATTGTTGACCAGTAGATAGAAAATTCTTATATCTTAATTTCTTAAATAGTATCATTCTGTAATCACATCGGTATCCTGTGCCTCTACATACATTTCTTTAATCATAACTTTTAATTTTTCTTTGTCTAAATCAACTGTTAATTGGTCAACATAGTTATTAACTAGTGTCATTGTGTCTTCCGACCCTTCTGCTATATCATCGCTAACATTTGTATGGGATAAATCAGAATAATCTTCCAGTATCTTTAATTCGTGTACACTTATTTTATTATACATCTTGTCAAGTAATCTATCAAACATTTGATTGTCTTTTTTATTAACCACAATCAACTTAACAAACTTTTGATTGTAGTCTGTTATATCAAACTTATCATAATTTGTTTTAGTGTCATCATACATAAGTTTTGCAAAAATTTTATATGGGTTTGGAATAAACTCTAACTCTCTGGTTGCTGTATCAAATATATGAAACCCCTTTTGGTTACCATAATCTGACCAAGTCATTTCATATTGACTTCCTAAATAAAATACTTGTCCATCATCATTACGGTGATGAAAATGTCCGCTAAATGTTTTTTCAAATCGTGATACAATCTTCTTATCATATCCATGTGTTTGTGTTATAGCGTCCATCATTCTAAATCCGTTCAAGTCTAAATGTCCCATACATATGTCAGAATCTACTGTGTTAAGAATGTGTAAGGAATGTGCTTCATTTTCTGGGTTGATCCAGGGCAACATTAATATTTTTAAACCATCAAACTCTACAACTTTAGGTTCTTCATATATCCACGGTTCGTGTACACCATCAGCTGTTGTACATAATTCTTGTACAGCATTAACTTTATTTGTATTACGGAAATAAATGTCGTGGTTACCTATAAGAATATGAGTATCTATTTTTTCATCCCATAATCTTTGTAAAAACTTGTGTCTAAAGTTATGAGCAATTCTGTAATTAATAAACTTTCGTCTATCAACAATATCACCTAAATGAATAAGTGTCTTTATATTATGTTCCTTTAAATAAGGAAAAAATATATCATTATAAAACTTATAAAAATAGTCATCAAATATAAGACTATCATTTCTGGCACCAAAGTGGGTGTCATTTAACAATGCAATTTTCATACCTACCTATTATATAATTACTTCTTTTTTTCTTTTTTTGGTTCTTCCTCTTGTTTGCTATTTCTTTGTAAGAAATCTAGCATTTGACTTTGATATTGAGTATCATCGCCCTTTAGTTGATCCATCATATTTTCAACCCCTATATTTGCAATCATCTTTTGTTTTACTTGCAATTGTTTTTTCTCTTTTTGTATTCGTCTTATAAATGCATAATATATAATCTGTGTAAAATATGCAAATGGATTATTACTCTTTTCTGGATTAAAATTATTCATATACTGCAAACAGTTTTCTATACCATCCGATATCATATCGTCTCGGTAAGTATAGTTAATAAAGTTTGGTCTATATGATAAGTGATTAGCAATCTTTAAAAAACATTCACCTATATAATTGGTTACAGGAGGCTTCTTTCTATTTTTTTCTTCTGCTTTTTTACACTTATCTTGATATTCTATCATCGCTTGTAGAAACTTTTTGTTATCTACATAATGCGGTTTTGGTTTTGTTTTTTTAAGTTCCATATTTCACTCTTTCTGTATATCATTATACACTATTTTTTAAAAAAAATCAAGCGGGTGCTTGACATTTTTGGGAGATTTGATATAATGCCTATGTAGGCGCTTTGAGAGGGAAGAGCTATACCTAATGTAATTTTTTAGATGTAAGTTTATATCCGAAAACATCCTCTTCCTCTTCTTTCAATCTCGTTTCAGCTTCCATTTGTTCTGCAACTTTTAATATGTGATCCATTTCTTGAGGAGATAGGGGAGTCTTGGCTTTTATTTCTGACTTATATTTGTTTAATACAACTTCATAATAATGTGCCAATTCTTTTGCAGCCAACGATATAACCATTATCTTATCTTTAGGAATAGAGAAAGCTTTATCCGATGTAAATGGAATCCAAGGAGCCAATGATGAATCATCCTTTATACCATATTCCGTCATTCGTTGAACGGTTGTTAATTGTAAAGGATTTTCTATCTTTAAAAATTTATCATCAACTGAAATAGTTCCTACTAATAGAGTACCATCTATTAACTTAACCATTCTGTAATCTGTTGGGTGATTTGGTTCATTATTCATATAACTATTTATCTATTCTTTAAGTTGGATATTATGTATTTCATAATCAAACTCCTCTTCGGTATAGATGTTTATCCTTTCTTGAAAATGTTTTAATGTAAAGTTTTCTTTTGTTCTATAAGTTAAATCATCTGCTATATCATATAAAGTAGCATTAACTTTGTTATCTCCTAATCGTAATCCACGACCAATGGATTGTAAATTTCTTATTCTACTTTTGGATGGACTTGCAAAAATAATATTGTGTAAATTTTTAATATTAACACCTGTACTAAATGTTCCATAACTTGCAACAATAATAGCATTCTTTTCTTTCTCTACTATACTTCTTATTGCTTCTCTTTCATCTGCTTCAACACCACCAAATATATAAAATACTTTTCTATTATCAGCTGCCTTTTCTTTTATAATTTTATATAAGTTTTTACCATGTTTTTCTACCAATTGAAATAAACATAATGTATTTCCTTCTAACTTAATTGCTAAATTACGAATAAAGTTTTGCCTAGTCTTACTGCTTACTAGATAATCTATTTCATCTTGATACTTACCCTTTGATACCAGTTTACTATTATCTTCGGTATGTTTTAATATTAAACAACGAACAACTAAATTAGATAATTGTTTTTTATCCATAAGTTTTTTAGTAGATGTAATTTTATTTACAGCGCCGAATAAGCCTTCTAGCACCAATTTGTGGGTTTGGGCACCATCCAAAGTGCCTGTCAATCCTATTCGATACCTACAGCTAGTTAGTTTAGTCATTATTTCGGTAAGTGATTTAGACTTAAATAAATGTGCTTCATCACCAAAGACAACACCAAATTGGTCAAAATATTCTTTCGGTAGTTTATATAAACTTTGCCATGTAGAAATTAAAACTTTTTTATCTGTTTGATTTGAATATCCGCTATATAATCTATGACAATTTTTAGATACATTCCATCCATATGATTTGAAATCGGTATACATTTGTTCTACTAATGATGTTGTAGGAACAATTAATAAACATCTATTATTTTCTTCATCTTTAATTAGATGTGAATAATATCGGATAAGGGAATAGATGATAAATGACTTACCTGAAGCAGTAGGACTCACTAGGAGCGCCCTATTGAACTTTAAACTATGAAATATAGCGTCTATTTGATAATCTCTTGCTTCAAACTTCTGTCCCAAACTGTTCGCAAATTTACTAACAACATCTTTATCTACTTTGTTATTTACCTCAACATCTTTACCACAAACAATATAGTATCCACGCTCTTCGGCAAATGCTTTAATGTATGGAAATAATCCAAAGTATATTTCTTTTGTCTTTTGAGAAAATAATCTTATCTTACCATCCCATATTCGGTTACGAAATGCAGGCATAAATTTATAACCGGGAACATAAAAGGTAAAAAATTCGGAAATCTCTCTTGAAATATTATTGTCGCATTGAATAGTAAGATAGACCTCATTTTGTTTCTCTATGATTAAAGTATCCATGTCATTATACTATATCTCTTTCCTTTTTTCACTTCCTTAACTTCGTGTGGAAACATAAAATTAGAAGGAAAAACAATAGCAGAACCTTGGACCTTTTCTATATATTTATCACCACATAAAACAAAATCACCACCTTCATAATCATCATTTAAAAATATTAAAGATGTAAGATGTGGGTATCCTTGTTTTTGCCCATGGCTGTGATGTATGTTATCTATATGTTCTTTCATAAATCCACCAGCGGTGTAGCGATTTATTCTAAAGTCTGTAAATTCTACTGATTTAATTTTATTATGAAAATGAGTATAATCCTTCAGACAATACTCAAAAGTATTTTTAATATCTTGATAGTGTGAAACAGGTTTACCAATCCAATATTCTTCCATTGAAACTTTAGATGTTCCTGTATTATTATATGAAGTGGAAAATGTAGATTGTTTCCAATCTGCTTGTGTTTCAAAATGTTTTATAACGCTATCACAAAGAGATGGACTCATCGCTTCAGGATAGTAATAGATATAATCAGTAAGTTGCTGATTGGAATTCATGGTGTTCTCCTAATTGTCCTTTGATTTGAATATTCCAAGCAATACTTATTCGTTTAGTATTTGATTTATTTTGCTGAACCCAATGTGGTAACCATGCAGGGAAAAATATTGCTCTATTTTGTTTTGAAGCATAACTTAATAAACTAGAATTTAAAGTATTCTTTTCCTTCTTTCTAGGAACGATAACATCTGCTGCTGGTCTAGGATCGTGAAAAACTATACTAGCATTTTGGTCAGATTGTAAATAATAAGTACCACTTAAAAAATTATTTGAATGTGTGTGGACTGGATGACTTTCATTATTCTTTAAAACATTTGCCCACATATCAGTAATCATTAAATCTTCTACATCATATCCTAGTTTATGACATATCTTTTTACCAGTTTCAATAACTAAATTTGAAAATCTATAAAACTCTTTTTTAGTTTGTAAATCTGCTGATTTTGTTTGCCAGTTTTCATCATAATCTCTATTGGTCCATAAACCACTAATATATTTTTTCATAGCATTTATATCTGCTTCTCCTTGAGACCCCGCTGATGTTTTTGGTATAAATTCATCTAGTAAAAATATGTTAGTAGGAAATATTTGCTGATGTTCCATTATATTGCTCCACTAGTAAATTTTTTCCATTCAATAGCGTTCTTAATTAAAAATGTTCGATTGTTTATACTTCGTAATACCTGTTCAAGATAAGTAACGACTTGTTTTAGATATGCTGTCTTTTGGTCTGCTCGTTGTAATTCGTCATCTGAATCCATGTAGATATGGACATCTGCTTTTAATACTTTAAGGTCAAATGGTTTTTCTTTATATACAGATTCATCTGCTTTTCCTGTATAGTATTCCCACTTTTCTCTTATAAGTGCTTTATGGTCTTGTTCTGCTTTCTTCAATAGTAAAGAAAACTTATTAAAGTGTTGTAAATATTTGTTATGGAGTAAAGGTATCTTAATTGATTCAGCGTCTAATTCTGTATCATCAAGTTTAAAATCTTTATCAACCAATTCTTGTAATTCTTCTAATGTCATAATAAAACCATTATATCACCTTTTCGGTGTTTTGTCAAGGATTAAGTAGTAGAAATTTGGACTATATTATAATTCATATATGTAAAACTTACGGCTGCTTGTAAGTAATCCACATCAGAAGCTTTAACATCATACGACAAAGATCCAAGACTTGTCGGATACAAATTTTGGAATCGTATTTCTGTTTTAGCAATATTTTTACTATTTAAAACTGTAAGTGTAGCGTCTGAATATATACCTCCTTCAGCGAGAGGTCTTGGTGTACTTGTTCCGGTTGCTGCTGTACTTCTTGTTGAACCTGGAAATCTATCAGCACTTGTTGCTTGTAAATCTCTAAACTGGTTATGATTACTAGGAAATCCTAGACCAATTAACCAATCGTGTATCTCTTTATAATTGTTTAAATTCTCATCAACAAGAAATGTAATACTCAAATCTTGATATGTAATCTTATCACCAGGGATAGGAACATCATATAAAGATGTTGGTTGTGTTGCTGAACCCAAAGAAATACCAGGAATATTTGCCGATTGGCAAAAAAATTCTACTTCAGGTAATTTCGTACATTTAAACCTAAACTGAACTGGACTTGCATAATCCATTTTGTCAGGTTGTCTTGTATATACATTTGTTTCTGTCATACTACTATTTATAAGAGAATTTAAAGCAAAAAAAAGGGGGACAAAAGCCCCCCTCTAATCTCTACTTGAAGAAGTAAAATTACATAATGTTTGTAACTTTTACTCGTCTGTAATACATATTTTGGTTTCCAGCTGCAGGTGATGTTAAATCAATTGCGCCAGCACCGTTTGTTGTTGCGAAAGGATTAGCAACCATACCATAACGAGTTTTAAACCCGATTTTTGGTTGGAAGCTGTTTTGTCCAACTGCTCTCACCATTTGTAGTGGAACATATGGGCAATAGAATAATCCTGAATCGTACGGTGAAGTACCTTTGTATCCAGAAACATAGAATTGACTTGCTGCCACATTCGCAGAATATGGATCAACATATACTTTGAATTTGCCATTAAGAACACCTGCAAAAGTATTTGCAGTATCGTCAACATTTAAGTTAGTCGCAAGAGCAGGAGCGTAATCTAAAACACCAGCCATTTGAAGAGCAGAAGCTACATCAGCAGAACATAGAATTAAATTACCTTTCCCTCTACGAGTTTGTTGACCAATAGCATTAGCATCTCTTTCAAGTTGGTATAAAAGTCCTTTGAACTTCTCAACCGACCAACGACCATTTGAATCTGTATCAAGGTCGAAGATACCAGCAGTAGTAGTGTTTACTTGAGCGCCCGCTTTAGCAGTAGTGTAGATTGTTCTAACTACTTCACGGTTAATCTCAGCAAGAATTTCACTTGACAAGATGTTAGCTAATTCAGTTTCAGCGTCTAAGCCGTGAATTGCTTTTAAGTCTTGAGCAAGTTCCATTGTGTACTCTGCTTTTAGTGCTCTTGATTTAGCAGTAACAGTAACTTTATCAATTGAGAAAGCCATTTCAGCGAACTCATCAGTTCCGTCACCTAAAGTTTCTCCCTCTGCGGTAGACATACCAGAACCAGTAGTATAAGTACCAGCCGAAGGACTATCGTTTAATGTAGCAGGGTTTGAACCTGAATGTGAATCAGGTGAACCTGTGTTTGAAGCAGCATCTTCAGCACTAAAGTCTGAATCAGCTTCGTCAAATAGTGCTTCTGCACCAGCTTGAGAACCATATCGTGATTTCATAGCGAAGATTAGTCCAGTTGGACCAGTCATCGGTTGAACACCACAAATATCATAAGCAATCAAGTTAGGCATAGCTCTACGAACTAAAGATATTAATACTGGATCCCAGATATCAACACTACCGTCGCCAGCAGTTGAAGAAGAAGCGCCCATTGAGTTAGTAGGAGCGGCCTCTGCCATAAAGCTTCGGTCTTCCCTGGTTGCTCTTTCTTGGTTCTCTAGGATTACAGTTGTAACAGCTCGTTTATAGCTATCTTCGATTTTTGGTAAATCTGGATGCTCTAGGACTGGCTGCCACTTTTCTTGTAAATTTTCAGTAAGATACATTTTATCTCTCCTAATTATTGTTTAAGTTAATTTCTTTCACCCTTATGCTTTCAAAGCCTTAAGGTTTTTTGTAATAGCGGCAGTATATGCAGCCATGGCATCTGAACTAGCTTCAACAGCCGGCTCGTTCGCCGCCACAGAATCAACCTCATCTTTAGATGATGTTTCTTCTATCTTTGTTTTAGGGAAGTAAGATTCTTTAATAGTTTCTAACTTCTCTTTAAATTTATCAGCACTTTCGTACTCAACATTTTCAGCCATAGAAGCAAACTTCTCTTTTTCTGTATCTGCTAAATCAGCAGAAACTTCAGCGACAATGTTTGTTCTTTCAGAATTATTTACTTCCTTAGTAAGATTTACATTCTTTTCAATCTGTTCGTTAAGTTTTCCTTCTAATTCTTTAACTTGATTTGTTAAGTCCTCAAGTACATTATATTTTTCTTCTGGAACTTCAATGTAGTGTTCCTTGAAAAGACCTTTAAGTCCAGTAATGAAATCTTCAGCGATTTCGGTTCTAACACCTCTTTCAACTGCTAATTCATTTTCTTTCATCCATTCTTCCACAACATAGTTTAGGTATGAATCGACTTTTTCGACCATTGCTTCTTTTATTGTGTCTTTCTCTTTTGAAAGTTTATCTTCATACTGTGCTTCAAGGATCTTTGTCTGTTCTTTGATTCTAGTTTTAACAGCAGTTTCAAATATAGTAGCCGCTTTATCTTTAAATTCGTCAGATAAATCAGCGTCTGTTGAAACTAATGCCTTAACATCATCCGTCAAATCAATATCATCAGTAGCAGTTTCAGCAACAGTTTCTACGCCGTCTTTTACTTCTGCTTCTTCAGCAGCTGCAGATGGTTTATTATCTTTTGGTAATGAACCGTCTTTAGCATTTTTATTAGTTTGATCCGATGCTTTCTTAACCTTTTTCGTTGAGTCCGGGTTGCTATCAGTAGGTTTAACTACTGGTGCACCAAGATCCTCAGCGTCATTTTTAAGGTGATTAGGTTCAGATGGAGCAGCGTCTTTGTTAGCCGCATTTTTTTGCTCTTCTACTGAATCTAATTCTTTCTTAACTTCGGTTTCAGACATTCGGTCTCCTTTAAATTAATTAATTAATTTTACTTATTATTATTTATACAAATAACCATCTCAAACCCTACGCTTTTTAAATAAGCCGCGTAGGTTTATAGTTTAGAAATGAAAGAAGAAAAGACTTTAGACTTAACTTCTGCCATTTCTTCTCTTTTTGCTTTCTCAATTTCTTTCTTATATTGTTCAACTTCCATACTTTTCAGTATTCCATTGTCCCATACCCATTCTTTGCCTTCCATAATACCTTCTACGAAAGCATCTGGAGCACTAGGGTCTGCCACAATATCAGCAGCAGTCGCAAGATAAAAATCCTTTCCAACAACATTCCCTCTTGAGGAAGATTGAATAGAACCCATACCTCTTGATGATACGCCTAATTGAGCACCCTCGTCAATTAAATTCTTAACGATTTTACCGTATGGTGTATCCATTACTTTTGCTTCACCAATAAAGTTTTTACCTTCTGGTTTTAGACTAGTAATCATATGTGAAACACGCTCAAGATTAACTGTTGGTCCATCAGGATGTCCTAGTTCACCAAAAGCACGCTTCTTGTTTATAAATTCTTTTGTGTATCGTGTAACTTCTTTTGCTAAAGTATCTACTGGATAAACTCGACCATTACGGTTTTTGATATCCGCTTGCATAAAGACACCACGAATTTTATAATCTTTACCGCCATTACTTTTATCTTCGGTTAAGACTTCGATATCTTCTATTGTTTCTGTAATTAGTTTCATTTCTCCACCTTCTCTTTATTATAGACTTTATCTACAATTCCTTTTTTTAATTCTTCTCTTTTAATTCCATACTTTTCTGTAAAAGCATCTCTAAACGCTTCTGCTAAAGTTGCCTTTGATTTTGTTCCTACAATTCTTTCTAAAATTGCTCTTGTCTTATCGCCTTTTGCCATCTATCTTACTTCTACTATTACGGTATAATTATCACCCGAAACAAAACCTTTTGTCGATATTAATAAGTCGCCAGCAGGAGATGTATTTGCTGTTAAGGTTGCATTGTTAGGAATCATATTACCTGCTGTGTAGTAATCGTGAAACCCCCTACCTGATAAAAAAGCAATTGTACTATTCGCAGCACTAGTTCCACTACCTGCCCATAATAATTCAACGCCTGATTTACCGTTTGTGGTATTAACTGACCACCAAATTTTTGCAATGCTTCTATTAGCGTCTTCGGTCATAAATGTTAATGCACTAGCATCCATTTTAGTTACAAGTGTTTCACCTGACCCATCACTCATATTAGTAAACTTCATAACAGTTTTTGTTCCTGCTGTATCTACTATTGTTTGACTTGTTACTGTATCAGCCATTAATTATTTCTCCTAAATTCTGTTACCAACAAATAACTCTCAACATTAGAGTCCGTTGTTAGTCTTATTTGTTTATCATTACCAAACTTTAATTGGTCAGGTCGTAATCCATACTTACCTTTACCAGTTAAAGATAAATCTTTTGTTTCAGTACCAGCATGAAACTTTAATGTTCCTGTGCCTTCAATTAAATAATAACACTCAATCATACTTACTAGTGATTCATTTGTTGCACTTGTAAGTTTTTCAGCGTCAACCACCAACTGATTACCTTCGTTCCCGATACCAACAGATTTAATTATCGTCTTATCTGTGGTATCTACAACCGTTGTATTTGTAATCGCCATAAGAAAATCCTATGCAGTAAATGATTCGTCTTTTCTTAATTCGATAAGTACATAACCAGAAACCCCATAAGCACTTAACTCTAGGTCTCCTGATGTTGCAGTTGTATTTGTTGCATTATTTTCAATCTTACCAGCAGTTCCATCATAATGTCCTGTACCTGCAAGATTAATTGCTACGGTATCAGACGAAGCACCTTTAAATTGGATTTGAGCCCAACCTGTGTTATCGTCAGCAGTACCTTGTACTAATGCCCACCATATTCTTGTTATATCTAACATAGCACCATTAGCATGTCCTGCTAAGCCACTAGCGTCAAGTATATTTGAATC
>Ga0115011_10003394_pt1 | contig 10841 bp, 1 predicted proteins | sample TroAtlMetagenome_2_FD_88705 | JGI IMG/M metagenome (GOLD analysis project Ga0115011, IMG submission 88705) | Marine eukaryotic phytoplankton communities from Atlantic Ocean - Tropical Atlantic ANT8 Metagenome | ecosystem: Environmental > Aquatic > Marine > Oceanic | place: Tropical Atlantic... | reverse complement strand
TATGGTCCTTATGTACCAACATCCATTAAACAAAACCTAAAAAACACACTTAGAAAGTATTCAGTTGCTGGAATTGTCCCTCAATTACAAGATCTTAAGTATCTTTACGTCGAATTACATACTACCGCATATTATAATCCAAATTTAGCCAATAGTGCTAATGCTGTAAAGACAATTATATCTGGAAATGTTAATACTTATGCTAATTCAGCACAATTAAATAAATATGGAGCTAAATTTAAATATAGTAAATTCCAAAATATAATAGATTCTAGTCATGATGCAATAACTTCCAATATCACTACGGTTCATATTAGAAGAGATTTGAGGGCAAGATTAAATCAAACTTCCGAATATGAATTATGCTTTGGAAATCCATTTTATGTTAAGAACCAATATGGTTATAATATAAAATCTTCTGGTTTTAGGGTAAGTGGATTATCAGAAACTCTCTATTTTGCGGATCTTCCAGGTAATATAATGTATGGAACATCTTCTAGACATGGAAGATTGGTTCTATTTAAGTTAGATGATAATAATCAAGCATCAATAGTTAAGGATTATGTTGGCAGTGTTGATTATATAAAAGGTGAGATTATGGTTAATCCATTAAATATAATCAGTACTGATATGTCCGTTCAAGGAGAACCTATTATTGAGATTTCCACTTGCCCAATATCCAATGATGTGATTGGTTTGCAAGATTTATACTTACAATTAGACGTAGGTAATAGTAGGTTAAATATGATGGAGGATAATATTGCTTCTGGGGCTAATCCTTCAGGAACTTTATATACAACAACTTCTAGTTACTCTAATGGAAGCATTGTTAGAAAAAATGACCCCACTCTAAACTTGAATAGATATATCTTAGGGAGTTCAAATATTACTCAAACAGGAACCGTTTCCTCTACATCATCCAGTTACTAAGTTTTAAAAATATAAAATGTCAGTAGAATCCAGAGTAAAAATTAGCTCTTTAGTAGATAATCAGCTTCCTAGTTTTGTTAGGAACGATCATCCTTTAGTTGGTGAGTTTTTATCCCAATATTACCTTTCTTTAGAGGGGCAAGGATCGACTTTAGATATTATTAAGAATATTGACCAATATGTTAAGGTTGATAATTTAACAAACCTTACAGATTCTACTAATCTATCAGTTAATGTAGGAGTTGCTGATAATACTATTAATGTAGATTCTACACTTGGATTTCCAAAGAGTTATGGTTTAATTCAGATTGATTCTGAAATTATTACATATACAGGAATAACTACTAATTCTTTTACTGGTTGTGTACGTGGATTTAGTGGAATTACTTCATTTAGGAGTAATAACAATCCAGATGAGCTTGTTTTCTCAACTAGTGGCATTTCAACTCATTCTTCAGGAAAAGTAGTTAATAATTTAAGTGTTTTATTCTTAAAACAATTTTTCAACAAACTTAAAAAGCAAGTAATTCCTGGATTTGATGATAGGCAATTAAGTGCGAATATTAACAAAGGTCTTTTTCTAAAACAAGCAAAAGATTTCTATTCATCTAAGGGAACTGATGATTCCTTTGAAATATTGTTTAGAGCTCTATATGGTAAGGATGTTGAGGTAATTAAACCAAGAGATTATCTATTTACTCCGTCTGATGCACAATATCAAGTATCTAAGCAATTAGTTGTAAAGTCTATTAAAGGAAATCCTCAAGATCTTATTAATCAGACTATATTTCAAGATTTTACTTCCACTGCTAATGGAGCAAGAGGATCTGTAAATAATGTTGAGAAACTTATTAGAGGTGATCAAACTTATTATAGATTGAGTTTAGATTATGATTTTGATACTAATAATATTACTGGATTTGGACAATTTTCTATCCATCCTTCAACAAAACTTATAACAGCAGTTTCTGTAGGTGCTACTGTTCTTGACGTTGATTCTACAGTTGGATTTGCTCAATCTGGAAGTTTGTCCATAGATCATAATAATGGAACAATTTTTAATATTAATTATGAATCCAAATCATTAAATCAATTTTTTGGATGTGATGGAATTAGTCAAAATCTAGAATCTAAGCAAACTATAAGAATTAATGACCATGCTTATGGTTATGTTGGTGTAGGAACAATTCCAGTTACATTTCAAGTAACTGGTGTTTTAAAAGATCTTGATTATTCATGTCCAGTTGTTTATAGTGAGGTTGGTGATACTATTAGAGTAAAAACTCTTGGAAGTAATGTAATAGGACAATTTGGAAATAATTGGATCTTTAATATTTCACCTACTTATAGTATAGAAGAAGTTGAGATTATAAACGATGCAAGTTTCGTTTATTCTATTACAACTAAAGATAATAATATTTTCAATAGAGGGGATAATGGATCAATTATATTAAATGATAGTACTGAGATGAAAGGAATCATTATTTCAGTATTGAATGCAAAAACGTTTTATATTCAATCAGAATCTATAGTTGACGTTGCAAAAGTTATTGAAGTAAGAAAAACATTAGCTAAAGTTGATGCAGAAGCATATCCAGAATTAAAAGAACAAAATGCAAATGTTCAAAACGTATATGTAGATCACAATCATATTATGTTGCATCTCCTTCTCTTCCAAATTATCTTGATGAACCAATAACAACAACTGATAGGTCTGTTACATTCTCAGGAACTTTTAGTGATACTACTAATATACAAATTTTAGATCATGGATTATTCACGGGTGATTCTGTAACTTATGTTGCTGGTTCAGATACTAACAAACTTAACATTGACGAAAAAATATATTATGTTAAAAAGGTTGATCAGGATAATATTAAACTTTCGAAAAGTAGATCCGATATTGCAAGTAATTTATTTGTTTCTTTAAGTGGTACAGTAGAAAATAATAGATTAGAATTATCTATATTTGCTGGTAAAAGATTAGGTTCTCAGAATTTAATTAGGCAAATAAAACCTTCTACTCAGTATTCTGGTAAGGAACCAACTCCTACAGGTGGCAAAACTGGTATCTTAGTTAATGGTGTAGAAATTAGTAATTATAAGTCTGAGGATTATATTTTTAGTGGACCACTTCAAGATATTGAGGTTCTTAGTGCTGGTGAAGATTATGACGTAATAAATCCACCAATTTTAGATATACAGGATACAGTTGGTTCTGGAGTTTCTGTTTTCACTAAAGTTAGTGGAAACTTTAAAAGGATAGAACTTATAAACTCTGGATTTGGTTATGTAGATGTTCCTACAATAAGAATTACGGGTGGTAATGGTACTGGCGCAAAGGCTGTTGCCAATATGAATGAAATTATTTGGGCAAGAGATTTTATTTCTGATAAATCGGATGGTGTTAGATTAACTGAAAATCTTATCATCTTCAAAAATCCTCATTTATTTAATAATGGAGAACATGTAATTTATACTCCAGAAGATCAAAAAGTTATAACTGGATTAGCAACTGATGCAAAATATTTTGCAAGAACTTTAGATCCTTATGCAATATCTCTTCATAGTTCTAAAATAGATGCTATTGATAATGTTAATCCAATTTCTATATCGGATTATGGACTAGGTGTTCAAAAATTTATAACTGCTAATAAGAAAAAAATAGTAGGTTCTATTAATATTACAAATCCTGGTGTTGGATATTGTAATAATAAGACCCTTGTTAAATCTACTGGAATTACTACTAGTTCTAATATACTTACTATTCCAAATCATGGATATTCTACAGGAGAAAAGGTTGTTTATCAACCTACAGGAGTTCCTATAGGAGGTCTTTCTGCAGGAACTTATTATGTTAAAGCATTATCACAATCTGCGATTAAACTATCTGAAGTTGGTGTAGGGGATACTGTATCCAAATTCTATTTGGATAATGGACAATATGTTGGATTTAATTCTACTGGATCTGGAGAACATATATTTAATTATCCTCCAATAGAAGTTACTGTTGATGGAGTAATAGGTGTTACAACTTATGCTGGACAAGATCTTAATGCTGTTGTTCAACCAATTGTTCGTGGAGGTATAACAAAGGTTTTTGTTAAGGATGGTGGAGTTGGTTATGGGTCTTCAGATATAATCAATTATAATAGACAACCAACATTTGAAACTGTTAGTGGAAAAGATGCACAACTAGATGTAGTCACTTATGGTGGAAAAATTGTTGCAGTTAATATTTTAAATTCAGGTTCTCAATATAATTCACCACCAACTTTGAATATATCAGGAGTTGGTACAGGTGCAGTATTAGTTCCTATAATGAGTAATGGAAGTATTAGTGACATTGGAATTGTTTCTCCTGGATTAGGTTATGTGCAAGGAAAGTCTGTAGTTAACATAACACCATCAGGTAAAGATGTTCAGTTTAGATCTAATCCTAAATCTTGGAATATTAATAATGTTGAAAGATTAATACAAACTAGAAAAATTGAAAAAGATGATGGTATTTTTGTTAATGGATTAAATTCTGAATATGGTATTCAATATACTCATGCATTTGCTCCAAGAGATCTTAGGCAGACAGTTTATGGTATAAAACAGGTAGATGGTAAAGATGTTTTTGTTAACGACTTATCTCTTAGTAATGGGGTAGAAGTAACTGCTACTAATCACTCTCCAATAATAGGATGGTCATATGATGGATATCCAATATATGGTCCTTATGGATATGCAACTCCTGAAGGTGGATTTGCTAGAATAATGAGATCTAGTTATAAAGATCCTAATGATAATATAGAAAATAGACCAAGTGCATCCATTTATCCTGCAGGGTTCTTTGTTGATGATTATGAGTATAGCCGTGGTCTTGGGGATTTAGATGAGCATAACGGTAGATTTGGAATTACTCCTGAATATCCAAATGGAACTTATGCATATTTTACAACTATTAATCCAAATACAATAGAATCAGTTCCCCCATTTAAGTATTTTAGAAAACCAATATTCCCTTATATTGTAGGAAGTTCCTATTATGGAAATCCTAATGGATTTAATTTTTCTCCACAATCCAATCAAAAAGATACTGATATCAATACTCTTAGAACTTCAACTAATCTATTAAGAGTTACTACTCCATATAACTTAATTTCGGAAAATACTTTTTATGATTTTATTGTAGAATCAAATAAAATTCAACCTCAACTTACAAAAGTAAATTCTACATCTAAAGGTACTATACAGAGTGTTGGGATTGTTACTGGTGGACATAGTTATAAGTATGGAGATGCGGTTATTTTTAATGATAATGCTACTGGAGGAACAGGAGCATCTGCTTCAGTTAATGCTATTTTAGGAAAAGAAGTATATAGTGTAAGTGTGGGTAAAAGTTCATTTACAGAAGTTGAATTAGTCTCATTTGATGTAACTGGTGGGGTAGTTGGATATACAACAATTCCTCATGGATATAAGCATAAAGATATACTAGAAATTTCTGGATTAAGTACTTCAAGCCAAACTGATGGACTGATGTATTCTATAGGAATTCAAACTAACTTCTTTACTTTAACGGCATCGGTAGGAAGCACAGTTGCAACAGGTATTGTTACTTATTTTAATGTTGAAGGGCAACTTGAGATTCCTTATATTAGAGAAAATGATATTTTAGGTATAGGAACGGAAAAAGTAAAAGTATTAGATGTAGATCAAGAACTGTCTAGGATTAAGGTTTTGAGAAGTTATGATTCTACTGTTGGAAATGCTCATACTGCTTTTTCATCTTTAAATCAAAAACCAAGAAATTTTGTCTTTAGGAAAAGAAATAAGAATCCATTAAACTCTAAATTAAATAGACAAATTTATTTTAATCCAGTAGATTCTTTATCTGTAGTTTCTTCAAGTGGAGTTGGAATTGGTAGTACTCTAGTATTCTCTAATCCAGGAGCAGGAAGAAGTAGTATATGGATTCCTTCAAGAACTCTTTATTTTAAAAATCATAATTTAAATACAGGTGATTCTTTAACATATAATGCTAATTTGGGTACTCCTATTCAGGTTAGAATTACTCCTTCCTCAAGTCCTATTTCATTAACAAATAATCAAGTTTTATATACTGCTAGAATAACAAAAGATATTATAGGACTATCAACTGTTCAAATTGGAATAGGTGAAACTGGATCATGGGTTGGTGTTTCTTCTGAGTATAGAAGTTCTGGTCTTTTATATTTTGCTGGAATAGGTACAGGAATGTATCATAGTCTTAGTACAAATTATAGTAAAACTGTTACAAGTGAAGTTACTCGATTAAAAGCAACAGTTTCTACTGCATCTACTCATGGAATGAAACTTGATGATGGTATTTCCTTTATATCACGTCCAGGTATTACTACTACTGTAAATGTATCATATAATGATTTTAATAGAAGAATTGTTGTTAATTCTAGAAATTTTGTTGCAGGAGATGTTGATACAAGTAATAATACCATTTATATACAAGAGCATAGTTTAAAAACTGGTCAAAAAGTTATTCATACTGCATCCACTTCTTCTGGTGGATTAACTAATAATGGAATTTATTATGTTTATGTTCTTAATGCTAATAAAATAAAACTAGCCAATCACCGTCATGAAGTAACATTTAATAATCTTAAATTTATCAATATTAGTAGTGCATCAGCTGGAACAATTTCTCCAGTTAATCCTCCTATTACAATTCATAAAAATCAGATAATTTCATTTAATCTTTCAGATTCATCGTTATCATTCTTAAGAAATTCTATTAATTATCCTGCATTTGAATTTAATTTATATTCTGATCGTGATTTATCAGATAAATTTGATTCATCAAAAGTTACTGATACTTTTGAGGTTAGTAGATCTGGTAGAATTGGTATTGATACTAATGCCAATTTATCATTAAAACTTAATGATAAGATACCATCTACGTTATACTATACACTTAAACCAGTTAATTTAGATATTAATCGTGATGTTAAAAAAGAAATAATTGTTGATTATGAAGTAGAAGATTATAATAGTTTAAATCTCCGAGAGGATCCATTAACAGGAACTTACAGAATAAGTGGAATCGGATCTACAACTTTCTCTTTCTCAATTCAAACTTCTCCTAAGAAAGTTGATTTTACTGCTGATGAAGGAGAATTTATCTATGTTACAAGTTCACGTAGTTCCTTTGGACCTATTGCAAATGTTTCTCTGAATAATGGTGGTAAGAATTATAAAAAATTACCTGGCATTAGTACAGTATCTTCTGCTTTGGGTGATAAGGCATTATTAAGTCCAGTTAGTTATAATATTGGAAATATAACAAAAACAACTATTGAGGATATTGGGTTTGATTATTCTGTTGATAATACTATAAGACCACAATTAAAAATTCCTCAAATCTTAAAATTAGAATCATTATTATCTTTTAGTCATGTTGGAATTACTTCTGGAGGTGTCAATTATCTACAAGCACCTACTCTTCTTGTATTTGATGGAATAACTAAAAAAAGGATTACTGATGTTGATTTAAATTATCAATTGGGAGATAGTGAGGTTACTATTATAGAAAATACTTCAAGTTTGAATAACGTTATACCCACTATTCTTCCTGTTAATAATTCTAATGGAGTATCGATTTCTAATATATCATTTAATAGTACGACAAAAGATGTTACTGTTTCTTTAGGAGCAACTTATAGTTCTATTAGTGATTTCCCAGTTACTCCTGGAGATAAAATATTAATAGAGAATGTAAGTGTTGGTGTAGGAAGTACGGGGGTTGGTTATAATTCTAGTGATCATGAATATTCGTTATTTGATGTTAAAACAACTTCTCCTGATATTGGGGGAGATAGTCCAACTGTAACTTATAATATTGGATCTAAATTAAAAACAGGAGAAATTCCTGGTACGTTTAATGTTATTAATCCAGTAGGAACATTAGTACCTGAAAAGTATTTCCCAATATTTGATATTTCGATAATTGATAATAAATTCCTTAAAGGGGAAGAAGTTAATACTGCCACATGTAACGGACAAGTTGAAAGTTGGGATCCTACATCTAATAGTTTAAAAGCTTTTTCAGATAAAGATTTTAGAGTTGGAGAACTTATTATTGGAAAATCATCTGGTGCTCAAGGAACTATTAAAGAGGGAAGTTATTTTAATGGATTTTTTGATATAAATTCTAGTTCATTAGTTAGAGAAGGTTGGAAATCATCAAAAGGATTTATTAATGATAATTTACAAAGATTATCTGATAATTTCTATTATCAAAATTTCTCATATTCTGTTAAATCACAGGTTCAATTATCAGAATGGGATAATGCAGTTTCCTCTTTAAATCATACTGCAGGATTTAAAAAGTTCAGTGATCATGTTATAGAAAGTGATAATTCTAATTTAAGTGATACTTCTGCTTCAAGTGGTATTGCAACTACTCAGGATGGAGGAGCCTTTAGTGGTATAGCTGATTATATTTCAGTAATGGATTTGAATTGTATTTCAGATTTTGATTTAGCATTAGAAAAAACAATAAATGTTGGTAATGATGAATCAAAAGTTCTTTCTGATAAGATTGTTCTGCAATTAAAATCACTTCAAGATTACATAGAATCTATTGGTAATAGGGTATTGGAGATAGATGATATAAGTGGATTGTTTAATGATAAGCCAAGAACTGATGCATTCCATCCTGTAGATTCTTTCTTGCTAGAACATGCTAGAGTAAGAAGATATGTGGTATTCATTGCTGATAGAAGGTATTCGCAAGAAAGGCAGATAATGATAGTGACTATATTGCATAATGATTCTGTTGGATATATTAACCAATATGCTTCTGTTGATACTGCTGGAGATTTAGGTCAATTTGATTTTGATGTTGCTGGTACTGAAGGTAGACTTCTTTTCTATCCCACTAAGTTTAAAATTAATGATTATAATGTAAGTTCAATGGGTTATAATATTGAGGATACTGTTGCGGGAATAGGAACTAGAGATCTTGGAGGTTCTGTTCATATTTCTAGTAGTGCCCAAACAATGCCACTTGGATTTAGTACTACCACAAATGTAGTGGGAATTGCTTCGACTTATAGAGCAGGAAAAGTTGTTGTTTCTTATGCTGCTAGTGATAAGTCTTATTACGAATGTGATGAAATATCATATGTGCATGATGGAAGTCAGGTAGAATTGATGGATTATGGTCAATTATCTACAGACCTCTTATACACCCCTGTAGGGTCTCCAGGACTCGGAACATACAACGCATATCTATCTGGATCAAATGTCATTATTGACTTCACTCCGACGGTTGCAACTGCCTCTACGATCACTGTAAATACAATTCATGTTGCTATTGGAGATTCTTCTTCTAGTGGTGTAGGAACTGCTACTTTAAATACTGGAATGTTAGATTCTAGAATTACCTCAATATCTGCTAGTGGATCACCAACCACAAATGTTGTAGCAAAATATCCAAAGAACACATACAATTCTGCATATTATATTGTTGCTCTTGAAGATACTACTAATAATGAATATCAGATATCAGAAATAGCATTAGCAGATGATGGATCTACTCCTTATCTAACTGAATGGGGAGTAATTGATACTGGTGCTGGTATTGGAACATTCTATGCAAATATAGCTGGTGGTTATACTCAACTTACATTTACACCTATAGCAAATGCTAATGTTCAAGTTAGGGTATTCCAGAATGCAATGGGTAATGTTGATACAAGTATTAATGAGCTGAATAGAATTGATTTAGATAATGCATCAATAGAAACTGGATATGGATTCTATGAAGGTACAGAAACTGATGTTAAACGTGCCTTTAATCTTACACACAATGAAACACCAATATTCGAAAGAGGATTTGTTGGAAGTGCTGCTACTATTGTTAATGTAGCTGCAAATACAATAAGAATTCCTGGTCATTTCTATGTTAGTGGAGAAGAATTAACATATACTCCAGCAGCATCAGGAACAACTGCAAATATAGGTATTGTAACTGCTACTATTCCAGGTGTTGGTTCTACAGATAAACTTCCAGAAACAGTATATGCTGTTAAGGTAAATGACTCTACTATTAAATTAGCAGCAACTGCAGAGGATGCATTGAAGGTAGTTCCAAGTCCCCTTACTCTTTCTGCTGTAGGTGTTGGAACTACTCATTCACTTACTGCAAAGAATCAAAACGCAAGAGTAATGGTGAGTATTGATAATGTAATACAATCACCATTAGTTTCTAGTGCAGTAACTTCTAGTCTAAGTGCAGAAGCTCTTCAAGTAGATGATAAAATTGAATTGGTGGGAGTAACCTCTTTCTTTGGAGGGGATTTGATTAAGGTTAATGATGAGATAATGAGAGTAGATTCTGTAGGATTTGGAAGTACAAATGTATTCCTTGTAAAACGTCCTTGGATGGGTACTGGAATTGCTACACACGCCTCTGGATCTTTAATAACCAAAATTAATGGTGGATTTAATATTGTAGATAATACAATTAATTTCTATACTGCACCATATGGTTTGACTCCACTTTCTACCACATCAAACGAACCAGATAATGTTGATTGGGTAGGAGTGTCAACTTCATCAACATTTAATGGAAGATCGTTTATTAGATCAGGTACTCCTGGTACCACACAAGAACCATATAGTAAAAATTATATCTTTGATGACATTTCTTCAGGGTTTACTGGATTTAGTACTACGTTTACCCTAACTTCTAATAAATCTAATATTAGTGGTATTTCTAGCAGTAATGCTATTATTTTAACTAATCAAATTTATCAAGGTCCAAAATGTAGTTTGGAGGTAGATGAAGTTGGAAATTATGGATTAATAGAACAATCTGGTAGTACTAGTATTCAATATGCTGGAGCGGAATATACTGTCGAAAC
>Ga0115011_10003393_pt1 | contig 10841 bp, 8 predicted proteins | sample TroAtlMetagenome_2_FD_88705 | JGI IMG/M metagenome (GOLD analysis project Ga0115011, IMG submission 88705) | Marine eukaryotic phytoplankton communities from Atlantic Ocean - Tropical Atlantic ANT8 Metagenome | ecosystem: Environmental > Aquatic > Marine > Oceanic | place: Tropical Atlantic... | reverse complement strand
GATGGCGTCGAACTGCAGCGACCGCAGCCCGCCCTTGCCGTAGGCCTGCATATAGTCCGCGAATACCGGCTGGGTCAGCAGCGGTACATGCCCGAACACATCATGGAAAATGTCCGGCTCGGGCAGATAGTCCAGCTTCTCGCCATCGCGGATGAAACGGCCTGACACGAAGCGGCGATTGGCCAGGTGCTCGTAGAAGTCCTTTTCCGGGATCAGGCCGGGCACTGTGACAACCGTCCATCCCGTCAGTTTCTCAAGTTTTTCATTGATACGCCGGAAGTCCGGAATGCCTCCATCATTGAGGTTCAGCATGTCGAGCCCCGCGAAGTGCTCCGGAGCCGCGCGTCCTTTCAGGACCCCCATCTGGCGCTCATACAAGGTCGTCCAGATGGCGTGCTCCTCTGCCGTGTAGCGGTCCCATTTCTGGTCGATCGTGCAGTCGGCCGCGGGTTCCTGTTCGGCGACAATGGGATCATTCACTGGCATGGGGGAGCTCCGGTCGTGCGGGGGCGTATATTAGTTACATCTGAAACTAATATACGCCATTTCCATCACGCGCCCAACACAATCTTGGCTGAAAGCCTGAATTGCGCGCATGAAAATGCCGCCCCCGGTTACAGGGGCGGCGCTTTCATTCCGGTCATGGGCCGGCTAGTCGGTGCAGAGCACATCGACGAGGGCGGCGCACTGTCCCGAGGTGCAAGCCTGGTTCTGGCCGATGAACCAGGTCCGGGCCCGGGTGTATTGATCCACGGAATAATGAGCGGCCTGCCGCATGCCGACGTCCCGGCACATCCTGTCTGCTGCATCCTGGTCACAGCGATTGCCATAGCCGCCGAGGCAACGGTCCACCGCATATCCATTGACCTCGGGACGGGCGAAGAAGAGGCTGTTCACGCCACGCGTGCCGCCGCGGATATCGGCCCGCGGCCCGCCCGGTCCGGGATATCCGCCGCCGGGACCACCCCAGCTGTCGTCAACCCGACGCAGCGAGGTGATGCGGTTGCGCAGTCCGAGGCGCGACAGGTCGGAGATCTCGCCTTCGACGCGCTGGCAGCTGTCGGTAAAACCTTCATCATCGCAGACGATCCAGGTCTCGCCGCGGGCGACGATCAGGCTCTCGGCGCGGTCATTGAAGCCCAGGCGGGTGAGGTTGCTGACGTCGGTGTCGACCACGACGCGCTGGCCGTTGAAGCCGGAGCCGTCAAACAGGAAAACGCCGGAGCGCGGGACATTGCCGCCGCCACGTCCGGGGCGCTGCGGGCGACCGGCATAGTCAGGCTCGGCCGAACTGATCCGGCCTCCCATCCCGCCGCCGATATTGGCGAGGTCGCCCGAGATTTCCATGCAGGATCCCTCGAAATTGGCATCCTCGCAGGCAATCCACGTGCCGCGCCCCGAATGGCGCACCGACCGCGCCTGGTCATTGAAATTGATCTGCTGGAAATTGGTCACACTCGTGGTGATCGTGACCGACCGGCCTGAATAGTTCGGGCCGGAGTAGAAGGTCAGCGACGGCCCCCGGCCACCGGGGCGCCCCGGACGATCGGCTGTGACGGGGCGCAGGGAGGTCAGCTGGTCATTCATACGGCCCATGCTGGCTTGGTCCGAGCTGTGCAGCTCACAAGTCCCGTTATAGTCGTCATGCTGACACAGCTCCCATTCGCCGGAGACAACGCGGAAGGAAGAGGTGCGATCATTGAAGCGGATCGAATCCAGATTGCGGACATCACCGTCCACGCGGACTTCCCGGCCGCGAAAGCCGGTGTCTTCGTAGAGAATGATCGACTGTGCGGCCGCCTGTCCCGCGAGCCCTGTAAGCAGGAGGCCGATGGCGGCCCGTCCCAGATGTCTGATGTTCATTTCCGTCTCCCTCGAGTGTGTTGGCAGGATCTGACCGCACTGTCCCACAGCTGTGGTGAACCCTGTCCGCACGGCCGTGTCATCCTGTGTTCATCGCAGTGTTGATCCAGCAGTCATTGCGGGTCTTCGGTCGGAGGCTCATCCGGGTCCGGGTCGCGATTGCGGCGTTGGTTGAGCAGGCCGCGCAAGAGCTGTTCGGCCGGGTCCGGGCGGGCCTCTGTGGTCTCGCCGTCGGCCGGTTCGGCATCCCCGTCATTGTTGTCATCGCTCAGCCCGATGGCGTTGAGCAGGCCATCGCGCAGGGCGTCGCGCGGGCTGGCCGCGCCGTCGCTGCCCAGCGCATTGTTGAGCGCACCCTGGAGCAGGGCCTGACCGACCGCTTCGGTGTCGACCCCGACCGAGACATTATTGAACCCGCCGCGCAGGCGAATCGGCACGGTGATGCCGCGCAGATCGCGATTGCCGCCCTGGCCCTCGATGGAGGCGACGGCGCGGGGGCGAAGGCGATAGTCGAGCGTCTGGGCCGGCAGGTCGACTGAACCCGCACCTTCTATGCGAAGCAGGGGCGAGAGCATCAGCAGGTCGCGCTGGGCGACCTGGCCATTGGCGATATTGAAGCTACCGGTCAGGGACGAGAAATCGGTGGTTTGTTGTTCGCCGGTACTGGCGGCCTCGTCATCCTCGCTCGCGGTGTCGCCGCCGGACACGAGGCGGCTGACATTACGAATGGTCTCCGCGACATTGATGCCGACGATGGCCCCGTCGGCGAAGCTGAAATCACCCAAACCATCCAGCGAGTTCATGATGGCGGCCTGCGAATTGCCGGCGGCGCTGAGTTGCAGGGACAGGTCACCGGTGCCCAACAGTTTGTCAAAACCGGCAGCGGCTTCCAGGAAGGGGCCGGCATCGAGTCCGTCGAGGCCAGCGACCAGGGAGAAACTCGGTCGGCGACCGCGATTGTTGGCGACAATGGTGGCGCTGCCCTGGCCCTCATAAAGGCTGATATTCTCGAGCGTGACTTCCAGCCGGCTATTGTTCAGCTCCGCCCGCAAGCGCGCATCGCTGATCTCGATCGCCTGAAATTGCAGACGGCCGACGGTGAGCCGCAGATCGGCATCGATGACGCCGAGGCCGGCCAGATCGATCGGCGCCTCGCTCCAGGGCGGGATGCCACCGGATGAGGAGGGTTGTTGGGTTTCCGCAACAGCGGGGAGGTAGGGGTTCACGTCGAGTTCCGCCAATTCCAGCCCGCCTGTCAGGCGCGGCCGGTCGCCGGTCAGGTTGACGGTCAGGTCGGCGGCGCCGCTGATGGCGTCCAGGCTCAGTGTCCTGGCCTGCAGGGCCAGTTCGCCGGGCCTACCGCTCAAGATCCCCACCGTGCGGAAGGCTTCCAGATTGTCGCCGGCGGGAAGGGGGGCGCCGGCAAAAGCGGCCAGGGCCCGGAGCGACGGGATGTTGGCATCGATTTCGCCCTCATAGGCGACAGCCTCGCCAGCCAGGATGCGGCCATCAAAGCTGAGCCGGGCCAGATTGCCGCCGAGGCCCAGCGTGACCGGTGTCTCGCGTCCCTCGAAGAAATCGCGGAACGAGCCGATATTGGCGGTGAAGCTGAGGCTCTCGCCATCGGCGTTGAGTGCGCCGGTGAGGCGGGTTTCCGTGTCGAGCGAAGGCAGGGAGACATTGAGGTCGAGGCCGGTGATCGAGCGGGTTTCGCTGCCATCGGTGAAATGGAGTGCGCCGCTCTCGATCCGCACATCGCCGAAACTGGCCTCGATCGGCAGGGCACCGGCGCCGCGCACGAAACCGCCGCCCGCTGCCGGGGCCGGTGCCGCTGCACCGGCATCCGGCGCCGTGAAAGTCCAGTTATTGCCGCGCCGGTTCTGCGCCAGGCGGATGGTCGGCTCGACCAGGACGAATTCGGTGATCTCGACCCGGCGGCTGAGGAGCGGGATCAGGCGGACGCCGACCCGCATCTCGCGCATCTCGGCAAAGGCCGCGTCACCAAATCCGTCGGCATTGGCGATCGACACTTCACTGGCGCGGATCTGCAATTGCGGGAAAACCTGCAGCGCAATGTCCCCGCCCAGTGTGACCTCCCGGTTGAGCGCGTCGCGGGCGGCGGTCTCGACCGGCTCGCGATAGGTCGAGGCCGGGATGACCGAGGGCAGAATCAGGACAGCGGCAACGAGCAGGACAATTATCAGCCCGAGGGCGAGACCAAGGCGTTTCATGGGGTAGAAGCTCCGAAATGGCTGATAAAACAGGATGGCAGTCGCGTTTGTCGTTTTCTGGGCGAGACGCGAAAATCACTCTGGGTTAGGTTAACGTTGATTGCGACATCACCAAAGGGGGGAAATGTCATGTCCAGCAAACCACCGACCGATCTGGTCCGTCGCCGTGAATTGATCATGGGTCTCGCAGCCGGAAGCGTGCTGCCCTTCGTCGCCGGATGTGCCGACAATGCCGCGCTGGGTCGCAGCCAGCTGATGCTGGTGTCCGACAACCAGCTGGCGCATCTGTCCTCCCAGGCCTGGCAGGACAGTCTGCAGCGCGAGCGCGTGCTGCGCGACCCGTCCTATCAACGCCGCCTGCAGCGCGTCGGTGACCGCGTCGTCGCGGCATCCGGCCAGACGCATCTGGACTGGGAGTTCGTGGTATTTGACAGCGATACCGTCAACGCCTGGGTTCTGCCCAATGGCAAGGTCGGCTTCTACAAGGGCATTCTCGACATCATGGATACCGACGATCACGTCGCGACCGTGATGGGGCATGAGGTCGGACATGTGGCCGGTCGCCACTCGGCCGAGCGCGCCAGCCAGCAGATGGCAGCACAGATGGGCGTCAGCCTGCTGGCCAGTGCCATCGGTTCGTCGGGCACCAATTATGCCCAATACAGCGATGATATCGGCGCCGCGCTGGGCATGGGCGTCACCTATGGCGTGATCCTGCCTTACAGCCGCGAACATGAGTACGAGGCCGACCGCCTCGGCGTCGATTTCATGGTCGGCTCCGGCTATGACCCGCGTCAGGCGGTTGATTTCTGGGTCGGCATGTCGGCGATGAACGACCACAACTCGGCCGAGTTCGCCTCGACCCACCCGTCCGACGACAACCGCGTCGCTGCGATGCGGGCTCATATCCAGGCGCGCGGTTACACGGGCTGATCGCTGCCGTCAGGGCAGCTGCAGAGCCCTCTGCAAAAGCCTTGACGCGGTGCTTGCCAGCGCGGGGCGGGAAGGCTAGTTTCCCGCGCCTCACGCCCGGTTGGACATCACGTCCCGCCATCGCCGCGTGAGACAGAGTGCCGCCTTAGCTCAGTTGGTTAGAGCGCTAGATTGTGGATCTAGAGGTCTCCCGTTCAATCCGGGAAGGCGGTACCATTTTTCCGGCATTCGATCCGCGAAGAAAAAAGCCGCCCCGGACCGGGGCGGCTTTTCTCGTTCTCAATATTCGTTGCCCCGTCAGGCGATGTCGATGACGACCTTGCCGATGGCTTTGCCGCTGGTCAGACGGGCGTGGGCGTCGGCGACCTGGTCGAGGGTGAAGCTTGTGTCGTCGAGCAGTGGGGTGACGGCACCGGCATCGACCAGGCGGGCCAGCTCGGTGAGGGTGGCGCCATGGGTCTCGCGTCCGACATCATGCAACATCGGGATGAGCATGAAGACGACATGCAGGGACAATCCCTTGAAGTGGACCGGGGAGAGATCGAGCTCGAGCAGGGAGACGGTCGAGGCGACGTGCCCATTGAGGGCGGCAGCCTCGAAGGAATTGGTCATATTGGCGCCGCCGACCGTGTCGAACACCACGTCGAAACCGGCACCGCCGGTCTGTGCGGCGACATAATCGGCGACGCTCTCGGTGCGGTAATTGATCGCCGTGGCGCCATAGCCCCGGATGATGTCGAGCTGCGAATCGCCGCCGCCTGTGGCCGAGACGGTCGCGCCGAGATGACGGGCGATCTGGACGGCGAGATGGCCGACACCGCCGGTGCCGCCATGCACGAGCACGGTCTGACCGGCCCGGGCGCCGGCGCGTTGCAGGCCTTCCATGGCGGTGATGCCGACCAGCGGCAGGGCTGCAGCCTCGCGCATCGACAGGCGTTTCAGCTTGTGGGCGATCAGGCGGGCGTCGGCGAGCATGTATTCGGCCAGCGCGCCGGGCAGGTCGGCGAGCCCGCCGGCGCAGCCATAGACCTCGTCGCCAATGGCAAAGCCGTCGACGGTATCGCCCACGGCGTCGATCGTTCCGGCGAAATCCATGCCGAGAAGGGCTGGCAGATCGGGCGCCAGGGGCAGCTTGTCCTGGCCAAGCGCGCGGATCATGGTGTCGACCGTATTGACGCTGGTGGCGGCGAGGCGGATCCGGACATGACCCGGCTTGGGCTCGGGGCGGGGCAGATCGGTCGCGAGGAAGGGGGCGTCGCTGCCGTAGGAATTAAGGACCATGGCTTTCATCAAAATCTCCCGGTGTTGGCTTGGATTGCTGGATAGCGACCCCCGAGATAAGGCCTGTTCAGATCAATAAAATTGGTCAGATCAGGGCTTCTGAATTTTGATTTCGTATATAATTAAATGCCGTGTTCGGGCGGAGATGGGGCGTGCCAGCTCGGGGCGCGGCCGATTTTCTCGGTCAGATAGTCAATGAAGACACGGACCTTGGCGGTCAGGACATTGGACTTCGGATAGACCAGCCAGATCGCCGAGCCGTCATCAATCTGGTGATCGGGCAGGACCCGAACCAGCGAGCCATCCTGCAAATCCCGATACAGGCTCCAGACCGAACTCATCGCAATGCCCGCGCCGGCCCTTGCCGCCAGGCGCATGCTGGCCCCGTCATCACAGATGATGCGCGGTCTTGTGCCGGCGGGTGGAAAGGTTCCGGATGCGACGCTGTCCGCAGTTGTCAGGGTGCGGGGCGGGCCATTGGAAAAGCCGATCAGCTGGTGAGCGGCCAGGTCCGCCGCAGTGGATGGCGTGCCGTGCCGGTCCAGATAGTCCGGCGAGGCGCATAATATGCGCTGATCATCGGCCAGCTTGCGGGCGCGCAGCGAACTGTCCTCGATGGCATAATTGCGTAGCGCCAGATCATAGCCACCCTCGATCAGGTTCATCTGCGTGTCCGACAGTTTCAGATCGAGATGAAGACCGGGATGCCGGTCGAGGAATTCCGGCAGTATGGGCGCGATGTGTAGCTGGACGAAGGTGCTCGAGGCGGCGAAGCGCAAGGTCCCGGAGACATCCATGCGGGCATTGCCCAGGGCGGCATTGGCCGCATCTTCCTGGGCCAGGATTTCGCGGGCAAAAGGCAGGAATTCCGCGCCCTCCAGTGACAAGGAGACCTTGCGCGTCGAGCGATGGAGCAGATCGGCGCCAAGTTTGCGCTCAAGTTTTGCCAACCGGGCACTGGCCACAGCCGGGGCCAGGCCGAGTTGGCGTCCGGCGGCGGAGATGTTGAGCAGGTCCGCGGCCAGGACAAAGAGGCGGACGCCATTGGTCTCCATGGGGACTTCCTTCCGGGCTCATGCCCGGTAGATTGTATTCAATAACCGAAAACTGAAACAAAAAATGCCCCATTTATCGCGGAATGTATAGATGCAACTTGACCCAGACTGAAGTCTCAAGCCCGGAGGTCGGCATGTCCAAGACAGTCCTGATAACAGGGGCGACCGATGGTCTCGGCCTGGCAACCGCCCGCGCACTCGTTCGTCAGGGCCATCGAGTTCTTGTCCATGGGCGAAGCGCAGACAAGCTGGATGCCGCCCATCAGTCGCTGCAGGGCCTCGACGGTGGTGGCGCGTTGGAGATATTCCAGGCCGACCTCTCCGAACTGCATGGTGTCGACGCGCTTGCGGCGAAGCTGGCAGCCCGTGACGGTGAGCTGGATGTCGTGATCAACAATGCCGGCGTGTTTCGCCTGCCCGCCGGGAGGCGGAACAGTGCCGGGATTGATCTGCGTTTCTTCGTCAACATGATCGCGCCCTATCGCCTGACACAGGCCCTGCTGCCTAGGATCCCCGTCGATGGGCGGGTCATCAATCTGAGCTCGGCTGCCCAGGCGCCGGTCGAGCCGGACGCGGTGATCGGGCGCGTCGACCTCGATGATGGCCAGGCCTATGCCCAGAGCAAGCTCGGCCTGACCATGTGGTCCGCCTGGATGGCGAAGCGTATCGGTCGGGACGGGCCCGGCATCATAGCCGTCAATCCCGGCTCTTTCCTCAAGACCAAGATCGTCCGGGAGGCATACGGGGTGTCCGGCAACACGATCGATGTCGGTGTCGAGGCGCTGGTCGGCGCGGCGCTGGACGACACGTTCAGACGGGCGACGGGCCGGTATTTCGACAATGACAAGGGCCGGTTCTCAGCACCCCACCTCGATGCCCTGGACGGTGAAAAGTGTGCCCGGCTGGTCGCTCTGCTCGACGCCGTGATCGCGCTACTCGAATCATCCCCCGAAATCACAGGGCCGGAAAACACTGGCAATCCGGTCCCTGAAAGCAAGGGTCATGTCACGGGCTGAGCTGTCGGCTTCAGCGGTTGAGAGCGTGGCCGTTAGCGCGGGCTCTGCGCGTCAGCGTGAGCCGGACCCATCCAATTCGGCAGCCTCCGCCGCCTCCGCGCGTGCCGCGATCAGGGCGCGTGCCGCGTCATTGCTGTCGACTTCCTCGATGGTGTCGAAATAACAGCGCCCGTCCTCGGTCTGGACGTATTCGAAACGCGGATTGTAGATCGTTGCATGCGAGCGCACGCTGAGGCCGAGGCTGTGGCTGAACCGCAGGCCGTAGCAGCGGCGTTTCAGGGTCACGAGATAGCGGCGGCTGGCGCCGGCGCGCAGGACCAGGTGCTGACGGTCGAGAACGACATAGCCAGTGACCCCGCGCAAGCGGACCGGACCATCGGGCGCGGCCAGATCGGACGGAATTGCCGCGGGCGCGTCTTCCGCGGTGGTCTCCTGCCAGGACAGACCCGGCGCTGTCGCAGCGACGGTCAGGCAGCCCGCCATAAGGCTGGCCAGGGCGAAGCGGGTGTTGGAGCGTTTCATGTTCGTCTCCTGTGTCGGTCGGTTCGGACGTCCCTCATCCACAATATCTGCTTCCTGACGCCCCGTGGCAAGCGGCTTGCCGGCCACCGTTAACGCCGGGTTAGCCACGTTTGCGTGAGTCTGGGCAGGCGATTCGCGCGCCATTCGTCGGCGCGAGCAACCGGCACGCCTGCCTACGGAGACAGAATTGGTCAGCCCCGTCGATACGCACAGCCAGGATTTCACCATGCGCGCCATCCGCCAGGCAGCGCAGGAAACCGGCACCGATTTTAACTTTCTCGTCGATACCGCCGCGCGCGAGAGCAATTTCGATGTCCGCGCCGAAGCCCGCACCTCCAGCGCCGCCGGCATGTTCCAGTTCATCGAGCAGACCTGGTTGGGCGTGATGGCCCGCCGCGGCGCCGACCATGGCTATGAGGAAGCCGCCGGAGCGATCAGCCAGGACGCCAATGGTCGATTCGTCGTCGCCGATGCGAGCCAGCGCGACGCCATCCTGGACCTGCGTTTTGACGCGGTTGCGTCGGCCCGCATGGCCGGTGAGCTGGCGGCGGAGAATAATCGAGTGATCGAGGCACGCATCGGTCGCCCTGCCTCGGGTGGTGAGCTCTATGCCGCCCACTTCCTTGGTGCGGGGGGTGCGGCGGAACTGATCACTGCAGCCCGGGACACGCCCGATCAAAGGGCCGACACCTTGTTTCCGGCCGCGGCGCGCGCCAACCGGCCAATATTTTATGAAGACGGCCGGGCCCGGACATCCCGCGAGGTGCTGGCCGTTCTGACGCATGAAGGCAATGGAAGTCGCCGGGGCAATGCCCGTGCGCTGGTTTCGGCCGCGGCGGAGCAGGCTGTCGGTGAAATGCTGATGCCCGCGGTCGCTGCGGCGGACGGCAATCCGTCGTCCGGGGCGTCTGGCGGCATGATGTCGGCGCCGTCCCCGGTCGTGCAGTCGGTCGCTGCGATGCGCAGCAATCTGCGGGTGGGAAATGGCGAGCTGTCGCCGGCGCTGGTTGAAATTCTCGCCTCGCTCGACGCGCCGCGCGCCGGGCGGACCCGCAATTCGTAAACGAGCTGATGGGGGCGAAAAGCTTTCATTAAGCATGTCGAGACTAGATTGGTTCCGATCCACAGCTCTTGAAATGGAACTGCCATGAGTGTTGTCGCCCTTAGAAACCGTCTGACAAATGACGATATCCGCCGTCTGGTAAAGGGTGAGAACGACGAGACACGCGCCATGGCGGCCCGCAAGATTTGCAGGCGGATGGATTCAGCGTCCCTGACCGAGGCCGAGCGCTCGGCTGCCCGGGACATCCTGACCGTCATAGCCCGCGATGCGACCGAGCTGGTTCGCCGCGCATTGGCCATCACCCTGCGCCAGTCGCCCAATCTTCCGCGCGACATCGCCCGCAAGCTGGCCATGGATGTGGAAAGCGTCGCGACGCCGGTGCTGGAGTCCTCTCCGGTCCTGACCGATGAGGACCTGATCGCGGTTCTCGAAACTGCCGATACCGTCAAGCGCTGCGCGATTGCCGGTCGGGCCAGCGTCGCACCGATTGTCGTCCATGAACTCCTCGACAGCCGCGACGAAGCGGCGGTGTCGATTGCTGCATCGAACGACGGCGCAGAGTTTGACGATGCCGCTTACCAGCGCGCCTTTGCCGAGTTCTGCGAGAGCAGCGGTGTCATGGACTCCTTCGTGGCCCGGTCGCATCTGCCGTTGAGCGTGACCGAACGCCTGATCGCCCATGTCAGCGATATCGCCCTGAACCGGCTGGTCAAGGCTCACGCCCTGCCGCCGCAGCTGGCGGTCGAACTGTCTGAAGGCGCCCGGGAGCGGGCGACACTGGATCTGGTTGATCAGGCCGGGTTGGCGCACGATCCCAAACACTTCGTGCAGCAATTGCGGCTCAACAGCCGGCTGACCCCGTCCCTTATCCTGCGTG
>Ga0115011_10003392_pt1 | contig 10842 bp, 10 predicted proteins | sample TroAtlMetagenome_2_FD_88705 | JGI IMG/M metagenome (GOLD analysis project Ga0115011, IMG submission 88705) | Marine eukaryotic phytoplankton communities from Atlantic Ocean - Tropical Atlantic ANT8 Metagenome | ecosystem: Environmental > Aquatic > Marine > Oceanic | place: Tropical Atlantic... | reverse complement strand
TATTTTGATGATGCAATGGATGTGCTCTTAAAATTCAAAAAAGATGGCAAGACAAAATTTATAGGACTTTCAGATTGGTCGGATGAAAAAATCATGCAGTATATATATAAGGTCAACCCTGATGTTGTTCAGCCATATAGAAACGTTATGGATAACAGTTATGAAGTGTCTGGTTTAAAAGAGTATGTAGATTCAAACAACACCGGAGTATGTTTCTTTTCACCAATCAAGCATGGATTATTAACAGGAAAATATAAAAGCCCCCCTAAATTTAAAGATGGAGATTATCGTATGAATGTGAATGCGTTCAAAAGTCAGGAAGTCATCGATAAGCTTTTAGAAAATAAATCTAAGCTTGAGAGCAAATTTCACAATCATTTACAACCTGTTATGCATGGGTTGATAGCGCCCTTGCTTCAAGATGCGCCAACCGCCTGTGTTCTTTTGGGGCAACGAAATGAAGAGCAGGTATTAATGGCTTCTGAGCTAGGTGAAAGTATTCTGAAAGAAGATGCGGAGTGGGTAAAGAAACTATATAAATTTTAGTCTTTTTCTCTTACAATTTTATTGTATTCAGCGATGATTTGTTTCTCAATTGGGTAATTTGAATAAACCGCTTTCAGATCTTCTTCAACTTTATTTAGAGCTTCCTGAACTTTTTCATAGGACTTAGTTAGATATTTTTCATCTCCAAGCAACTTGTACAATCGGAAAAATAACTCCTCTGTAAAATCCTCAGAGTTGCCCTCTTTTTCTTTAATCAAATCACGAATAACTTGAAGATCAAATTCTTTACCAAGCTCATTTAAAGTTAAATATTGATAAGTTGTCATTTCAAGCTTACCCCACACAATTTCATGCTTTTTTCTCTCATCAAAAACAAGCTTCCATAGCTTATCTGCTTCAACGAAATTTTCTTGCCAAAATCGAACGGATGCCATTCCAGCTAAATCCCAAACAGCACCCTGAGAACCTTTTTCACGTTGATTCAAATTGATTTCAAATGTATTATAACCTTCATCAAACGAACCCATGTAATATTGTGCCCATCCAATTTGGTTTGTCATACCTAAAACCCTTTCTTTTTCACCCAATTCTTTTCTTATTTCAAGAGCTAATTTATAATATTTTATAGCTTCAGATAAATCTCCAGCGCTCTGATAATTCCAGCCTATATTTTGGAGGTTTAGTGCCTCTGACCTTGTATTGCCAAGATCTCTGCTAATAGTTAACGCCTCATTAAGTATATCTATAGCTTTTTTATATTCGTCTCGCCCTTGATGAATTAAAGAAATATTATTCATTGCAGCAGCCATGCTCCATTTTTCATCTAGCGACTCTCCAATTTCTAAAAATCGGTTAAAATAGTCTAGAGCTTCATCCAATTTTCCCTCTTTCCATTTGGTATTTCCAAATGCATTATATGTCATTCCAAGTAGCTTTTTGTTGTTTAATTCTCTCGCAATTTTCTCTGACTCTTTAAAAGATTCATAGGCTTTATCATATTCATTGTCATCTCCATGATAGTAACCAAGCATTCTCAGGCCCTCACCGATTTCTTCTTTATCCCCGATTTCCTTTGCTTTTTTAAGCGCCTCAAGATGAATTTCTTTACCCTTCTTCATCTTCTCTTCCGATCCTGATTGCCAATAAATAGTACCTATCAATCTATTTGCCGCTACGAGCTTGTCATCAAGCTCAACAGCTTTTTTAAGTAAGCCAATAGCAACCTCGGTTTCACTTGCTGATTTAGTTTTTTCCCACGAGTACTTACCTTTTAAATAAAATTCATAAGCCTCGGGATTAATAGCTATTGTTTTTTCCTCCTTGCGATCAACCTCAATCTTTAAAGTTTCAAGAATATTTGAAGAAAGATCATCTTTGATAGTTGTGAGCTCTTCCCATTGCGTTTGCCAGCGTTTAGTATAAATTACTTTTGAAAGTTGTGTATCAAATATTTCAAGGGACAATTGAAACATGGACCCAAGCTTCCATAAAGTTCCTTGAGCAACATAACGCACCAAAAGAATTTTGGACATTTCATCATACGAGAGATTCGTATGATCAATTTTCTCTACATCTTTGAGTCCAGCAACGCGGATAAGTCCAGCGCCTGTCACATCTGAAATTAAATCAGCAACAATTCCGTAAGCATAAAATGCATCTTCAGGAGCTCCTTTGTTTTCAAATGGAAGAATTGCAATTGAAGGTGCTTCTTTTTTTTCTTTTAAATTCATCAGCTTAGATGCCGACTCTTTAATACCTTTTGTCATGAGGTCAACAATATCGCCCATATGGTCATGGCTTATTGACTTTTCAATTTCAGCGGATTGCACATTAAGTAAGCGGGCGTTTATGCTATAGAGGCTTCCAACTTTTGAAATAGATCCCGAAACAATAAAATCAGCACCAAGCGCCTCACCCATTTTCACTGCATCCTCAGATGAAACTATTCCTGTATTTTGAAATCCCTGCTCTTCAAGAATTTGACCCATCTGATTTCTCTCAACAACCTTATACGTCCCCTTGGATACAGTCATAAACTCCGTACCAAATCTCCCAGAAAGAGCTCTGGCTTCATCTTTGGAAATTCCGATACCATCAAAATCAAGCACTGCTACACTCAACTGAGCGCTTAAAGTAGTAGATACTAAAAGAGCAAGTAGCTTGAAAAATGATTTCATATTTAATTAGGAATTATTTTTTGCATAAGCTTCAACTTCAGCCCAAACTCTCCAGAAATTTTTATAACATATCTTTTCAATATCCTCTTCCGAGTAACCGCGCTTTAATAAGTGGTAAATTAGATTTGGATATGTTGATACATCTTTTAAGCCAACTGGTAATGAGTCACCAACTCCATCGTAATCAGATCCTATTCCAACATAATCAATACCTGCTAGCTCAACAACTCTGTCAATGTGATCCACAACCTGTTCAGTGGTAGCGAAAGGGTAGGGGTTTGTTTTTCTATATTCTTCTTCGAATTCAGCTGGAGCAGTCCAATTAACACAATTTGCCCCTGGCTTAGAGCAATATTCTTTAACTGCTGCTTGTTTATTGTTAGAGTATGCATCAGTTTCTGGAGATACAAAGCGTGACCCAAAATTAATTTGAATGACCCCACCATTTTCTTTTAGTCTTCTTATTTCAGCGTCGCCCATATTTCTTTCCCAGCCTTTTGTAAAATGTCTGCAGGAAGAATGTGATGCGATAACTGGAACATCTGACATGTCCATTACTTGGTTAATTACTTCATCGGTTACATGTGAAATATCAACCATGATCCCCAGGCGATTCATTTCTTTTACTACTTTTCTGCCATAAGGACTTAAGCCGCCCCATGTGTCTTCAGATTCATCGTATGAAGAATCACAAATAAGATTATCTTTCGAATGTGTTAGCGTGATATATCTAATACCTCGATCATAAAAATATTTAAGATTACTTAAGTCATCTTCGATGCCTACACCATTTTCCATCCCCATGGGGAGTGCAATTTTTCCTTCTTGAAAGATTCTATTTGCATCTGCGAGACTGTAAGCAACTTCAAACTTGTCCGGATCTTTATCTGCCATTTGATTTACCATATCAATGAGTGAATCAGCTTTTTCTTTAGCACCACCAGATTCAATATAGGAAGAGGGGATATAGATTGACATAAATGGCACATCTAAACCGCCTTCTTTAGCTCTGGGGTAATCAAAATCACCTGTCTTTGTTCTAACAGATAAATCTTCATAGCCTTTATTTAGTCTCCATGGGACATCAATATGTCCATCAGTAATAATAAACTTTTGAGCAAGCTCATTTGCTCTATTTCTTAAAGCTTGATCGTTTGAGCACGAAATAACCATGAAGGTGGTAGCGATAAGAAAAGATAATTTTGAAAATTTCATTATATTTTTCTCCTAGATAATTAATTATAAACTTGAATTGATAAGTAATTTGTTGAACCAGCAATCCCCATAGGCACTCCACCGGTAATAACAAATTGTTCATTTAATTCAATCACTTCAATATGTTTTAAAATTTTATTACAAAGTCCAGGTATATTATCCACGTTGTCGTAATTATCAACTTTCATTGGTTGTACACCCCATACCAATTGTAATTGTCTGACAATTTTACTAAATGGGGTAAGTGCATAAACTGAAGATTGGGGGCGGTAGCTAGAAATCATTCTAGCAGTGCTCCCGCTATGCGTCATTGTCATAATAACTTTAATTTTTAAATCTTCTGCAATTTGACAAACGGCATGACTAATAGCATCAGCTGTTTTTGAAATTCCATCAGGCAATTTATTTTTACTTGTAATTTTTGACCCCTCAGTTTCTGTAATAACTTGATTTAATGTTTTAATAACCTCAATGGGATATTTACCCATTGCTGTTTCTCCGGTAACCATAAGACAATCTACTCCATCAAAAATTGAGTTTGATATGTCGCTCACCTCAGCTCTAGTGGGTGTATGGCTATCAATCATAGATTCAAGTAGCTGTGTTGCTATTACAACCGGCTTTCCATTTGCACTTGCTAAACCAATAATTTCCTTTTGTGCAGCAGGGACCTTTCCTGAGGGAATTTCAACCCCAAGATCTCCTCTGGCAACCATAAGACCATCAAAAGCATCAGTAATATTTACCAGGTCTTCCAGTGCTTCCCATTTTTCAATTTTAGCCATAACCGGAAGTCGAGTATTTAAGTTGTTCATAATTTTATGGACTTCATCAATATCAGATGCGTTTCTTACGAAAGAAAGGGCAATCCAATCAGATTCTTCATTAACCGCAAGCTTCAGGTCTTCTTTATCTTGATCGGTTAGAGCAGGTACGCCTAAAGATACACCAGGAAAGTTTACACCCTTTCCTTTTTGTATTTCTCCGCAATAAGAGTTTTACAACGCAAAGAATTGTCGCTTATCACCTCATCAACCTCTAGTTGTATCTTTCCATCATTAATTAAAATTTTTGAACCAGCAACCACATTAGATAATGATATTGATTTAGTAACAAAAATTTCACCCATATCTTCCTTGTTTGCGATTACTACAGTATCCCCATCTTGAAGTTCAAAATTATCAGAAATATCAACAATACGAATTTTTGGTCCGCATAAATCAGCAAGAATCGCTGGACGACCTCCTTCTGGGTGTTTAACCGATTTAACTAGTTCAAAAAGTTTCTTTTTTGATTTTGCATCACCATGAGACATGTTAATTCGAAATGTACCAACGCCGCTATTTACCATTTCCTGCAATGTTTCTTTATCGCTACATGATGGACCAATTGTTGCTATAATTTTTGTTTTATTCATAATTTTAATTTACGGAATAAGGAATTGATAAGCGAAAAGGTGCTATCTTTGTTTTAAATCTTTTACCATTATCAGCTACCATTTCAAAATGCCCATGCATTACGCCAAAATCAGTCGGCATAGGGCAGTAGCTAGTATATTCAAAAGTATCCCCATTTTTAATAAAGGGTTGTTTGCCAACTACCCCAGGCCCTCTAATCTCTTCGACATTTCCATTGCCATCTGTAATATTCCAATACCTGGATTGTAATTGTACGGTTTCACCAGAAAGATTCTCGATTTTTATAGTATATGAAAAGAAAAAGATTGGTTTAGATAAATCTGATCTGGAAGGTAGGTAGCTAGGGTTTACTTCAACACGTACCGATTTGGAATTTGTTTTAATCATACTGGATAAGAAAATTACAATCCATTATTAATTATTGATAGATGATATTCATTTTTTATCAACACTTTTCCTAATCTCTTCGCTTAGCATTAAAACGGCTTTTACATAATTGTCAGCATGATTGTAAGCATAAATTGATTTGTAAACCTTATCGCTATCATATTCAGAAGCTGGATAGCCATTTTTTATTAAGTAGTTTGCAATGCTAGCAAATACATCTTCCCAGTCATAAGGTTTGCGTTTACCATCATTATTTCCATCAACAGAGTACGAAATAAAACTGGATGGAATGAACTGGCCATAACCAAAAGCTCCAGCATAAGATCCTTGAATTGAATGGGGTGGGATTTTATCTTCATAGCATAAAACCAAAAAATCTACAAGCTGCCTTTTTGCCCATTTTGATCTTTTGGGCATTTTTAAAATTTGCGTGTAAAGTGCATTAAATACAGTATATCTTCCTTTATTAAGACCATAATTGCTTTCAATGCCTACAATACTTAAAACAATAAAAGGGTCAACAGGAACATTATTATCTTTAATAGTTTTTCGCAGCACATTACCATATTGACTATAAAACCTTACGCCTCCTTCAATTCGTTTTGGCGTGACAAAAATCTTTTTATAAACATCCCAGCTTTTTTTCTCATATGGTCTCGCAAAAAACTCGGGAATTTTCTCATGAATCGTAATATTTTGTTTATTAAAAGTCTTATCTAAAAACTCTTTAGGCAATCCTCTTTTAATTGCTTCATCTAATATTGTACCAAGGACCGGGTCATTTGCTGAAAAAAGGAATGAAAATAATAGTAAGTAAATCGACATTTTTTATTGTAGTATGAAATACAAATTAATTTTTAAAACCCTAAATTCCATTTTCTTTTTTGAATTGATTAATTTTTGGGTTATTTGAATAAATTCCATGAGTTTTTTCAGGGAGCAACGCAGCAATTCGGCATATAACTACATTACCAATCTCAACTAGATCACCTTCCTTATTAGTTTTATCTTTCGATAGTTTATAGGGACCAAAGGGCTTGCCAATCTTAATTGTTATGTGCGGCCGAACACCTTGAAGTAGGTAGCTCCAAAGACTTTTTTTTAAACCATGGACACCAATCGGAACAATTGGGGTCATATGGGATGCAGAAAGGTATACTACGCCCGCTTTTGGTTGTCTTAGCTCATCGCTTTCAGTGTCACCTTCAGGAAATATGCCAAGTAATCCATGATCCTTTAAAACCTTTTTTGACATTTTAATTGTAGATGGGCTCAGGTTAGATCTATTTGTTGGAATGAATCCATATAGCCAAAGCGCTAGATATTCAATAAACGTAAAAATAGTGTCGCTAGCCGCTAAAAAACTAACCGGCTTTTGAACTGCATAAATCACAAATGGTGGGTCAAAAACATTAAAATGATTTGCAGCGATTATGTACGGTCCTTTTTCTGGTAAATGATGTTTACCAATAATGGTGGTCTTTGTAAAAAGACTACCCAAAAACATGGTAAGATAATGGATACAGTATCGTACCCAAAAGGGGCGTGGTTTAAATTTCTTTAACCGTTCTTCTGGGCTCAAGATGGGTATCTATCTAAAATAAAGGCAATAGATGCGCTCAATTTTTTTGCAAACGGTATATGAATAAATTCATTTGGTCCATGCGCATTTGAATTTGGACCTAGTACTCCAGTCACAACAAATTGAGCGGCCGGAAACTGCTCACCCAACATAGCCATAAATGGTATTGTTCCGCCTTCACCCATAGCCATTGCTGCCTTACTATAGAATGATTGTGAAGCATCTTCAATTGCATCTTCAAGCCAATTTGAAAGCTTTGGAGCATTCCAACCATTTGCAGGTTCATCCCAATTAATTGTAACAGAAGCATTGTTTGGGGGATTATTCTTCAGAGCTTTATCAACTGCTTCCATTGCGGTGTTGCAATTAACCGTAGGAGGTAATCGAAATGATAATTTTAATTCAGTGTAAGGTCGTAAAACATTTCCGCCATTTTGAATAGAGGGTATTCCCCCAGATCCAACAATTGAAAGTGTGGGCTTCCAAGTTCGACCTATTAATCCATCTATACTATTCTTGGTCATTGGCAATGTTGCGTTGTGCCAAGGAAAGGATCCAAAATCACCATTAAGAGTCGATGCCATTTTTTCAGCTTCAACATATCGATGATCCGGAATATCGGTATGCAATTCAGGAATTAGTATTTCACCAGTAACTTCATCTTCTAACCTAGAAATTAATTGTCGGATTAAACGAAAAGAGGAGGGGACCATACCGCTGGCATTTCCCGAATGCACCCCTTCATTTAACACTTCCACTTTTAAATTGCATGAGATCATACCCCTTAAAGACACTGTTGACCAGAATTGCTCGTAATTTCCCGCACCAGAATCAAGACAGATGACTAAATCAACATCACCTATTGTCTCTGCAAATTGATGCATATAGTGAGGAAGGTCGGGTGAACCGCTTTCCTCACAAAACTCAATCAATATAACCACCCTTGGTAGTTTGACCCCTTGCGATTTTAATGATAAAATTGACCCCAGTGATGCAAATAACGCATAGCCATCATCTGCCCCTCCTCGTCCGTATAGTTTATCATCACGAAATACGGGAACCCATGGCCCTAGATCATCTTTCCAGCCTTCCATTTCAGGTTGTTTATCAAGATGGCCGTACATTAAAATATTTCCTTCCCTTTCTCCTGGAATCTCAACAATGATCATAGGAGTTTTATCACCACCTTCATCTATATGAATTGTGCTACCCTCTGGTTGAAATTTTTCAATCCATTTTTTTGCCAATTCTAACACGGCATGCATATGTCCATTTTTTTTCCAGTTTGGATCAAAAGCAGGGGACTTATTTGGAATTTTTATATATTCGGTTAATGTTGGGAGAATATTCGCATCCCAAAAATCGCTTATATCTTTTTCAAGTTTATCTATCTTCACTATGATGCATTCTAATGGTTGGTTTGATTAAAAAACTAAAAATAATTAACTAAAAAGGTAAATCCTCATCATCTGATTTATCTTCAGTTTTTTGTTCTGGACTGCTAAAACTTTCTGAAGATTTATTATTTTCATAGTCCATTTTTCTACCCAGCATGGTAAATTTTTCACATATTACTTCGGTTGTATAGCGCTTGACACCATCTTTATCTTCCCAGTTTCTTGTTTGGAGCTTGCCCTCTAAATATACAAGCTGACCTTTTTTTAAATAATCACCCGCAATTTGAGCCGGTTTGCCAAAAATTACACAGCGATGCCACTCCGTTTTGTCTTGATTTTCCCCACTTGCATCTTTCCATGATTCATTAGTTGCAACGGTAAAGTTGGCAACTGCAGTATCATTAGGGGTATATCTTGTTTCTGGGTCGCCACCCAAGTGCCCAACTAGCACTACTTTATTTACACTTCCTTTTTGCATATTTAACTCCTGATTTAAGATTATAATTTACGCGTATAATAAATACTACATATCATTGTTTATCCAAGTCAATAGCTTTTAATAGCCAATTGTAATGTATTTACCATATTCCAGGTAACAATCTCTTTCTTTTTTTTGGATAGTCTTCAAAATTTTCTAAATACCAGAGATGGTTTGACCTTGCTCGTGGAGCAAGGTTGGCAATTACCCAAATTGCAAAAGAAAATCCCGCCAAGGACCAGGTGGCGATTGCCCATCCAATCCACTCTAATATTTCACCTAAATAATTTGGAGACGATACCCAATTATATAATCCACCTTTAGGGATAATATATTCATTCTGACTTTTTTTTCTAGCGTTGATAAGAATATTATCTGATGAGATGTTTATCCACATTCCAGCTGTAAATAGCAATACTCCGCAGATGAATTGAGGACTGGTAATCCAATATTCTGGGTAAGGTGAATGAATTTTAAATATAGATTCAGCATTAATTCCAGTATTGATGGTATTGAAAAAAATTGCAAATAGAGCTATTGATATCGGCATCTTTTTATTATCTATCTGTGCCCGAAAAGGCCAAATCAAAGTTCTGTGAACATAGTGAGTCATCCATACTATATAAAACAATATCCCAGTTAGATCAAAATAGCTGATGAAAAAGTAGTGATTATAGAAATATAAACTCATAATGATAATGGTTGGTGATTCCATTGTGATCCATCCAAGTCTAGATGGAATATTGATTCCCCAGCCCTCTCTTAAATGCCGCCCATAAGGAGCATTTATAAATATAAGTACTATAAAAACAGATAGTGCAAGCGCAAGCCAGATAAATATAAATAGATTAAATTGTGTTTCAGTGAACATCATGTTTCACTAACCAATCTATAGTGTCATTGATTGTATCCTCAAGCGGTCTTGGATTAAATACCAAGCGTTCTTTCGCTTTTTTATTTGAAGGAGTTGCTTGTATAGCCAGTGCGTGCAAGCTTCCTTTGCTAAAAAGAGGACGTTTTAAAAATATTTTTGAGAGCAGATAGGAAAAGGGTAGATACAAATACGCTAACCAAAAAGGAAGTGTTGCCCACCTTGTTTTTTTATTTATTTTTATTGAAATCATTTCTGCTATTTCTTCGAATGATGCCCATCTACCACTTAGGATGTAATTATTGCCAGATTCAGCTTTGTCTAGAGATTTGATAGCCGCAGAACATACATCTCTTGCATCAACCCAATTGAAACCAGCATTAATGGTAAGCGGCATTTTCTGATTCATTATATTAATAATTAATTGGCCCATTCTGCTTGGCTTAAAATCATACGGACCCAAAATACCAGTCGGGTTTAATACAATTGTATACAAACCTTTCTCATGTGCCTTTTTTACTTCAAGTTCAGCGCTTGCTTTTGTTAGATCGTATTGCGGTGCCTTGGGGCCTGTAACCAACAATCTATTTTCAATCAATTTTCTATCCAGTGGTTCTTGCTGAAACGCGTGAATACTTGAAAAGTAGACAAAGCGTTTAATTTGTGAGGAAAGTGCCGCAGCACACATAGACTTTGTTCCTTCAACATTTACTCTGTGCATCATATCTATGTCAATATTTTCTACACCAACAACAGCAGCTGCATGAAATACAGTGGAACAACCCTGCATTTGTTCTTCCAAAAAAGAGT
>Ga0115011_10003390_pt1 | contig 10845 bp, 6 predicted proteins | sample TroAtlMetagenome_2_FD_88705 | JGI IMG/M metagenome (GOLD analysis project Ga0115011, IMG submission 88705) | Marine eukaryotic phytoplankton communities from Atlantic Ocean - Tropical Atlantic ANT8 Metagenome | ecosystem: Environmental > Aquatic > Marine > Oceanic | place: Tropical Atlantic... | reverse complement strand
GAACGACTGACCAAAAACGTGACCAAAGACCCATGCTCAATCTCCTATCGGTCGGTCGCTGAGACCGACTCACCGAGGGGCATCTCCGTGGTGTCCCCCATATCCAACACGCCGCTCAATGGCCTTGCATGGGCACTGCTTCCGGCAATCGTGCCCCCGCGCCCAGCGTGGACATGAACGTGGCGCCCATACCCACAGCGAGAAAAGTCGTGGGATCCATGGCGAGTGACGACTCCATTCGGACACCACCGTCCAAGAGTAACGAAAAGGTCACTGGCTCTTTTCGAAGCGCCTGATACACGTCGAGTTTGGAGACCGCCGACAATAGGAGTTCATTGGCCCCGTTCTTTGGAATGGGAAAGTCGCCCTTCTCCAATCGATTCATGACCGTCGTTGCATCGAAACTCGATGCAAAAAAAGCATCGGAGTCATCGATCCGTTTCCCTGCTCGCGTCGTACCCAAATGAGTCCCATCTGCGGTCTCCACCGCCTTCTCGACGCCCGCTAAATCGGGTGCGATCAAGATGGCGTCGTCAACCAAAATGACCACCATCGACATGCCTTGAAGCCCCAATCGGTAGCCTTTACCCCCAGCGGCCTCGACGGCAGTTCGGCTGCCCATCTTGGCAGCCCATTCAGTCAAAGTGTCGAGTACCCGTGCTGCCCGCTCGGCATTGGCCACGCCCAGCGCGGCCAACCAACGGGGAGAACTCCCTTTGCCCATGGCTGCATCGAGCACGCTGTCCAGATCCAAAGCGCCCATGGCAAAGCCTGTAAAAGACGCCGATAGATCGTCATAGGAGAATCCCATGAAGGCCATGGCCATCTTGCTCATTCCCAAGCTTGCCCGCTCTGTGGACATCGAAGGGGGAATGAGTTCGGAGAGCCCATCGAAGAATTGGGGGATATTGGCGGCGGTTCGAACGACTGCCCATCCCTGTGCCGGGACGAAGCGCGCCAATCGACTGGATTTCTTGGCGCGTAGGAGTTTGTTGAGTAGAGAGACCCCTTTAGTACTGGCGATCATCCGGCCGGAGATGCCGTTATCAGCAAAGCTGAGGCCAGCCGCAGAAAAGCGGTCCGTATAGTATTTGATGTCCGTCTTACTCAAAGGCACTTCACCCTCCAAGAGATCCGCCAAGGCGGCCGAGGCCCCATACCCGGAAATCCGCCCGCCGCCACCGGCATAGGCAAAAGCCTCTCGATAGTCGGAATGGCTACTCAAAGCAGGTCCATCGGCCTTGAGAAAGGCAACGAATTGGGCCTTGAGTGCGGCTTGCCGGGCCGTATTTCCTCGCGGAGGCTCGAGAAAGAATGAGAACCCTTTGCGCTCACCCATCCAAAACTGCTGGCCAGCGAGAGTGGCCAGCGTCACGCCATCCTGCTCTGCACCGAAGCTGAGTGAGGCGCCGAGCTTTCCCACAAAAGCGGCCAGCTTGTCCCGGTCATCGATCTTGGCGACGCCCATCGGCGTCGGCTGCGCATTCGGTCCGCTGCGAACACGGGAATCGACCACGACGGACACACCGCTCGTGGGATCAAAACCAGATGCGCTCCACGCCGAGGTCGACGCAGGATTGAACCCCAAGTACGTCTCGATCCCATCGACGCTCAGCATGGGTGCTTGCGACTTCAAACTCGGCGGGAGCCCCTCGATGATGGCGACGCCGCGGGCTGCCATCTGATCCAGGTTCTCATAGGAGAGCAAACCGACGGTGTGCTTCGCATCGAGTGCCGCGCCGACTCTTGGTGCTTTGCCATCGGGGCCACCAGCAACGAGTGCGATGACCAAGGCCACTACAATGGCGATAGCGAGGCCAATTAGGGCTTTCTTCATGAGAACTCCGGCAACTGATTGAACGAAACGGGTATGCCCCGGTTTTGGTCGGGCCGCAAGGGGGCGGCTTCGAGCAGAAAATCAATCGAGCCCGTGGCACATTCGCCGGAGGGCATCCACCGCAGATTCGCGAGCGCACACATCATACAGGTGTGAAACAGGGGTCTCCTCTGGATTAATTTCCACCAGCGTCGCGCCGCCTTGGCGGGCATAGAACGGCATGCGTGCTGCCGGAAAAACCACCGCGGAGGTGCCGATGGACACAAAGAGATCGCACTGCCCGATGAGATCGAGCGCCGACTGGATCACATCATCACGAAGCATGTCGCCGAACCAAACGATGTCGGGGCGCCACCAAAGTCCGTCGGCTCGGCGACCCGCGAACGGGATGTCTCGGGAAAGTCGACGTTCTCCGGTGCCATCACAGCGAACGCCCCACAAGCTGCCATGGAGCTCTAAGACCCGCTTGCTTCCTGCCGACTGATGGAGACCATCGATGTTCTGGGTGACGATTGTCACCGCCGGCTGTGCCGCCTCGCAGCGTGCGATCAATGCGTGCCCCTCATTGGGTTCACATTCGCCCACCAATTGACGCCGATAATTGTGAAACTCCCATACGGCAGCAGGGTCGCGGTCAAAGGCCTCTTGGCAGGCGTACGCCTCATAGTCGTATGACTTCCAAATGCCGCCCTTGCCCCGATAGGTGGGGACACCGCTGGCGGCGGACATCCCCGCACCGGTGAAAAACACGACTCGCTGAAAGTCTGATACTCGGGGTAATTCGACGCTGCTCACGGGCTTCTCCAGACTCCACTGTTCGCCAATATCGCACGTCGGCGCTATGGCTGGTATGGTGCCCGGCCATGGACACAGGGCGCACCATTAAAGGACGACACGGCGTCGTTTCGGCTGGAGATCGACACACAGCGGAAGCGGGGGCGCATGCACTGGCCTGCGGCGGCAATGCCGTGGACGCCGCCGTTGCTGCGGGCATGGCTGCCTTTGTGTGCGAAGTCTCCCTGTGCGGTCCGGTCGGCGGCGGGGTCATGCTGGTCCGCGACCCAACGGGTGAAGAACACGCCATCGACTTCTTTGGACGGACACCAGGCCTCGGCGCCCCAGACGGCATCGAACTGGATTTCGCAGAAGCCGTGATCGATTTCGGCGAAACGACACAGAGCTTTCGGGTGGGACGCGGCGCAGCCGCCATTGGTCTAGCCCTCCCTGGCCTGCTCGATGCGCACCAACGCTGGGGTCGACTCCCCCTCACCGAGGTCGCCGCACCGGCGATTACGCTGGGGACAGAGGGGTATGTGCTCAACGACCGGATGGCGTACATCATCGAGTTGATTTCGCCCATTGGCAGTTGGACACCCGAGTCAAAGAAGCTCTTCTATAAGGACGATCGTCTCCCCCGCGGGGGTGACCGCCTCTTCAATACCCGATTGGGCAATGTGCTCGAGGTGCTCTCGCGAAAACCCGACGACGTCGCCGACATCTATGCCCAATTGGCCCGCGAGTTCGGTCCCGAAAGTGGCGGACTCATCACGCCGCACGACCTGGCAAAGATGAAGGTCGAGCACGACCGACCGCTCTGTGTGGATCTGGACGGCTGGCGCTTGAGTACGATTCCTGGGCCGTCCACCGGCGGTACCCTGATCGCCCTCGGCCTTCGTTTATTGCAAGGCGTCGGGGAGCGCTTCCCCTTCAAGAGTCGTGAGCATCTAGCCGAGATCGTGCACGTCCAACAGCGTCTCCTCGAAACCCGGCACGAGCAATTCGACGAACAGGTGCGTGACCGGCGATTCATCGACGCCCTTTTGTCTCCCGAATCAGTCCGAGCGATTCACGACGGAACACGCCCCCCAGCCGCCATCTTTCCCGACAATCATTTCGGATCCACCACACATATCAGTGCTGTGGACGAAGACGGCTGTGTGGTCTCCATGACTCTCACCAACGGGGAGGGCTGCGGCTATGTCCTGGAGGGCACCGGGATCGAGGTGAACAACTTACTCGGGGAAGCCGACATCAATCCCCGCGGCTTTCACCAAGCCGCCCCGGGTTCACGCATGAGTACGATGATGGCACCGAGCATCGCCTATGGACCCAATGGAGATCTCGTCGCCCTGGGCAGCGGTGGATCCAAGCGCCTGCGCAACGCCATCATGATGACCCTCAGTCATCTCGTCGAACACGGTGCCTCTCTCGAAGAGGCTGTAATGGCCCCTCGATGCCACCTCGACCGGGTATCCGGCGGCTTCAATTTGAACTTCGAAGCGATCGACATCCCCGAAGAGACCATCGCCCACTTGGGCGGTCTCCACCGAGCACCCACGATTTTTCGGCGCCGGAATATGTTCTTCGGCGGTGTCCACTGCGTCGCACGCCTGCAGGGACAATTGACCGGATTCGGCGATCCCCGTCGCGGTGGGAGCGTAGCCAAATGTCCATGAGCCGCGAAGCATGCGTCGTCGACATCCTCGAAGCCCTCGATGTGAAGGTGTGGCGCAAAACACGCTACGCCAACAACACGGGAAGCTGCCTGTGGTGCTCTACGGACGAACTGGTCATGGTGCCCGACGATGAGGCTGCGCCCATCTTCGTTCAAGGCAAAGGCGACCCCGAGGGGCTGATGGCCAAGATCGAGTCTGCCCTCCCCGAACGCTTGGCATCGAGCAAATACGCTGCAGCAAATGGACCTACAGCTGTGGTCGGACTAGAGGACGCTCCCGAGGTACAAACCGCCTTGCAGGGTGCAGTATCAGCCTTGTTGGCCGAGGGAGAGCGGCAGGGATTGCAGCGCGCTCGTGGCATCTTCGCTGCGGCGGTAGTGAGCCACTTCGGACCCTTGCCCCCCATGGTCGCCCAGCGCATCGCACATGCCGGCTACGATGAACTCGAGCGATGGGCTGACCGGCTGGGCAAGGCGCCCAGCGTCTTCATGGCCGTGAGCTGAGACGCCACCGCTGCCTCATTCGAGTTCCAAAACATAGGCTGACCCATTGTCCAACCCGGTGCCGTTCCCGAACGGCCCACCGACGATGACCGCCGGACGACCCGCCACAACCCCGCCCTTCATGAACTCTCCCACGCGACCGCCTGGTCGGCTGGTCTCGCCCACAAAGAGGGCCGATGGCTGTGGCTGAATCCCATTGGGGGTCACGTCATAGAGTCTGACCGTCCCCACCCGAGCAACGCCGCCCACGGTATCGTAGAGACTGCCCACCGCGATTCGCTGGCCTGCGATGGCCACCGACCGCCCCAATTCGGCGTTCTGGAGGGTTCCCTCTACCAGCCAATCACTGCCCAGTGCATTCATGGACGCGGGCTCCATGTTGTCCACCTCCTCGAGTGAGGCGGGCTCGAGGGTGCGCAAGAATGTCCACGGGAGAAGCCATGCACCGCCGACCGTCACGTTATTGGTCCGCCGAGTACGTGCCCCCACCAGCAAATCGGGGTGACCATCACCGTCTGCATCTCCGGACCCCATGGACCACCCCGACTGACTATTGATATCGCCGGAGACGATCCGAACCATCCGTGGGCCGGGGGTGCAGTCATCGCCAGTACCGTAGACGATCCGCACCATCCCCTGGTTACTCACCCCGCCGTAGTCATTGGCATGGCTCGCAAAGGCCACCTCGTCACATCCATCGCCATCGATATCGCCCACAGCAGCGACGCTGCGTCCAAAGTTGTCACCACGATTCGAACCCACATACTCGAATAGGGAGTCGCAAATGACCTGCAAGCGCCCTTCTTCGGCGTGAGGACGCCCACTGACGACGATCATGCCGCCGCTGTCATTGGCGCCTTCGCCATCCCACCGATACGACCCGATCAAGAAGTCATCGTATCCATCACCGTTAAAGTCGAACCCACCATCGATGACCTCCGGATTGAGCCCACCCACGTGCGAGTAGTAGACAAAATCGGGATTTACATCGAAGGCCTCGCCCCCCCGAAAGATGTAGATTCCGCCCGTATCGCTCCGCCGCGCATAGCACCCATCGGCGGGCGCCAAATAGCGGTCGTCATCGAAATTACGGGGCTGCTCATCGGCGCGCAGCGTCACGGCGAAATCGGCGTTTCCATCGGCGTCGAAGTCGCCCAGAGACGTCGCCGTCCAAGGGACGTCGGACCCACTGTGGCCCAAGAAACCATTGAGCGAGAGGCCTGCTTGGGGATCGATGGCCGGGCTACCAGGCCCACCCGGATACAAAACGATTTCACCCGACCGGACACCGAGACCTGTACGCCCCGAGTTGTATGCGACGACCAAGGCATCTTCGTGACCGTCCCCGGTAACGTCCCCCAAGAGGGCGACGCCCTGCCCAAATCGGCCGGCACCATGATCGGCGGGCGCATCTAGACCATACATCCCGAGGGGGTATCTCGGGGGCTCGGGGGGCGGATCTTCGGGCGGCGGCGCGCCTTCTTCTCCACCCTCTGGATTCTCTTCGGGCGGTGTGGCCAGGGCGCTGGACACAATTAAAGTTCGGCCCGTGTATGCGCCTTCGGCGTCGTCATACGTAGACCGAATCGCCAACTCGGGACGTCCATCGCCGGTGTAGTCGCTGAGGACAGTAATGGCTTCGCCGAAGCGTTCACGTTGACGGGGGCCCACCACGGTCCAATCCGGGGTTGCCGGATCGGGCAAGCCGGCCTCGAGGCCGTAGAAGATCTTGACCGTGCCCGCATCAGGCAAGCCCGGTCGATCATCCACATAGGCCCCGACGATGAGATCGATTCGGTCATCTCCGTTCACGTCCGCGAGGCTCACTCCGACACCCACATCGTCGTAGTTATTGTCCCCCCTCAAGATCCAGTCGGCGTCATTCTTCTCTTCGAATTCTGCCGCGGGGGACCCCCCCAACTCATCGCCCAAGAAAAGATAGGCTGCCCCGCGATCCGTGCCCCCCACATCGTCGACGTGTGCACCGGCAAGAATGTCGAGATAGCCGTCTCCGTCTACGTCACCCAAAGAGAGTCGACGCCCAAACTGCATATTGCCGCCGGGCGTGGCCAAAATCACGCGATGGGGAAGCGCGCTCACGCCGCCCTGGCTCACCTCATCGGCCGCACGACCAGGGTAGACCATGACCGATCCCGAGTTCAGGGTGCCGTTGACTCGAGTCCGTCCATTGCCGACGACCAGATCACACAGATTATCGTCGTCGATATAGCCGGCCACCATGTCCTGGGCGATTCGCGCCCCGGGATCGGCAACCCAATCACCACCGGCATCCAAGGTCATGCCCAAAACGAACTGATCGGCCTGGGCAATGAATCCATCGGGATAGCCCAAGAAGATCATGATCGCGCCCTGATCGTCTGCCCGCGGTTGAGCATCTCGATCCTCGTAGAGCCAGGCCGACGCCGCGATGTCCAGCCGCCCATCTCCATTGAAATCGCAGGTCGCCAGACTCCAGCCCAATTGGTCAGAGCCGCGAACGCCGGGCAGAACGAAAGACGGGAGCTCGGCAAACGTGCCCGCCTCCGTCCCCGGATAGATTTCGATCGCACCATTGTCATTGGCACCCCGATTCGCCAACCGAACGGCGACGGCGAGATCGTTGAGTCCATCACCGTCAAAGTCGCCGACTTCGAGGGCACGCCCAAAATCGTCGTCCCGCTCGGTCCCGGCAAGGATCTGCACCGGGGTCGGATCCAGCCCTTCGGGGGTACTGTGGTAGACGTAGACTGCGCCCCCGTTTCCAGCCAAAACATCGGCTTCGGACACTGCCACCGCCAAATCGTCGAGGCCATCGCCGTTTTGGTCGCCGATATTACGCAAGACGGTGCTTACGAAAGCATCACCGAAACGCTCGAAGTCGCTGGACAAGCTCTCCACCACAGTGACGTCGACTGCCGTCGTGAGATCTACGAAATGGTCCGTGACCAAAACACGGAAGATGCCCGGCCCATGGGCGTGGAGCATCCCATCCTCGTAATCCAAGCCCTCGCCTTCGAATTCCACATCGAAAATGCCGGTCCCGCCGGCGATCTCCAGCGGTGCCTGACTGCCCAAGGAGAGGAAGAGCTTGGACGGTTGGGGTACGAGACGGACTTCTTCGACGACGTCGATGAGCACCGCGACGGTTTGATCTGTCCCTAGATCCGTGACTCGAACCAGGTCCTGACCCAAGGCGGGACCCGGTTGATAGACGCCGTCGTCTGAAATCTCCCCCTCACTCAAACTGGAGACCAATTCGTATGCGACCTCTCCCGATCCACCTTCGGTCTCGAAGGCGATGGTCATGCCTCTCATCACCCTCGCCTGCTCGGGCTGGACGCGCATCTCGGGCACCACGCGAATCTGGGTCTGGGCGCTTCCAATGCACTCGTCATCGACCAATTGGATGAGATCGATGCTGCCGAGTACGTCACCCGCTAGATATGCTCCCGTCTGCTCGTTGAGGAGCGCCCCCGATTGATTGTCTACGAACTCGAAGCGCCATGCGCCGGTGCCCCCAGACGGCCTAAAATTCAGCAACCCATATGGCAGTGCGGCTGCATCCAGGGGCGAGATCGACAGGGCGGGATCACATGGCGGAGGCCCCACCTCAGCATCTGGTTCGAGGGCCGCATCGGGCTCAGGGGCCGCATCGGGTTCAGGAGCAGCATCAACCTCGAGGGTGGCATCGACCTCGAGCGCCGCATCGATCCTCGGACTCGCATCCATTTCAGGGGCTGCATCAACTGTGACTGCGGCGTCGACGGGCTGAGCGTCGGGCTCTATGGAGCCATCCAGTGCCCCATCTAGAACCGCGGAATCCATCACGACCGGTGGATCGCCGATTGACTCGCTCTCGGGGCACCCCATCAAACCCATTGATACCGCTACACAAATCACTGTGTATGTATGTGTCCTGCTCATCTCTCCCCCAAATAGCCCGGCGCCCCTCAACCAGCCGAGATGGTACAAATAAACCTCGCCTGGTGTGCTATTGTTTTTTTTCACGCGCGCTGAAAAAGCGGCGTGTTCAGGCGAGTACGGGGTCATTACTGGGGGTCATCGATGTTGGTGAGAGTGGGCACAGCCCTGCTTTTGGTCATGTTCATGCTCGTAGGGTGTGACGATGGGGACGCACCGGCTGTCGCAGACAGCGCGCCAATTGATGCAGCGGTGTCGGACGTCATGGTGTCAGTGGATGCCATATCACCTGAGCCGGACAGTGCCGCAGTGGATGCCGGCCCGCCTTTAGACAGTCAACCACCACCTTCAGATGCCGCGCCGGCCGACGCCATGATGACGCCGGCCCTCACGGTGGATCCCGAGCGTAGCGCCGAGCCCGAGCGCCTCTCCGAGGAGGCGGTCAGCGCAGCCTTTCCCTTGGCCGATGATGTGGTTTTGGCTCAGGTCGGCGAGACCCTCCATTGGTTCACCCGTGACGAAGATGTGCCGCTGCTCGGCGTACACGGCGCGCTGCGAGGCGCAGTCGGTCTGGGAGACGAAACCGTGGTGGCCACGGAAAATGGCCTCTTCGCTGTGCGCGATACGGGCCTCGTGGCCTCCCCTCTCGATGAATACTTGAGTGGGGTTTGGACCGTCGTGGGCACGGCCAGCGACACGGCCTGGTTCCTGGGCGACGATGGGATTCGCGTTTGGCAGACTGGCCGACTCCACGAGTTTGCCCTCGACGAAGCCCCCGAGGATTGGATGAACGTGCTCACCGCCGCAGGGGCCTACAACGGCCGAGATGCCCTGTGGCTGGCGGTCGATGACGCGATTTATGCCCTGGCCTTCGACGCAGCAGCCCCGGCGGCTTGGACCGTAGAGCCTGGGGGAATGGTGGGGGCCATGACGGCTACGGCTGGTGGGCTCTGGATCACCCTGGACGGTGATTTGGCTCACCTCGACACCGATGACAACTGGCACCTTTGGACGCTGCCTTTCACCGTCGAATCCTTGTCGGGCCATGCTGACGCGCCCGATGTGTGGATGAAGACGGATCTGGGCCTCGTGCAGTTGAGAGAGGGACGTGCCCGCTCCATTTCCGACGCGCCGGCGTTCACCGGGATGACGACGGCTGCTGACGGGTCGGCAATTTTGTGGGGGGAGAGCGGGCTACACCGCATTCGGCCGGGACGATTCGTACGCCTCGTGGGCCTTGATGAGGGCGCTATCATTCGCTCCGACATGACAATTTCTGTGGAAGCGACGAGTCCCGAAACTGTGACTTTAGTGGAATACGCGTTCGACGATGGGGATGCCAACAGTGTGGATGGCCCCCCCTGGTCATTCGACCTCAGTCCCCGAACTCTGGGCGCTGGCCGTCACGCAGTGGGGGTCACAGTTCGCTATGCTGACGACGCTGTGGTGACCGTATCTGCGCATTTCGAGGTCGTAGGACCGCCGACGTGGGTGGCCGATATCGAACCGCTCTTCGTGGAGCACTGTGACCAATGCCACGGACCGCGAAGATACGCGCACCGAATGGAGACCATGGAAGTGTGGATGGACGAGGTCGCCGACATCATCGACTCCGTAGAGGCCGGCCGAATGCCGCTGACACCCAACCCACTCCTGACCGATGACCAAATTCAACTGATCCGCGACTGGCAAGCCGCGGCGTTTCCGGAGACATGGCCATGAGACGTACCTCGTTTCCGCTGTGCTGGGTGGCCTGGGCCGTCCTCCTCGCCCACCCAGCGATCGCTCAAGAACTCGAAGAGCCACCCATCAGCGATCTGGCATGCGATCCCTTCGTCGAAGAAGTGGAGACGCTGCGCTATCTACGCGCACTCAGTCTCGACCTCAGAGGCACCGTGCCAAGCGCCGAGGAGATCACACAGGTCAAGGAGGCCGGCGAGGTCTCCGAAGAGATGATCGACGACTGGCTGGCGACGGATGCGTTCGCCGACCAGGCCCTCCGGCATCACCGAAAGCTCCTGTGGAACAACATCTCCAATATTAATTTTGCCAATGCGGGCTTTCGCCTGACTCGCACGGGTGACGGCCCCGCGGAGCAACGCGTTCACTGGCGCCGTAATCGGGCTCG
>Ga0115011_10003389_pt1 | contig 10845 bp, 3 predicted proteins | sample TroAtlMetagenome_2_FD_88705 | JGI IMG/M metagenome (GOLD analysis project Ga0115011, IMG submission 88705) | Marine eukaryotic phytoplankton communities from Atlantic Ocean - Tropical Atlantic ANT8 Metagenome | ecosystem: Environmental > Aquatic > Marine > Oceanic | place: Tropical Atlantic... | reverse complement strand
AGAAAAGAAGAGGTACGATATCTATGCGGTCGTTGCGAGGAGGCAAACATCTATGCGAGCGCGTTGCCTTATTGTACAATTTTGAGGATGAGAATTACCTAGGTGTTCGTCTTTAACGACCTCTCTTTTTGGAAAATAAGAAAGAAAAGCTCAACGAGAGAAAAAAAATGTGTGTTTTTCTCTCCAAACGCCGAGGGAGAAAGAAACGAATGGAACAAAAGTTATATTTACAACATTACTATGATACCAAGTGGTGCCACATGGTACCATGGTACCACGGTAGGTACGTACTATAACAAGACTAAATTGTATTATTACATTGCGTTTTGCCGTGGCGTCTCGTCGTATTTCTACGCACCACACGCGTTTCCTACTATCTACAAATCTACTTTCGTTTGCTCAAATCCGCCCACGTCTTACCTATTCTCAAGTCCGCAAATAAAGGCACCTTCAAATTGAAGTGCTTCCCGATGTCCTCCATTGCTTTCTTCGTCTCTCTGCCAACCATTTTGGCGAGATTTTCGTCGCATTCAAACAACAGTTCGTCGTGTACGGTTAAGATCAAATCGGTTTTTTTCAGGAGGGATTTCTTGCGCAAGTTTTCGAGCGCGGACATAGTGGCTTTTTTGAGTATGTCGGCCGCGCTACCTTGCATTAAGGTGTTGATGAAGACTCGTTCCGCGGTAGTGGCATGCGAAATATTTTCGGATTTAAGTTCTGGTAAATCTCTGAAGCGTCCAGATAACGTGATCGCGCGAGGTGCGTCTTTCGTCTTTTCCAAAGCGACGATTTGAGATTTCCATTTTTCAATACCCAAAAAAGTGGTGGATTTGAGTTCATCGAGCATTCTCGTGGCTTCATTTTCGGATACATTTATCTTTCTCGCGAACGAATTCGAACCTGAACCGTAAATGACACTATAAACAAGATTTTTCGTTTGTCTTCTCTGTTCGTCCGTCACCATGTTGTACTTTACGCGCATCCATTTCGAGGCTATTCGAGTAAACGGGTCCGCCTGTTCCTCCTCAAATGGGTTTGAGCTCAGTGAAGAAATCAACGTCGCATCTTCTGAATAGTGTGCAATTAACCTTAACTCCAACTGAGCATAGTCGCACGCTACTAAAATCCTTCCAGGCGGAGCTTCAAAAAGCGAGCGCAGCGATGTAGGCACTCTCTCATCACAAACGACACCGTTCGGAATGGAATACAAGTTTGGATTGACGGACGTCGTTCGTCCGGTTTCCGTGTCGGTCTGGTTAGAGAACGCGTATATACGATTTTGTATCGTCTCGATTCGGGTAGCGTCGTCGTTATCTCCCTCTTCCTCGTATATAGGGCAAGAGGCGACCAACGAAAGCTCCTCTGCGGTGGCGATGTATTTACCCAAACTTCTGTGCTCGGAAATTAACGCCGCGACTGGGTGCATCAACTGCTTTAAACAATCCGCGTCAACTCTAAACCTTTGTCTTCGTTTTAACGTGTCATTTCTACCTTTACCATTATAGTTTTTGATGTTTGAATCTGGGATTATTGCACCGTCGGGAGGCGTCAACGCTAGTATTTCAAACAGTAAAACACTCACATCCGTGGACGAGTTCAAGTTTACCAAAGGAATATTCGGCGAGTACCACTGCTTGCATATGGTTTCAATCTCGTCTCGTCTCTTTTGAGCCTTCGCGATGTGCGGTCCAAGCGCCGTAGCATTTATTGGCATACCGATATTTTCAATATCTGCCAGCGCTCGCGCGAAGGGCATTTCCAACGTTTTCAAAACCTCGTACACGTCACTCTTCTTGCACAAGTTTTCAAATGTCTCCGAGACGTGCCAAACAGTCGCCACAGCTTTAGCTAACTCAGTTCGAATTGTTGAAAGTTTTTTTTTGTGTTTATTTATTTTCGCTCGAGGATCGTACGCCGCTTGGCGTTCGATTTTCGAGACATTTAACGTCGGCGAGAGGTCGCCAATGAACGTTCTCAAGATGGCGTCGCACAAGGATGTTTCATAGGTCATCGAAGTAGACGACGAATTCAAGATTACTTTGCTGCTGTTACTCTCAGCGGACGAACGCAACATTCGCGAAGATCCCCAGGCGTTTGCCGAAGAGACGCATGGTGTCGTCTGCACATCCGATCGCAACAACCATGCCATGATTCGAAGATCGAAAACGTTCTCGCCGCAAAACGCAAAAAAATGTTCGTATGGTTGCAGATCTGCTAGACGAGCGGAGTTTTTCAGCCTCGATTCGCGGTCTTCAAACGTTTCAGCACTGAGTAAACTTCGAAGTTGAGGTTTTAAATCAATGGTCATCTTCTTTGACCGACCATCTCGTAAAATCTCAATCGCCGTGGCAATGCTGCACGCAGGTTTGTCTTTCGTCTCGCAAACGATTTCCGTCGCTTCGTTACCAGCCTCGCCTCTTGGCTTTGCTCGTAAGCGCATAAAATACACGCATTCGTCGCTAAATGCTAAGAAAATACCAATTGGTGGTAACGAAAACGGCTCTAACGGGTTTGGTTCGAAGAGAATGGCGTATTTTTCGGACTCTCGCCATTTTTTCGTCAACGCGGCTACTTGTTCCACATCTCGGCAGAAGATGATACCAGGGTCTTGATCGAGAGCGAAAGCTTCCTCGTCCTCACTCGTAAACGTCGTTTGATCTCTTTTTGCATGTTTGTTAGAAATATTATTATTCTTCGCGCTGTCTCTTTTATCGACGAAATCGTGGTCTTTTCGCTTTTTAGCGCCTCTTCTGCAACCTCCCGCCCACATGTCTTCCTCTTCTTTAAGAAGCACAGTGTTCGTCGTGTCATTGGCCGTGTTATTCTCCTCTTCCAGGCAAAACAGCTCTTCCTCTTCCATTAACTCTCGCATTCTCTGCTCTGCCTCTTCTCTTGCCGCTTTCGCTTCTTCGGCGATAAATTTCTCACACATTCTAAAAATCTGGTTCGCCGTGTACGCTGAGTTTTTCACCGTGTTCAAACGTTTGATGGCTTTTTGCACTCTTTTGACGCCAAATCCAACGATATCTTTCGGCGATTTCATTCCGGCGTCTAGTAACGCTCTCGCACGAGTCACGTCTATACAATCACCGACGCACGTAAGCGGTAAAATGTCTTCTCTGCCACCAACCATGAGCCGTTCTGCGGCGCGATTGACCAAACCGCCCAAATCTTGCCATCTCATATACATACACACGGACGAGACGGTAAATCCCAACCGAACCGATTCTTCTTGCAACTTTTTCAGGTATTGACCAGTAATGGAATATTTTTTACAGATGTGGTCGACTTTAACTTCTTCCACTAAGTCGAGTAAAATTAACGCGTTGATAAATCGAACGCACAGCAACCGTTGCCTCGCGTGATTCTCGTCTCGCGGATTGTCCATTCTACCTTGTTGCAAACGCGTTTCGACGTACGCACGATCGATACCAACCATTTCCAGAACAGACATTTGCAATGGACACAGGTTTGAATATAAATCAACGAAGAACTTTTGATCTAATGGCGGCAATGGGTTTGGCGGGACCATCTTCTTAATGACTTTGCCGTTCTTTTGTACGATTTCCTCTTCGCGCCAATCCAAAGTAGGCGTAATCAGAAACAACAAGTGCAAGGGCGTGGCCAAGACTAAAGCCTTCCTGGCTAACAGCAAATCTTGTTCAACTCGTCGAATGGACTCGACTTTGACCATCCCAGATTGCGCAGCGGCGTTCCCTAAATTTGAGGCTGAATATGTGTGCGTTTTCGGACACCATTTCAACAATGCTTCGTCTTGCAACCACTTCAATGCTTCGACGGCGATAGATTGTACGTAATCGTCGAAATCGTTGAGAGCAGATAACAACGTTTTCTGCGCGTAGCGTTTGACTTCTCTCGCGTGTCGCACTAAACCTGAAGCGCATCCTTCCAACATGACGCGTCGCATGCCAGCTTGCGCCAACGCAGATTCCAATTCGGGTAAATCCCCTTCGAGCATATCGCGCACCTCCTCAATTTTCTTCTCGAGAAGTTTATCTGGAACGTCTTGACTGACGAAAACGTACGCGCTGCCACGATCGTCTAAACCTGCTCGACCGGCGCGACCAATCATCTGTTGCAGATTTCTCGGTGCTAGTTTTTGAGTTCCGCCAACGAGTAAGTCTCGGACGATAACTCTTCGCGCTGGCATATTCACGCCCGCTGCAAGCGTGGATGTTGCGCACACGATACGAACTAAACCACGCTTATATGCGACTTCAATTGCTTGGCGCTCTTCGACTTGCATGCCAGCGTGATGAAAAGCTATGCCAGCGGTAATATATTTAGCAATATCGGACATCGATCCATCTTTCTCGTTCCTCGGTAAGGCGTCGTGGGCAAACTGTTCTCTCGCCTCAATCGAGTTCCCGATACCTAAATTGACATCCATGAATTTCAATTTCGCCAGCTGTTCAGCTAGGATCCGACATTTATCTCTCGTGCCACAAAATACTAAAACCTGGCCATTTTCCTGTAAAGTTTCCATGCATAATTGACCCACGTGTGCGAGATCGTTTCCTGCATCTAACGTGCGCACGACTTCGCCCGATACGCTGTCAATGACGTCGTTTCTCGATTTGACGAAGACCTCCAACGTAACTGGTCTATAGTTACTAATGCTACAAGATGCATCTAGCCATTCCGCCAACGCATGTACGTTTGGTAAGGTCGCAGACATGCCGACAATCTGTATCGGCCTTTGGTTATTCAAGACATTTTCACCTTCTTTTGAAGGTGGCGAGAAGATGGAGTATCCACCGTCCGAGGACGAATATTGGGATACGTCACCCAACACGGTATTTGTATTCGCCGCATCCCCAGGAGCACCGCTCCCATTCTCTTCCGTCGCGTACACTAATTTGGTCAATAAGCACTCCAAAGTCGCACCCCGTCCTGCTTCTTGGACCATGTGCAACTCGTCGACCACCACGCACTTTAAATCTTTCAAGCGGGATTGTTCAATCATCTTCGTCACGAGCGCGTTGGCTTTTTCCGGCGTGCACACGATCAAATAAGTTTGTCCAGTACCAGATTTCGGTATACCGCCACCACTACCACCAAAATGACGCAATACACGTAATCGATGTACGCTAGACAACATAATCTCCAAATCTTTTGCTCTTTCCACGCACAAGGAGACGAATGGCAAGACTAACAAACATATGCACCCCTTATATTGCGTCAATCTTCTCGCTAACAAAATATCCGCAACTAAGGATTTTCCACCCGACGTTGGTGCGCAATACACGATATTTTGCCCGTGCGTTAAAACACCTGGGGTATTTAACACGTCCGATTGCCAATCGTATAATTTCTTTATCCCTTTCCTGTGCAAATATTTCATAAAGGAGTCGGCCAAGTGCAACGAGTGCAAAGGAATCGGCTCTGTCTCTGCTGCCGTGGCGAGCTGTTTCTTCTTCTGCTCTTTTTTGAGAAGCGTGGGGGAGTCAATCGGCGGTAACGACGCTAAGAAATTGTTTTTATTATCGTTGTTCGAAGCAGTTGCGTGTGTGTGTTGTTGATTTTCTCCCAACGCAGTGGTAAAATCCAAAGATCGTCTTCGCTTTGTCGCTGTCAAAGAATCTCTCCTCGTCCCAACTGGTCCAAGATTTAACGTTAAAAGATGATCATTTCCTTCCTCATCATCTGAAAAGAACCGCGGCGAGGAAGTCGCGAGCATCGCGCTATTTTCATTATCCATTTCTCTCTCGATTTCTTTTTCGATTTGAGAGTTTACTTTCGCCGGAGATATGTCTCGCGTGATCTTCTTCATCATTTTGCTCCCCTTTTCCCGAGAAATGTTGGCACTCTCTTTCCGAAAATTATGTATCAAAACCGATGTGTTCGATTAAAATAAGCCCATTGACGCTTAGAATGCGCACGAGGCGCTCCGATGGAATGTGCGCGTGGTTTACACGCGCTAAACGTGTGTGTATCTTCGCGAGACGCAAACGCGCGCGCGTTAAAAAATGTGAAGGGGAAAAAGTTAGTTTTTCCAATTTTCTTCCCCTTAATTTTGAGGAAGTGTACTCTCAGTGATGAAACAAGCTACAACGTAAAACCCCTCAAATATACTTGCTGGGGGGGCGCGCGCTCTTTTTCTTACATACTAAATACTACGGTATAAGCTATGTATTTTTCCTACGTATCTACCATTTCTTCTACTTCTTGCTGTTTAATAAATGATATGCAATAATTGCAGCGTCTGGGAAACGAGTGACAAAGTACAATCCGACGAGTCGCTGCACTTGGTCGAGCTCGTCTTCGCCCGGTTCTTCCACAAACGGGGCGCCGTGATCAGAGAGCCACTTTTTCATTTCGCGTTGAATTCGAAGCCCTTCCCCGCGATCGTTCTTTCTAGGCATAGGAGGATGGACGTAGATGTTGCGCATGCAGAGGACTAAACCGAGGTAATCTTTCGAGTACTCGCCAAAATTGAGTTGTTCTTGCTTTTGGTCTTCCGATATTTCACTTGTGAGAGACTCTAACGATGCCGAGGATACCTTTAGCATTTGCATTTCACCTCCTTCGCTGTCACTATGATTGGCACTCGACAGCGATGGAGCAGAAGCATCATCATCGTCATCATCACCACCATCACTACCAATATCGGGAACCAAAGCAGTCATTCTCTTTTTCTTCCGGCGTTCCCGTCTATTGTCAGCTTTCATTGGTAGTCTCTGCTGCTGCTGCTGAGAATAAAAGTCGTTGTTGGTGTTGCTGCTGCTATCTTCTGCTCTTCTCCTTTCTGATCTTTGCAGCAAACTTGGCAGGATGGTGTTTTTCCAGTTATCGATATCTCTCCTCACTCTCCTAACCTCGACTTTTCGACCACCCCAGGCCCTCTCGACTAATTTTTGCGTGGTCTGATCGCCGATTAAACTCCCCGCTTTGCTAACTTTGGCCGGGTTGATCCTATCAGCCAAGTCCTCGATTTGATACATGCAAAAATCTGGATCCCATAACCGCATCATAGATACAAACTCTGTAGAAGTTGGGCGTTTTTGCGGATTTTGATGCAGCGTTTTTCCAATCAAATAGTTGGCGACGACTTGCACGTGTCGAGGTAAATTCGCAACTTGCAAAAGGTTATTCAAATTTTCGTACCGACCGTCCCTTTTGTTCTGATTCATCCTCGTAATCGCAGCAAAATCCGTTTCTTTGATTTCATCGGAAGAATAAGGAGACCATGCTCCAGTGAGGATTTGAAAAGCCAAGCATCCGAGATCCCAGACGTCTCTCTTCGGAGTGAGTTGAGCCGCTCCTGTTCTATCGTTGAGAACCTCCGGAGGTTCTCTCAATGGATTTTGCATGCTTCCAGTGCCCAGGGTAGACGGACCCATGGTAAATCTCGACGTTAGATTCTGCGCTCCCTGTACGCCTTCGTAGGATTGGAATCGATTATCAAACTCTTTCGCGAGGCCGAAATCCGAAATTTTGAAGGTTTGTGTTCTCTTTCCTTCTTCGTCTATAATTGCGCTTTGCAAACAGTTATCCGCCTTAATGTCGTTGTGCGCTACTCCTGATGCGTGTATTTCTTTCACCGCAACGGCTATTTGCGACACAACTTCCACGCGTTTTTCCCAGGGGATATCCTTAACACTTTGACGTGCTTCCTTGAATTCTGCATATTTTTTCTTGTGCGCACCCGCGCCTGTGACCAACCAGGATGTAAGCGTCTCGCCGCACAATTCGGTCGCCACGTAAGCGGCTTTGTTTGAATAGTCATAGTCGTCATCATCTTCATGTACATTTAGCTCCGCGCCAAATAAGCGAATGATTCTCCTCGATGCGATTTTCCTGTGAACCTCAAATTCTCTTCGAAGCAATTGTCTTCGTTCGTCTGCTTTTTTTGGATCGGCATCGAGCGGGATTCTTTTGATCGCCGCATCGTACGAGTTGACGACGTCTTTTGTCGGATGTTTCTCGTCGTAGTAGCCTTTATAGACGACAACCCCGAGCGAACCTGTACCTAAAATGCTTTTTCTGTCGTACCAAATTGATTTGCCTGCGTTCACTTCACCCGAATACCGTTGCTTATATGCACTCATACCTCTTTTCACTCTCGTGTCTTTGAGATACTGCGCGTATGCTTTTTGTAGCTCTTTTTGACGCAGTACTGCTTTTTCAATTACCTCGTTCGGAATAGCAGAGTGCGATTGCAAGAACGCAATTTTATCTTTTAACGCAAAATGGTCGGTCTCATCCATCGCGCGAAAGAGATCTTTACACGCCTCCAGCATCTTTAATCGACTGTCCATCATTTTCATGACTTCAGTAAATTCGTCAGATCTGGCGTTAATTTCCTCTAATGAAATGCCTTTATTAATGAATTCTTTCCATTCTGGGTTCGGATTACCGTCCTTGTCGAAGACAAAACCATCTTTCTCTTGAAAGTACACGCGACGTTTTCTCGCTTCCTCGTTCGCTTTAATTACGCGGTGTATGAGAGTGTCGATTTCCTCCTCGTCTTGCGCAAGGATAGGCATCGCTTCATTGTCGCACAAGAGTTTCAACTCGTTCAGTTTCTCCTTCATTTCTTCTAGATTATGGTCCTCAAACATGATTGCTTTCTCGATACCTTCAACATTTCCTAATAATCTGATAAAATACGGGTCTTTTCTCGGTAAACCAGCTTGGTCGAGATCATCGATACATTTCAAAATTGCCGATTCGTAGATGCCCCGAAGCACTCCAACTGGGTATTCCTCTGGGTTTTTTCTTTGTACCACAGAGTTAATGAGTTTCTCCGCACTCTCTTTTGCTTTCGCCACGCAATACGCGCGTCGAAATCTTCGCAAAACATCTTCTACTTGAGTCAAAGGCGGAAATCTTTCTGAAACCGAAGAGGAAAAAGACGCAGCCGTCGACAAACTTCTATCTTCTTCGTTTTGAGTATCGGTAAAAGCTACTTTTCGAGCTTCCTCTCTCGCCGTTAACTCGTCTTCCGTCATCTCCCCGTTCAAACATTTCATCGTGTCCAGAATTGCGAGTTTCGCTCGATTACCAAAGTGTTCAAAATACATGTCGTCTTTGCGTTTGTTATCAAATCCCAACTGCACGAAAAATCGAATCGCGCGACCGAGATACCCATCTTTCTCCCTGTCCATTTCTTTTGAAAAAGTCCACGAGATATCTTCAAATTTCTCTTTCGCTTTACTCGAAGGGCAATTACCATCTTCCAACGCTTTAATAGTCTCATCTAAATCTAAATCGGCATCAATAAACGCTCTCTCTTGATGCACAAAGGCATTCGCCATTCGATTTTCCCACTCGATGGCGCACGCCTCTCGAGTCAATCTCACGGTTTCGTTTTGTAAATTTTGCCATTGAAGTTCGGATGATGATGTGCTGTTGGCGTTTCTGCTATTGTCCAATTCTACTCCACACACGGCAACGTCCACGTTGGTTTCTCGTGCGAATCTAAAAATATCTGACAGCTCTTCCACCGCTTTTTCGTTGGTCGATTTTGACGGCAAAACGAAGGCGACAACTAACGGATTATTACCCCCATCTCTGTTGAAAAACGGAAACGGAAAATATGTAGGCGAAACGACATGTGGATGGATTAACTCTTTCATCCGTCCAGACGTTTGCTGATTCACAAGGTTCCCGTCGTGGTCCACGGTTTGTACCTTTTTCATGTGAACCAAACCAGTGTCTCTCGAATTTGGTCGCGAAGAAGCGCCGTCCGTACCTAAAAACGACTTCTTCAACTTCTTCGAAAATGTCCAATCGGTCGTATACATAAAAGCTGCATCCCTCATCATTTGACCATATAAACCCTCGTGCAACAACAAGCTTTCATCTTTCGGTAATCCGACGATGGTTAACCACATCTGTCTCCTCTTACGCAGCTTCAACTTCAAAGGCCACTTAGACCACCAGTCGTTCCCAGATTGCGAACTGTAATACAACAAGCTATTCACGCTCATAAAATCTAATAACTGAGTCCCTTTCACGGTCATTTCCATCGTATTTTTCGCTTTCAGTTGATAATACGTGGTTATCTTCTTCGGCGTTCCGCTAAATGGCGGAGGTTTTCTTTTCGTTTCTCCTTCGCCGACGACGTGCGCCAATACGGGCACTTGTGTCGGGAACCACGACTCCATGGAAGTTGCTTGTCTCAACCACATCCACATCCAAGGAAAATTGTTATCTGTGTTCTTTTCAAACTCTCTCGTAGGTAAGTGCCCTTTGTACCCGCTGATTTTCCTATAGACAAACGAAGGGAAATACGAGTTTATCGCGCCTTGTTTCTGTTGCACTCGCAGAACGTAATCTGTTTTCTTCTTCATCTTCCCACGCGCGTTGCTCTCGACAACGATCGGGTCCCAGAAGTACTTGTAACACCACCACGCGTTTTCCGGTGGCGGTTTCCCGAGCTCAATCGCTCGCGTGAGTTCTTGTTGCGTTTGGAAATTGCTCGCGTACGCATTTTGTTGTCGCTCGCGAAGCGCAGCAGCAGCAGACGTCGACGTCGACGACGTCGACGACGACGACGACGACCGGTGGCCCGCGCGTCTTCGCGCGTCTGCCAACGCGCGTCTTCTCATCGCGTCTTCCTCGGTGTGCTTTTCTTCATCTCATCTCGTCGAGCTTTTGTTTTAGAATTAATGTAGTGATTTGATTGGATGTGTATCACCAACTACTCTTATTACGAGCATACGACACAAAGAAAGAGAGCTCTGAACTCTTCTGCAGCATTTTTTGCTCGACCAAAACTGTTTTGTTCTCTCTCTCCTTTCCTTTTTGCTTTGACTTTTGTTGTTCCGGTGTTTTTTCTCCCTTTTGTTTTTTTTCCAATTTTTTCTTCTCACTTTT
>Ga0115011_10003388_pt1 | contig 10847 bp, 2 predicted proteins | sample TroAtlMetagenome_2_FD_88705 | JGI IMG/M metagenome (GOLD analysis project Ga0115011, IMG submission 88705) | Marine eukaryotic phytoplankton communities from Atlantic Ocean - Tropical Atlantic ANT8 Metagenome | ecosystem: Environmental > Aquatic > Marine > Oceanic | place: Tropical Atlantic... | reverse complement strand
TCTTGGTCGACGTGAGTCAGCGCACCACGGACACCACCGTGCTGGGACGTCGCATCTCGTTGCCCATTATCGCTGCCCCCACGGCTTTTCAGCGATTGGCCCATCCGGAAGGGGAGAAGGCCATGGCTCGGGGCGTGGGCGATGCAGATACATTAATGATCCTGAGCACACTCTCGACCACGACCATCGAGGACGTGAGTGCCGCCACGCGGGGTCCTCTTTGGTTCCAACTCTACGTGTATCGAGACCGCGGTGTGACCCGAAGTCTGGTCCAGCGAGCCGAGGCGGCCGGGTATGAAGCCCTGGTGCTCACGGTAGACGCCGCCGAAATCGGGACCCGTGAGCGGGACGCAGGCAATCGATTTCATCTCCCCAAGGGACTGACTGTGGCCAATTTGGCCGGCGACTCACGGGCAGCGATGCCCGAAGACAGCGATGGATCCGCCCTGAATAAGTATGTGCGAGAGCAGCTCGACCCCTCCCTGACCTGGGCCGATGTGGAGTGGTTGGCTGCCCAGACGAAACTTCCCGTCATCGTCAAAGGTCTCGTCCGCCCAGACGATGCCCGTCGAGCCATCACGCATGGCGCCCGAGCCATGGTGGTCTCGAATCACGGGGGTCGCCAACTCGATACTGCGCCTGCCACCGCCACCGTTTTGCCTCGGATCGCCGATGCCGTGGCGGGTGCCGCGGAGATTTATGTGGATGGCGGGATTCGACGTGGCACAGACGTCATCAAGGCCCTCGCCCTGGGCGCCAGAGCCGTGCTGATCGGGCGGCCAATGCTCTACGGTCTCGCACTCCACGGCGCCGCTGGGGCGACCATGGTGATGAACCTATTGCGTGCTGAATTGCTCGAAGGAATGGCGCTCTGCGGTTGCCCGGACTTAGCGAGCATCACCCGCGATCTCGTAGTGCCTTGAGTCGTGCCCCGTCAGGGCGCGAAGTTCTGTGCTGACCAAACGCGGCCCTCGGGTGTTCGATAGAACCCGCATGCGACGCGCCCAAAATCACCGTTGGTCATATTGAGATAGTGACCGTGGTCATTTCCCCACGGACCCGGGCCTTCGTCCCACATCGCCTGTAGACAGCCTCCGATGACCTGCGCTTCGCCGGCCCACTCCGAGCACTCGTTTTGGGCACCTCCCCCGTTTTCGCAGATCTGGTCTCGGAAGCCGGCGTGGGGCTGGCCACGATCAGCATCGTACTCGGCATGCTCTTCGGCACACGCTTCACCGTCCAGCCAGCGTTCGAGGGGAGGGAGACATTGGCAGTCCATCCGAAACTGGTTGATGCGGGCGACACAATCCGCAGCGGGATCTCCTGTGTCGGGCACGGGCTGTGGTCGACAATTGGGAAGCGGCACCAAGAACGCCCCATTTGCACAGTGGGCCGGCCCGACTCGATACCGTAGGTCCAGCACCGTCTCGAGACCGTTCCAGTCCTCGGCCTCGATCCGGACGACCAGGGCACCGGCGACGATCAAATCGAGATCGAGAAACGCGAGTTCGTCATCCACCACGGCGTCGAAGTGTTCGGAGAGCGGGACGAAGATTTCACCGTCACTGCTCACGGAGACCACATAGCGGAAGAAACGGGCGTCGGTCACCGTCCCGATAATGGACACAGCCTCGCTGATTTGGGTGCCGTCTTCGGGCGCGGTCACCAGGACTGTCGGGGGCTCGACGTCATTGGGGTCGCGCACGCGAACCCCGTCCTGGGCAAAGCCTTCGTTCCCCTCTTCGTCCCGGGCCACGGCGGAGACGCGATAAGCGCCCGGCGCAGCAGGAAAGACCACCGCCTGGAGGTTGAAGTCCAATTCGAGAGGTTCACCTTCATAGGTGGCCTGGAGATCGACGACCGCCACATCATCCACGGCCTCGAACCGAAGCGTGACCGCTTCGCCGGGGTCCACGGTCGGTGGAGCGACGATGATTTGAACCTCGGGTGGATTTCGGTCGGGACACGCCCCTTCGTCGGGGACACCATCACAATCGTTGTCGATGCCATCACACGCTTCCGCACGGGCCCGGCAGATACCGATGGCGAAGTTCCGCTCCACGACGACCCCACGCCCGTTGATGTCCTCGGCGGTGACCGACAAAATATAGGGCCCTGCGCGGATCAGCCCGGGGTCGAGGAAAGCGACCCGCTCGTTGTCGACCACCGACTCGCCCGCAGCCAAGACCACCGCATCGGCTTCACCGAATCTGGGTCGATAGCTCACCGCCCAACGGATGAGGTTATCGTCGGTGATCCGAGCGATGACCCCCAAGGCCTGCTCGATGAGGGTGCCATCTGCCGGCGACCCGATGAGCACTCGGGGAGCCTCGAGGTCGGCGGGATCAATGACCCGAATCCGCCGCTCGACGACAGTGTCGTTGTCGGCCGCGTCCCATGCCGTGGCCACCAATGTGTAGAAACCGGCTGACTCGAAGAGGAAGTCCACTCGCCCCTCAGCATCGAGCGCCACCGCGTTCCCGCCAATGGATAAGGCTCGTCGAGCCAATTGCTGGTCATCTTGAGCCTCCACGGTGATCGTGACCGGCTCTCCCGGCGCGAGAACGTCTGCAGTCACCTCGATGCGAACCACCGGCGGTACATTGTCGTCGCACACGGCCTCGTCGAGGCGCCCATCACAGTCGTCATCGATGTCATTACATCGCTCGACCATCTGACCTTCGAGGGGGTCACACTCCAGAATTTCGTTGCCCACCTGGTCTGCGTCACATTCAGACACCGTATGCTCGCAGCGCCCAATGCCGCAGGTCACGGTCCGAAAACCGTTATCGATCTCTCCGTTGCAGTCATTGTCGATGCCGTCGCAGATTTCTTCGTCGGGGCGAGAAGGCCGGACATCGCACATGACCCCATTCCCCTCGGGATCACACACGGTTCTGCCGGTATTGGTACATTGCCCCCGCCCCACCGTGCAGAACTCGCCAAGTGGAAATCCGTTGGTCAATTGCCCATCACAATCGCGGTCGAAATCATCGCATTGCTCGAGTCCCGGCTCACCGGCATAAGCATCGCAATAGGTTCCCAAAAGACCCGGATAGCAGCGCTCGATCCCCACGGCCTCGCAGACCCCTAAACCAACGGTGCAGGGTTGACCGGCGATCACGAACTCCTCGTCGATACGACCGTCGCAGTCATTATCGCCGCCATCGCACTCTTCGGGATTGGCCACACACGGCCCCAGGTCCACGGTGATCGTCGCCTCTGAAATACGCGCGTTGATGTCCTCGGCCTCGACCCGAAGCTCGAACCGACCCGCTCCCATCTGCGCGGGATCCAAGACGCCGAAGACGAAGGGATCGCCAAAACGAGGGCCACCGCCCAATCGGTTCGCCTCTGGCTCACCTTCGGGCCCATAGGTGGCTTCCCATCGCACCAACCCAGTGTCGATGATACGCCCGGAGAAAACCGTGGGGACACCGATGAGAAAGGGCAGTGGGTCCAACTCGATGACCGGCGCCTCGGCGTCGGAGGGGTCCAAAACTCGCGCTTCGGCCCGAGCGAAGCCTTGGTTCCCAGAGAAATCCACAGCATCGGCCGTGATTTCGACCACGCCAGGTTCGAAGAACACCCCCCGACCACGCCCTTGGTCGTCGAGGCCTACGCCTCGATTATTCAGGGCGCCGTGAATCACCAGCACCTCGATATTGTCTTGGGCGGTCACCCGAAAGACCAACTCCTCACCGGGAGACACCGCGGGGGTTTCCACCTCGATGTTGACCACCGGTGCTTCTTGATCGGGGATACAGCCCAGCCCATCGCCGTTGCACTCGTCGGGCACGAGGTTGTCGTTACAATCCAGGCTATTGCCCTCCTCGATGTCGCAGTAATCGAGGATATTGTTTTGATTGCAGTCACCGACCCCGAATTGCAGGTCACAGCGGTCGTCGACACCGTTGTGATTACAATCGGGATTGTCCTCCTGTTCGTCGATCAACCCATCGCAGTCGTTGTCTTGCTTGTCGCAAATCTCGGGCACGGGTTGGCCGGCCACGGCAGGACACTCGAATCGACCGCGAACACAGACAACGGGGACCTCATCGAGGCAGGCACCGATGCCACGACGACAGGTCTGCTCGGCCTCGGCGAGATTTTCGTCCACGTTTCCATCACAGTCGTCGTCACGTAGATTGCAGCGTTCGGGTTGGGGGTCTCCGACCTCGACATCACATTGCAGGACACCGTCCCCACAAAAGTGGACTCCTTGTCGCCGGCAGACCCCTTCGCCGCGATTACAGGCGGTGCCCACCTGGATTGCGTCCTCGTCTGTCTCGCCGTCACAATCGTTGTCCCGACCGTCACAAATCTCCACGTCTAGGCCCACCTCGGGGACACATTCGCTGATCTGTCCCGCTACACAGCGCAGTGTTTGAGCCCGACAGATGCCCAGTCCACACAGCAAGAAGCCCTGGTTCTCGTCGATATCACCGTCACAGTCGTCATCGGCCCCGTTGCACACCTCTCGACCCATCCCCTCTGCGGGATCACAGACTGCCGGTTCGCCATCAACACAGCTGGGAACCTCGTGACGGCAGACCCCAATGCCACATTCCACGGTGCCCAGCGCCTCGTCGGTTTCTCCATCGCAGTCATCGTCTTGGCCGTTACAGATCTCGCCCCGCGCTGCGCCCGGTTGGCCGTCGCAGAGAATCCGGCCGAACCGACACACGGGCTCGCCGGCCCGTGCACAATCCCCTGCCCCCAATTGGCAGGCCTCGGGCAAATCCGTGGGTGCCTCGTCGAAGGCACCGTCACAATCATTGTCTAGACCGTCGCAGATCTCCGGGGTCGGCGCCCTTGGGACTGCATCGCACACCACCGCGCGTTCGAAACAAAAGAGTGCCCCCTCGACGGCACATTCGCCCCGACCCACTCGACACGGGTTGCCGACTCCAATGATGTCCTCGTCGGTGGTGCCATCGCAGTCGTCGTCCACCGCATTGCATTCCTCTGGTCGTGCCCCGTCGAGGGGATCGCAGACCACCTCTCCCGCTTCGGGCAGACACTCGACAAGGACATGCTGACAGCGGCCGACGCCACAGACTTGCTCTCCAAAGTCCTCGTCGCTGACCCCATCACAGTCGTTGTCGAGTCGGTCGCAAAGCTCATCTGCGGGTTCGCCTTCTTCCACCGGGCAGATGGCATCCCCATCAATGCACTCGAAAAGGGCGCGGGCCTCACACTCACCGACCCCTACGAAGCAGGGCGTAGCAGACTCCACGGTTTCTTCGTCTGTGCGGCCATCGCAGTCATCATCCAATCGGTTACAGCGTTCTTCGACCGGTGCACCGGGCTCGCCGTCACATCGCGGGGTCCCGTCTTCGCAACGCCCGATGCCCAAGACTGCACACTCTCCGAGACCCAATACGCAGTCTTCACCCTCGATGTCCGTGGCTTCGTCGACGACCCCATCGCAGTCATCGTCCAAGTCATTGCACACCTCTGCTCGCGCCCCGGCTGTGGCAAAGCACTCGACGGGCGTGCCGCGCTCACAAAGGGGCAATTCTCGGGCACAGATTCCCAGACCACAGACCTCGCTCCCGAGGGCCTCATCGATGGCGCCGTCACAGTCTTCGTCGAGGCCATCGCAGGTTTCGTCTTGTGGGTCGAAACGGCCGACGCATTGTCGGATTCCATTGACGCAGGCGAGTCGCCCGGCGTTGCAGAGCCCGAGACGCCCCGTCTGGCAAACACCGAGTTGGTCGAGTTCTTCGTCCACCTCACCGTCACAATCATCATCGAGAAAATTGCAGCTCTCGACCTCCGCCGCGAAGGGCGTCGCATCACAGACGACATCGCCGTCATCGCCACAAATGGTTCGCCCAAATGCTCGACATAGGCCCTCTCCCACGGCGCAGGCCCGCCGGACTCCCAACTCTTCGTCCACCCGGATGTCACAATCGTCATCGACCCGATTACAGATCTCTTCTTCGGGCTGGAGTGGCTGAGCATCACAGGTCATCTCACCGTCGATGCAGCGCTCGACCCCATCGGCTTCACAACGTCCACGCCCTTCGCTACACGCCGGGCCGACGGGAATCCGCTCGTCGACGGTGCCATCGCAGTCGTCATCCCTGCCGTTGCAGGTCTCCTCGACAGCCCCCAGGGTGGGGTTACAGCCGGTTTGCTCCCCGTTTACGCAGACAGGCAAAGTCCGGGCACAAATACCGACGCCGCATGCAAAATCGCCCAGGAGTTCATCTGCCGCCCCGTCGCAATCGTCGTCCTCTCCGTTACACACCTCGAGAATGGCCGGTCCTGGGATGCCGTCGCAGATGAGTTCACCGTCGATGCAGGCCAAGGCCGCCCCGACACGGCACGCACCCAGTCCCACGGCACATGGACGATCGGCATCGATGGAGCCCTCGTCCAAATTCCCGTCACAGTCATCGTCCAATCCATTGCAGCGTTCTTCGATGGGCAGACCCGGGCGCTCTCCGCAGACGATGCCCTGTTCGCTACACACGGTCAGTCCCTCGACTCGGCAACGGCCCAAACCGACCACACACGGCGCACCGAGACCGGGCATTTGCTCGTCGGTCTCGCCATCACAATCATCATCGAGGCCGTTACAGACTTCGTCTTGTCTGCCCTCGAATGGATCGCACGCGGGGGCATCACCCCCCTCGCAGTTTTCCACTGCATGCCGACAAATCCCGAGACCACACACCACGCTGCCGAAGCCCTCGTCGGGGTTTCCATCACAGTCGTCGTCCAATCCATTGCAGACTTCGATCCCGGGCTCACCGGGCTCGAAAGGACAGACACGTACGCCATCATCGCAACGGGGCGACCCCGAAACCCGACACTCACCCACCCCGACCGCACATCGATCGTCTTCCGAGAAAGCCTCTTCGTCGGTGGTACCGTCACAATCATCGTCGATGCTGTTGCAGAGCTCCGCCACAGGAACGCCAGGAATGGCATCACATGTCAGCCCGCCGTTCTCGCAGCGCCCTGTGCCCTCTCGTCGACATGCACCGACCCCGGCACCGCAGGGATCGTCGTGGCCAAAGGCGAGTTCATCGAGGTCACCGTCACAGTCGTCATCGAGCCCATTACACAATTCTCGGACTGAGGCGCCCTCGAAGGGATCGCAGCGTGTAGGACCACCCGCCGTACACGTGGAGAGTTCACGAGCGCACACCCCGAGTCCGCAATCTAGGGTGCCCAACTCCTCGTCGATCACCAGGTCACAGTCATTGTCGAGGGCGTCGCACACCTCGGGGACACCCTCTCGGGTGGCAACACACCGCTCGACGCCCGCGACACAGGCGAATGTCCCACTCTGACATCGACCGACCATGCCGGTGTCACACACGCCCCGGGGCCGAATGTTTTCGTCTATGAACCCATCACAGTCGTCGTCGACACCATTGCAGATGTCTTGTGCCGGCAATCCCGCCACGACGCTACAGGCCAAAACCCCGTCATCATTACAGCCCACCACGCCTTCGTTGAGACACGCACCCACGCCCGCCGCACAAGGGCCACCCACGGCAAAATCCTCGTCGGTCGACCCATCACAATCATTGTCGATGCCGTCGCACAGTTCGGGGACCGGAACGCCGGGCTGACCATCACAATAGGAGAGACCGTCTTCGCCACAGACCAATTGGCCCTGCTGTCCACACGCCCCCAGCCCTGCTTGGCAGTCATTTCCTACGGCAAAATCTTCGTCGAATGCACCGTCACAATCATTGTCTACGCCGTCACACGCCTCCATATCGGGGGCAGGCAATTGGGCGTCGCACCGCAGTTCACCCGCATCGTCGCACCGCAAACGACCCGGCGTGGCGCAGGCACCTTGTCCACCCACGCACTCGGCGCCCACGGGAAAGTCCTCGTCGGTCGACCCGTCACAATCATTGTCCACAGTGTCGCATCGCTCGACGGATGGGAGACCAGGTTGCACATCACACCGTAAGCCCTCCCCGAAAACGCAGCGGAAAACGCCGGCTCGACGACAGCCGCCGACGCCGAATTCGCATTCTTGCCCCAGGCCCGCGATGCCTTCGTCCAAGCGACCGTCGCAATCATCATCTTCGCCATCACATTGCTCGGGCAACGGCAGGACGGCATCGACGCAACGGGCCCACAGACCATCGGGGCCGCACGTCTGAACACCGGCTGTACACGCCCCGACGCCCTCGAGTGCCGGATCTGCCCCAAAACAGTCCCGCTCCTGTCCCGCCTCACATTGGCACTCATCGGTGTCGCTCTCGTCGATGACTCCATCGCAGTCATCATCGACCAGGTCGCACACTTCGATGGACGGGATGACCTGGCCTGTGCAGTCAACCGCCCGACCCGCCACACATTCAGCGGCCCCCGGGCGACACCGGCCCACCCCCGACGTGCCGGGCGGTCCGTCATAACAGGTGACCATCAGAGCCCCCCCGTCACGGCCTTCGTCGAGCACACCATCACAGTCGTCATCGGCCTCGTTACAGACCTCGAAGTTCGGCCCTCGCCACCCTTCACAGGGCCCAAATACGCCCCCCATACAGATGCGTACGCCTTGTGTGCAGCGACCGACATCGGCAGTACCCTGGGGACCGTCGTAGCAGGCGGTCGTCAGGCCGCCCCCATCGGGCCCTTCGTCTATGCGGCCATCGCAATCTTCGTCTTCGCCATTGCAGACCTCCATGGCGGCCACCATGGGGACGCCTGCGCACACCACATCGGCCCCATCATCTGCACATTGATAGGCCCCCTCGAAGGTGCAGCGACCCGATCCCCCTTGGCAGGGCTCTCCCAGCGTCGTGAAGGCCTCGTCGATCTCTCCGTCACAGTCGTCATCAACCCCGTTGCAGAGCTCGATGTCCCCCATGGCCGGTGCGTTGATCTCACAAACGACGTCATTGTCTGCACAGACATAGATCCCTGTGCCGGCGCATTGTCCCTCGCCAGTACACGGGGCGCCCACCCCATAGCCTTCGTCCACCTCGCCATCACAGTCGTTGTCGAGTGCATCACAGATTTCTGCGGTCGACATGCTCTCAGCAACGCACCGCTCTGCGCCGTCGAGGCAGCGAGTACGACCGGGGCCACAGGCACCTTCGCCGCCCGTATCGCACACCATGCCTTCAATACAGAGCGCCGCATCGAGGGCGGTGGGCAAGCCTCCGACCCCCGGGTCGTCACACCCGGTGACACATAACCATCCCATGGCGCCCACGAGTACCCATCGGTGGATCGACATCATGACGCAGTTCCCCAACCCCGTTTCCTGCCCATATCGGCTCCCCTTTCGAACCGAGACAGTGCCCACACCATATTAACGTGTTCTAGGCACGAGAGATCTAGGCGTTCTTCACCCGATGCCCTCAGTCCACGACCTACCCATGCCCTACAGAGCCTCGCCGATGACGTGTGCCCGGACAGTATTTTGAGTACAGTCCACCCATGAAAATTTTCGATTGTCTGCTCATGGTGATCGCAATGTCCTTCTTCTCGACCAGCGCCCCCGGTAAACCCGTGCCCACCAAAGAGGACGAAGTCGTCCATCTCTTTCCCGCGTATGGTGTTTTGAATGAATCGGGCCAATGGCAATTGGCCGTCCGTGGGTGGGTATTTGAACCGGAAAGAGACAGCGTCATTCAATCCATCGCGGTCAAGGCCTTGGCGAAGCCATTGGACATCGACGACACGCACCCTGGTTGGTCTCTCTTCGACCGCCGAGTACGGTGGTTCCTCGTCGACAATGAACGAGGCAAACGCATCGGGGTTCAATGTGATGGCGCCATGGGGGTTGGCAAAAGTGCGCCCAACGGTCATTTCACAGCGCACTTGACCGTGAAGAGCGAAGGCGCTCCAAGGACGGCCGGCGCGCCGAGTCGGCGGCTCATGGTCAGCACCCCATCGGTCGATGCACGGGTGGCCCAAAGCGAAGCCTTCTTGGTGCCCCCCGAAGGGCTTTCCATCATTTCGGACATCGACGATACGGTGAAGGTGACCAATGTCTTGGATCGTGCAGAGCTGATCCAGAACACCTTCACCAGACCCTTTGCGGCCATACCGGGGATGGCTGCCCTCTACACGCAATGGGCACAGCAGGGCGCTATGCTCCATTTCTTGTCTTCCAGCCCATGGCAGCTCCAACCACTCCTCGCATCGTTCTTGAGCGAAAGTGGTTTTCCACCCGCGACATTCCATCTCAAGAGTGTCCGGCTCAAGGACCGAAGTCTCTTCAATTTATTTCGGTCCAGCACAGAAACGAAACCGCCCCAAATCAAGGCCATCTTGCGTGATTTCCCAAAGCGAAAATTCATTTTGGTAGGTGATTCGGGGGAACATGATCCTGAGGTCTACGCGGAGATCGCGCAGCAACACCCCGAGCAGATTCAGCATATCTATATCCGGCGCGTACCCAATGACGCGCGCCCGGCGGAGCGCTTCGACGAGGCATTCAAGGGCCTACCGCGGTCACTCTGGACTGTTTTCGACGACGCCCACGCCCTAAAGGCGCACGAGGCGCCCGTGGACATCAAACCCCAGGGACCCTGAGGCGCTTCTCGTTTCGGCGCGGTGCCGGGCCTCGTCAGGGCCCTACGCAACCAAAAAACCGCGTCCTCTCATCGGCGACGTCGACGCCCAAAGAGCAGGACGAACACGAATCCCAGGACGATCAACTCGAACTGATTGGCCGACGAACTGGCCGCACAACTCATGTCATCCCCACTGTAAGAGGACAGGGAGGGGGCGGCGTCGGGGGTCGGAATGAATGCATCCATCTCAAAGACCGGATCCAAGTCTCCCGTCACTCGAACGCTATAGCGCTGCCACACCTCGGCGCCGTCCGGCATCCAGCCATCTTCGGCACTGGT
>Ga0115011_10003387_pt1 | contig 10848 bp, 5 predicted proteins | sample TroAtlMetagenome_2_FD_88705 | JGI IMG/M metagenome (GOLD analysis project Ga0115011, IMG submission 88705) | Marine eukaryotic phytoplankton communities from Atlantic Ocean - Tropical Atlantic ANT8 Metagenome | ecosystem: Environmental > Aquatic > Marine > Oceanic | place: Tropical Atlantic... | reverse complement strand
GGTGTTGCGTCGGGCCGGGTGAGGCAAGTCGTCGGTGGAGTCGATTTTGGGCGATTCGAAGAGCGAGAGACCGAGGCGTGCGGGCGACAGCGCGAGTCCTTTGGAATTCCGTCCGATGCCTGGCTCATTTTGACGGCCTGCCGACTGGTGAAAAAGAAGGGCGTCGACTTCCTCATCGACAGTCTGCCAACGGTCCGCAGTCGGATTCCCAATGCTCACCTATTGATCGTGGGCGGAGGTAAGGAATCCAAACGACTCCAAAAGCGCGCAGCCCGATCCGAGTGCGCGGGAAACGTCACCTTCGCGGGCCGAATCCCCCACGAGACCGTCGCCGACCTCTACGGTTTGGCCGATGTCTTCGTTTTGGCCAGCCGAATCTGGGTCGATCCCGCGACAGGCCTGCGTGACGCTGAAACCATGGGGCGTGTGCTGTGCGAGGCCAACGCAGCGGGCATCCCAGTGGTTGCGGCCCGTTCAGGGGGGATTCCGAGTGTGATCGAGGACGGAGAGAACGGTCTACTCTTCGAGCCCGACGATGTGGACGATTTGACGGAGACCTTCGCCGCTCTGGCCCATGACAATGGGCTTCGGGAACGGCTGATCGAGAAGGGTCGTCATGCTGCCCGAGCGCACTTCGATTGGACACACATCGTGGATGCCCACGAGGACATCTTTGCAGATGTTTTGGATCGTGAAGGGGGGATGGCGTGAAGTTCCGAAGCGTTCGCATACAAATGATCGAGCCTTGTCATGCACACTGTGCCTGGTGCTCGACCCATAAGAAGAACCCTACCTTTCGCACCCTCGTAAAGACGCGAGAGGCCGAGGCGTTCCACGCGCTCTATGCGGAGGTCATCGAACGGCATCAACCCGAGGAACTCTTCATTTCGGGCGGTGAACCGCTGCTGTCGGACGACTTATTGCCCCTCTTGGAGAAGGTGGCACACATCCCCAAAACCATTCACATCTTCACCTCGTATCAATTTGCACGACGGGTGATGGATCGAATTGCCGCCCGGGACTATCCAGAGAATGTGGTCTTCAATCACACCACGATCTATTTCGAACCCGAACGCTGGCTCAAACTGACGGGCTTCCCATTCGACGTCTACGCAGACAATGTCCGCCGTGCGGTGGCCATGCCCGTGCGCAAGCGATTCAAATTCATCGTCAACCACAGCAAGCTCGTAGAGGAGATCCAACGATTCCAGGATCTGGTCGACCCCAATGAGTCCTGCGAGATCTCGTTGAAGGTGATGAACGATCAAGGCAACGGCATGGTGGTCGATACGCTCCAAAAGTCCGCTGATCGAGTGCACGACCGCCTCGGGAATTTGGATGCGGTGCTCGAGGACGCCGGCTGGCATCAGAACCGGCCGCGAACCAGTGCGGATCGGGTGGCAAAGGTCATCGAGACGGGCGATGTGAGTCACTGCCCCTATCGAGATGCCCCGCTCGAGTTACGCTTGGCCTTCTATCGCGGGGGGGATGGCAAGTCGGTGGTCAAATATCGGTACTGCCCCTATTTTCCGCCTGATTTCGGCCACAAGTTTCACCTTGGCCGAGATGAACTCCGCAAGTTCGGCCGGAACTTCGAAAAGGGGCCGTTTCGAAGCCACTGTGGTGATTGTCGGCTCCTTCACTATCAGTGCGCGAGCGAAGCCGACGACGGGCAGTAGGGGCAAGAAACCCTCAGGGTGCACACTGCGCAGGGGACCCCCGCCGAACGTGCTCACGCGCCACCTCTATCTGGTCGTCGAAGAGGGCCCGAGGGCTCATCCCATTGGCACACATCAAATTCTCTCCCTGGCCACAGAGATGGGGGAGACCCAGGGCGTGGCCCAGTTCGTGGGCCAGGACATTGGCCGGGGCCTCTCGGTGTTGTCGGCCGAAGAAGCGAGCGGCCACCAAGACCCCACTATTACAGCTGTACACGCCGGGCGGCATGGCCCCGAAGTCCTCGATCAGCACGGCGTTCCACCCGTCTTGGAGGAGGTCGGCAGGGGCATACAATTGGCCCAGCACGCGCCCGGCGCGGGTGGCCCCGTCCTCCATCAAGGCCGCATAGGCCTCGGCGTTGAGGGCCGGCTGTCTACGAATGGACTCGACCTCGAAGCGAATCCCGGCCACAGCCCAAATGTCGTTGACCTGAGCGAACCGGTCGCGAATTTCCACGTCGGTCAGCGATGCGTCGAGGGCTGGGACGGTCTCGGATTGGAGCACCAGTATTCGGATGGGGGCGACCAAGTTGGTTTCGTCTGCGGGGTCCACGGTCGGAGAGACCGGGGTCATCTCCGAGGCCTCTTCACTGGGCGCGGCGGCCTCGGTTGGCATGGCTTCGTCTTCGGCGGGCGGGGCCTCATCCGGGGTGATCGGCGGCTCGGATACGGGGGATCCATTTTCTTCCACCGCCGGAATGACCGGGGCATCGGCCGCCGGCAAGGGCGGAGAGGGGGTGGTAATGGGTGGCGCATTTGCCGTGTCGCAGTCGCAGGGAAATGCGCCCTCTTCGGGGCCACAGCCCGCGCCTACGACCAAGGTCAACACCAGGCTCATTTGAACTAAACGATCAAAACCAAACATCTCTACCTCCTGTGAATCGTTGAGACCGACAGCGTGTCGGGCATCTGCCGGGCGACTTTCGAGGGGCCCCCATCGGCTACGTTCATTAAGGTAGGGAGTTGAGATTATTAGCGTCCAATATTAGTTTGAGACCAATTGATAGGAAAAAACTAATAATGGATTATCGCCAATTACGGTTCTTCGCTGCGGTGGCCGACGAACTCCACTTTGGGCGGGCAGCGAAACGCCTCGGGATTACCCAACCGCCGCTGTCTGTCGCCATCAAAGGGCTGGAGACTGACCTTGGGGTGCGGCTCTTGGATCGCACCACGCGCCAAGTGCGTTTGACGCCGGCGGGGGTGACCTTGAAGGCGGAGGCCCGTCGACTTCTCAAGGATTTGGACCGCGCCGCAACCCGCGTGCGTCGCGTCGGGCAGGGGATCGAAGGCACGATCTCCATTGGCTTTGTGGGGGTGGCCAACCAGTTGGGCCTGCCGGATGTGGTGCGTGCCTTTCATCAGGCTGCGCCTCGAGTGCATTTGGAACTCGACGAGCGGCCTACTGACGCCCTATTGGACGCCGTTCGCGGTGGTGGACTCGACCTCGCCTTTCTCCGAGTTTTGGATGTGCCCCCAGCCGATTTGGCGCACCGTCACTTCGCCGAAGAGGGATACGCCTTGGCGATACCGGCCGATGCGCCTTTGGCCCAAGAGGTCACCATCGACCTATCCGATTTGGACGATGTCCCTTTGCTCTTCTTTCCCCGTCGATTTCACCCGTCGATCTACGACGCATGGTTGGCCGCGTTTCACCGGGCGGGGGTGGTGCCACGATTGGTACAGGAGGCTCGGACGGTCCAAACCGAGATGGCATTGGTACAGGCTGGTTTGGGGATGGCGCTGGTCACTCGATCTGCAGCCAAGACGCCCCAAAACGGGGTGGTGTATCGGCCGCTCTATGGAGATATCCCGTCGGTCGATGTGCGGGTCGTGTGGCGCGGAGAGAATACGACGCCCCTGGTCACGCGCTTCATTGAACTCTTGGATGCCCAATAGGGGCCGATTGGGGGCGCGCCCGCGCCGTAGAATTGGCGGGGAAGCCCTACTGAACTTAGTCCCGTCGGCGTCTTCGGGTCAGCGCGAGCAACACACCGAGGAAAAGGGCGCCGGCGAGGCCGTTGTGCCCGTCGGAGACCCTGCAGCCACAGCCGCTGTCGTCGATGTCTCCCCCGCCGAGGGGGGGCATATCACCGCCGGCGCCGGCCATTTGGCCCCCCGCGCCGGGCATCGCTCCGCCCGCGCCGGGCATCGCGCCCCCGACCCCCATGGCCCCGCCCATGCCGGGCTGCTGCTGGGCCTCTCGCTCGAAAAGGTAGTAGAGGGTCGTGTAGCGACCGTCGATTCGGTAGCTGCCGTCGCCTTCGACGGGGAGCGCGCGGTCCACCTCTTGCCCCTGGCTATTGAGGGCCTTTGCACTGTCGAAGGGCGCGTTGAAAGCCAAGGTCGCCTGCACGGGTTGCATCAGCATAGGGGGCCCACCGAGGGCCTTGAGCTCTATCGTGCTTCCATCCTTCCGCTCGAGATCGCTCCCGGTCCAGCGCTCGCGGGCCACGGCCGTGACCAAGACTTTATGGGACTCACTGATGGGGCGATTGTCCAAGGCGGTGACCAGCAGGCTCGCGTAGTCGGTCTCCATGGTGATGGTGACGTCCGGTAGGGTCAGCGTCTGGCCGCCAGCAAAGCCCACCACGCCCTGGGTCTTGGGGCTCCGGGCCTCGAAGAATCGCTCGCCGTAGTTCCAGTGTAATTGGCCGGTATTGGCGGTGACGGTCTTGGCCTCGGCATCCCAGCTTTGGGTCCAATCGCTCCGTTCAGACGGGCCGACATCATCGCCGATGGCGTTGCCGATTCTGCCCACGGCAAAGATCTGGGCCGGGATGTCCAAGGTGTCGGCACCGTCCCAGGAGGCGTCCGTGGGCTGGGTCAAAGCATCATAGCCGGCGAACGCTTGGGCCGTGGTCAATCGGCGCATTGCGGCGGGCGCCCCCTGATCGAAGTGGCCGTGATGGACCGCCGTGGCCAGCGCGGGGTACTGGGCCAGTTGAACCGGATTGGTGATCCGATACGTCGGGTTGAAGTCCCATGTGGTGGAGAAGCCTGTGGCGGCCCCGAAAGCAAAGTGAAGACTCTGATCCCAGCCTTGTAAGCCGAGACCGTAGAAGGCGTAGATGGGGCCGGCCTCGGCACGGAACTCGCCGGGCGCGCCGTGGGCCCACTCGCTCATGCCATAGGGCCGATCCTCGGCTTGTTGGAATCCCCAGTGAAAGGGCGTGCCGCCGCCTTCGGCGAACCAGGTGTCGAGATCCATGAGGGTCGCGGATCGAAACTCACGGAGGGTGACGCGATTGTCGCCAAAGCCACCGAAGTAACCGTGGCGGTCGATGGCGTCCAGGGTGGCATCGGCGGCGAGCATGGCCGCGTCGGCCATGGGGCCGCCGGTCTTCCAGCCGCTGCCGAGGACGATCCCGCCGAACCCAGTGCTCTGGATTTCTCCCTGCCGTCGGGTCCAATGCTCGGTCTGCATATCCACCAAGAAACGCATGAAGTCGCCCATACGCGGCCGGACGTCTGGGTCCTCGGGGCCCGCGGCCCGAAACTCCCATGCGCCATAGATGGGCAGTTCCTCGGCGTCCACGCTGTCGGTCTGCCGGCGGCCGGTGCCCCAGGCCGCGGCCAAGGCCTCGTCGGTCTGGTAGCGGGTGCGGACCCAATCAGCCCAAGCGGCACGGAAGGCGGCGGAGTGGAGTGGCCATGGGTCCGACTGGAGTCCGTTGAGCGGGCTGTTGAAGAAGAGATTGTCTTCGTTCTGAATCTCCAAAATGGCCAAGGTGGGATCGTCGGCGTAGCGCAAGCCCGTGTGCGGGTTGGTGTGATCGAGGAGCGCTTGGAGGGACTGCCAGCGAATATCCTGCAGGGCCCGGGAGACGTTGATGATGCCATAGGTGTTGCGGCGGCCCCGCACATCGGGCTCACCGTCACAGAACATCTCGTCGGACCCATCGCCGCAGTCGTCGTCGCCATCGCAGACCACGGCGTTCTCTTCGTCGATGGTCACGCACGTCTTCTTACTGTCGTAACAGCCGAACTGGGTCTCGTTACAATTGGGGATGAGGTCGTCGTAGAGGTCCCGAGGATAGCCTTGGTGGGCGCCGATGGTCTCCTTCCAAAAGACCGACCACTGCATATAGATCCCGTGTTCGCGGAGGAGCGCCGTGTATCGATCCAATCGGTCGAGCCGCTCTGGATCGAAGGTCGGTGGGCCGCCGTCGGCCGGGATGATGGGTTTGCCGATGACGCTGCTGACGGTGTGGAGGCGGACCAAGTTGACGCCCATCCGGCGGAGAAATGCGGCCTGTCGTCGCATATTGCCTTCGCCGCTGGGAATTACGGTGCCGACGCCCCAGAACTTGACTGGAGTGCCGTCCTCGAATTGGTAGTCACTGCCGATCCGTTTGAGAGGACCGTGCAGTCCGGTGGGTGCCTCGACGGTGGCCGAGATATCGGTCTCAGCCTCTCCGGCGCCCACGGCACCATGGTGGAATGGGAACCAGGCGTCAGCGGCGGGCTCGACGGGCTCCGCATCGGGGCGCAGGGTACCGGCTGGGCCCCAGGGGAAGTTGACGATGGCAATGGCATCGATGCCGATGGAGTTGGGCTGATTCCCCGCTGGGTTGGGGGTAGGGGCCACGCGGATGGTCAGAGTGTGTTCTCCGGCGTCGAGATCGAACTCTCCCAGGTGGGTCCAATCCACGAGGCGCACGTCGATTCGGCCGTTCTCGCGGTTTGCGTGCAGATTCACCGGCTCGTTCTCCTGTCCCACCGGCAGGGGCTGTGGATCCCCGGCGTCGATGTAGAAGGCGTTACCGGGTGAGTAGTAATTGGCCCGGATCCAGATGTCGTGGGGCCCGGCGTCGGCCAGCTCGAAGGCGTAGCTCGCCTCTACGGGCGCCGCGTCCGGGTCACGTTCGAAGTGAGCCAACCAGGCACCTTCCTCTCCCCCCGGGGTTCCCGGTGAGAGAAGATCGAGGGCCAGGTCCGAGCCCGTATACCAGCCATGCTTGTTGAAGTTCTCGGAGACGGCGTTTTCGCCCTCGATCCAGATGGCGTCGCGGCCCCAACCGGTGGTGGCCCAGATTAACGTCAAAACGAATAGCAACCGATTCATCTCATCTCTCCAGACAAGTGATGGCCAGCCGACACGGAAAGATGTCTTGCGGGCTCTCAATTTTCTCGTAGAAGTACAAAGGGTCGCCGCACCGTGCTCAATCGGCGCGGCGAAGAAGCCCGAGTCAGCGGCGACGACGCCGGGTCAGACCCAAGAGCAGCACTAAGAGAAGTCCGCTGCCCAGGTCTTCGGACCTGTCCGACGCGTCACAGCCGCATCCTTCGGCCTCGTCGTCGGTGTCGGCCCCGGGGCTTTCACCTGTAGCGCCACCCGCGCCCATGGCGCCGCCTGCGCCGATGGGATCGGGATCGCCCACGGGCTCGCGCTCGAAGAGGTAGTAGAGGGTGGCGTAGCGACCGTCGATCTTGTAGCTGCCGTCCTCTTCTGCGGGCAGCGCGCGCCCGATATCCCGTCCTTGGTGATCGAGGGCCTTGGCCGTCTCGAACGGCGTATTGAAGCTGAGGGTCGCTTGGACGGGCTCCATGATCAGGGGCGGCCCTCCCAGGGCGCGCATCTCAGCCGTCATCGCCCCCGTGCGCTCGATGACGGAACCGGTCCACTTCTCGCGGGCGACGGCGGTCACCAAGACTCGACCTGATTCATTTAGGGGACGGTTGTCGAGGGCCGTGACCAAGAGGCTGGCGTACTCCGATCCCATGGTGATGGTCACATCGGGCAGGGTAAGCGTCTTGCCCTCGGCGAAGCCCACCACACCTTGAGTCTTGGTACTGCGGGCTTCGAAGTACTTCTCACCGTAGTTCCAGAAGAGCTGACCGGTGTTGGCGGTGACCGTCTCCTCTAGACGATCCCAGCCGGTGTCCCAATCGCTCCGCTCCGAGGGCGTCACGTCGTCGCCCACTTTATTGCTGATGCGTCCGAGCGCGAACACCTCGGGCGGAATCGTCAGCGTCTCGGCACCCTCCCACACCCCGTCGAAGGGCTGGTTGAGGGCGTCGTAGCCGGCAAATGCCTGGTCGAGGGTCAAGCGCCGGGCCGCTGCCGGCGCCCCTTCGTCGAAATGCTTGTGGTGAACCGCGGTGGCGAGGGCAGGGTACTGAACCATGCTCACGGGGTTGGCGATCCGATATTTGGCGCCGAAATCCCAGCTCGTATTGAAGTTGGTGCCGCCGCCGAAGGCGAAGTTGAGACTCGCGTCCCAGCCCTGCAGACCCAGACCGTAGAAAGCGTAAATGGGAGCCCCTTCGGCGCGGAACTCGCCGGGGGCACCATGGCTCCATTCGCTCATGCCGAAGGGTCGGTCCTCCACCTGCAGGAACGTCCACTCGAACGGTGTAAGCCAGTCTTGCTCGCGGTCGGCGTCGTACCAGTCCGATAGATCGAGGATGGTGCCGGAGGTGAACTCGCCCAAGGTCGCCCGCCACGAACCATAGCCGCCGAAATACCCATGGCGGTCGATGCTATCCAGCGCCGATTCGGTGTAGACCATAGCGGCATCGGCCGCCGGCCCCCCGGGCCACCAACCGGTGCCGACGGTGACCCCTTTGAAGCCCAGCGCCCGGACCGCGTCCTGTCGGCGGTTCCAAAAGCCGATCTGGAGATCGGCACAAAAACGCAGGAAGTCACCGTGACGCGCCCGCTGAGTTTGGTTTTCGGGGCCCGCCGAATTCTGCTCCCAGCCACCGAAGACGGCCAGTTCGTCGGCGTCGACGCTGTCGCCTGCTCGAAGCCCTTCACCCCAGGCCGCGGCCAGGGCCTCGTCGGTCTCGTAACGATCTTTTACCCAGGCTGCGAACTGGGTGCGGAAGGCGGCGGAATGCAGGGGGACTTGGGGGCCGGCAAGACCGTTCAGGGGTGCGTAGAAGAAGATGCTGTCCTCGTTCTGGACCTCCAAGATGGCCAGGGTCGGATCGTCGGCGTAGCGCACCCCAGTGTGGGGGTTGGTGTGGTCGAGGAGTGTCTCCAGATACCGCATGCGGATGTCTTGGATGCCCCTCGAGACGTTGACGTATCCGTAGGTGTCCCGCCGACCCGATGGGTCGGGGGTCCCATCGCAGTTCAACTCGTCGGATCCGTATGGGCAGTCGTTGTCTCCGTCACAGACCACGCTGTTTTCGGCCGTGATGCGCACACAATCGGCGCTGTAATAACATCCGAAACGGTTTGCCCCGCATGTCGGCTCCAACTCGGCATACAAGTCTGGGTCGTAGCCGTCGTTGCCGTTGATCGCTTGGAACCAGAAGACCGACCACTGCATATAAATGCCGTGCTCACCCATGATGGCCGTGTATCGATCCAACTGCTCCAGGCGTTCGGGATCGAAATAAGGCGCCCCACCGTCTGGGGGGGTAATCAGGGGCCCGAGATAGCTGTCCAGCGGGTGAAGGCGGATCAGGTTGATTCCCAGCCGACGTAAGAACTTAGCCTGCCGCTCCATATTGGCAACGCCCACGGGGATGGCCGCACCCACGCCCCAAAACTTCACGGGGGTGCCGTCCTCGAATTGGTAGTCACTGCCGTTGCGTTGCAGGGCGCCATGTTGACCCGTGGGCGCCTCAACCAGCGCCGAGACGTCGATCGCCACATCGCTGGGCGCGAGGTCGGCGTGGAGGAATGGGAACCAGTCGTCGGCGGCGGGCTCGGGACCGGGCTCGGCCTGGGGTTGGAGCGTCCCCGACGGGCCCCAGGGGAAGTTTACGATGGCGATGGCGTCGATACCGATGGACGCCTGAAAGCTCCCGTTGCCTCGGTCCACGGACTCCACGCGAATGGTCAAAGAGTGTCGTCCCGTCCCGAGGTCGTGTTCGCCGAGGTAGATCCAATCCTGAAATCGGATGTCGATCCACCCGCCCTCGGTGGCGGCGCGATTGACGTGGAGGTTGACGTTTTCGTTGTTCTGTCCCTGCGGGATAGGCATCGGATCGCCGCCGTCTATCCAGAAGGAGTTCCCGGCGGAGTAATCACAGGCGCGGATCCAGACGTCATGGGGACCGGCCTCGGCGAGATCGAAGGCGTACACCGCCTCCACCGGCTCCGCGCCCTCGCCATCGGCGAAGTGCGACAGCCAGCTGCCCGCGGCTTCGCCGGGGATGCCCGGGGACAAGAGATCGAGGGACACGTCCACGCTCGAATACCAACCGTTGTTGTTGAAGCTGTCATCAAAGGCGTCTTCACCCTCGATCCAGATCGCGTCCCGCGCATGGGCGCTCGTGGCCCAGATAAGGGTAGTGAAAACCAAAAGCGCGCGCATATCTAGTCCCCCCGGATGCGGCTATGTGGAGGGCAGAAGATAGCCGATTTGAGAGTGGAGTAGAAAGTCAATCCGGACTGTTTGGTGGGAGGCTGTCTCCTTGTCTGTTTAGGGAGAGCGAGATTCATGGGGTTCCCGATCTGTGGCCGCAGAACCGCGCAGAGAGAATTCGAGACCGAGACTGGGCAGTCTATCGGCCCTAAAACGGCCGACCCTGCGCGATGCAGGTAAGCGCAATTCCGACGATCGTTCGAAGTGGCAGTTTGAACAGGGCTGCAGATATGCCCCCCGAACAGAGGGGGCTTGGGCGCTTTGCGGCATCCCGGCTAATGATATGATTCGAGCCGTACTGGGGGAGGGGAATCATGGCGCGTTCGTTTTCACTGCTCTTCTTGGTCTGCGCGATGTCATGGGCCTGTGACGACGATGGGGGATCGATGGGCTCGATGCTCGCAGCCGACGCATCGACGGGTCAGGGCGGCATGACCATGGAAGAGGGCTCGGCCATGGGCGGTGACTCGGCAACGGACGGGGCCCCCGAGATGGACCGGGACGGGACAGTGGGTGGTAACCCTGGCATGGGCGGCGCGCCTGAAATGGGCGGGGCACTTGCCATGGGAGGGGGCCTGCCGACCGGGGGGGGCCCTGACTCGGGCGGACTGGAGGCCATGGCCGGTGCACCCGGCGTCGGAGGACAGCCGACGCCCGGCGGCGTGCAATCCGTAGGTGGAATTGAGGCCATGGGGGGGAGCGGCGGTGAACCCATGGCGGGTGGCGAGACTGGGGCCGGCGGTGCCGCTTCCGAAGGGATCCTGCCCCTCGGTGAAGCGGTACTCTTGGAGTCCTGTCCCGGG
>Ga0115011_10003386_pt1 | contig 10850 bp, 13 predicted proteins | sample TroAtlMetagenome_2_FD_88705 | JGI IMG/M metagenome (GOLD analysis project Ga0115011, IMG submission 88705) | Marine eukaryotic phytoplankton communities from Atlantic Ocean - Tropical Atlantic ANT8 Metagenome | ecosystem: Environmental > Aquatic > Marine > Oceanic | place: Tropical Atlantic... | reverse complement strand
GCTTGGAATGCCGGATATACCGGGAATGCCGGGAATGCCGGGAATGCCGGGAATGCCGGACAGTTCATCTCTGGAAAAACAATTGAAAGAATTAATAAGTAAAAATAAATCAAAAGAAGGAACTAATGCCGCACCATCTAATCTGTGGTCAGAAGACTTTGACCCCACAAAAATACGAAGCCAGACGAATGACGAATTGAAAGCTGAAGGGAAATGAAACAACTACTAATCACAATCGCAGCCGTGGTGCTGGTTGCAACTGGGTTGGCTGGGCCAATACACGATGCCGTAATGAATGGGAATATTGATGAAGTGCAATGGCAATTGGATGCTGGGGTTGATCCGAATTTAAAAAATTCTAAAGGAGCAACTCCTTTACATTATGCCGCGAGCGAGGGTCATAATGATATAGTCGAATTATTAATTGAGCGTGGTGCAAACGTTAATGCAACTGATAGAGGCAAAGGCGGAACACCATTGGATTATGCGTATTGGGGAGATCAAGAGGAAGTCATCGAAACGTTAAATGAACATAATGCTCAGAGAGAACATGAAAAGGGAGGGAAAGGAATTGGTCAATCTTCCCTCATTCACGATGCTGCATTAGATGGGGATATTGACGAAGTGCAACGGCAATTGGATGCCGGGGTTGATCCGAATTTAAAAAGTTCTAAAGGAGCAACTCCTTTGTTTTATGCAGTCTATGGAGGGCATCTGGAAATCGTTGAATTATTGATCACTCGTGGGGCTGATGTTAATGCGGCGTATCTCAACAATAGTGTCTTGGATCAAGCTCATAGTTACGACGATCAGGAAATAGTTGAACTATTAGAAGTACACGGTGCAAAAGTTGCCGACAAGGTTAGCGGGAAAGGCGACGGGAAAGGCAAATCAGCATTTTTAAGTATCACAAATTTTGGTGACGGTGATATAATTGTGGAGTTTGATTCCGGTATACTCCAAACAGCAAACTCGATTAATGGCCCATGGGAAGATGTTGATGAAGTGAGCCCGGTTACTTGGACTGCAGACCAGTTTTCAAAGTTTGCCCGTTTGAAATTTAGTAAATGAAACACATACTAATCATAAATGTAGCTTTGATTTTATTGCTGGTCGGACGGGTTAATAATGTTAATGGAGATCCTCTGACGTACAGAATCGGGAAAGAAACAGTTTCCGTTGTTAAATGTGATGAAAACGCCTCTGGAGAGGTAGTGATTCGCTCTTCCTATGCGGAGAAACCGGTCACCAGCATTGGGCCGAGTGCCTTCAGTTCCTGCAGTAGGCTGACCAGCGTTAGAATCCCCGACAGCGTCACCAGCATTGGAGATCGTGCCTTCCGATACTGCAGTAATCTAACGAGCGTGACGATACCGGACAGCGTCACCAGCATTGAGGGGTGGACATTCGATTATTGCGGTAGCCTGACGAGTGTGACGATTCCGGACAGCGTCACCAGCATTGGGAAGAAGGCCTTCGCTCACTGCAGTAGTCTAACGAGCGTGACGATTGGCAACAGCGTCACTAGCATTGGGAATTTGGCCTTCTATGACAGCGTTAGCCTGACGAGCGTGACGATTCCGGACAGCGTCACCAGCATTGGGAACAGGGCCTTCGAATACTGTGGTCTGACGAGTGTGATTATTGGCGACAACGTCACCAGCATTGGATCGAATGTCTTCGCTTACTGCAGTAGTCTGATAAGCGTGACGATCCCAGACAGCATCTTAAGGTCTGGGATCGTAGGAGTGTTTTCATCCAGTCAAAAAAATCTGAAAAGCGTGACGATCTCCGGAAGTGTCACCAACATTCCGAAATATGCCTTTAATGGCTGCAGTAGCCTGACGAGCGTTAGAATCCCCGACAGCATCACCAGCATTGAGAAATCTGCCTTCTCAAGCTGCAGAAGTCTGACGAGCGTTACTTTTGAAGGTGATGCGCCTTCACTTGAAGCTAATGTGTTCAGAAACGTATCCGGTAATGCCAAAATATTTATTAACCCGGGTGCAACCGGCTTTGGTAAAATCTTTGGAGGATTACCTGTTATAATTCTTAAAAAACTAAGGATTAACTCCTTCAACAACCACGCCGCTCCCTTCAATCTCAGCTTCGACGAAAATCGAAAAAGCAAACCAGATTCAACCTACATAATCGAAGCCTCACATGACTTAAAGAAATGGGGCGAGATTGGCGAAATCCAAGGCACCGGAAGTTCAGTTAAGTTCACTGATTGGCGTGAAGCAATTTTCGAGAAGCAATATTATCGGGTGAAGCTGGTGGAGTAAGAACTCTGTCGAATAGATTTTAAAAAAATTAAAGGCAAATGAAACAAATACTAATTACAATTGTAGCTGTGCTATTGGTGGGTTGCGCCTCAAATAAAACCCTCAATTTTTCCTCTATATCTATTGGCATGAATAAGGAAAAAGTCATGGCTCTGAACGGCAAGCCTTACAGAACTGCAGCAATAGATGGGTTTGAATATTATATTTATAGAGGGTTTGATTTGAAACTTATGTTTGATGGCAACAAACAAGGAAGTGGCAGTTATGAAGCGTTTATTAGATTTAAGGATAACAAAGTCGAAGCCTACGGGCGTTTAGATGATTTCGATAGCACCCAACATAAAGAAGTGTTGATCAAAAAAGCTGAACGATGAAAAATCTACCACCTCAAATCGAAAAAAAAGAACCAAAAGAAAGACTATCCTCGAAGGAGACTTACAATGTCGTCAGTGACACTGTCGTCGGCCTTAATATCAGAAAAAAAGATAATCTTATTCAGGGTATAATTATACTTGTCGCTATAATAATTGGATTGGTAACTGGACAGATGTATGGAGGGTTTTTAATGCTAGGGGGACTAGGTGGACTCATAATAGGTTTTTTAGGAAGTGGTATTTTCTTGATGATTTACCGCGCAGTTAAACATGCTTCCGGTGACCATGATTGAATGTTTGGTTAATGAAAAACATACTAATCACAATCGCAACTTTGCTATTAGCGGGATGTGAAATGCCACCAACCAGTAATGAGGTTTTACTTCATCGTGCCGCAGAGGGAGATGAGTTAGAATTGGTAAAAAAACTCGTTATTGCAGGCGTCGATAAAAACGTAAAACTCGGCAAGTGGCATGACACCGCATTACATCGGGCAGTACTTTATAATAACAAGGAAGTGATCATATTTTTAATTAATAGTGAAGCCGATTTAAATATAACTGACGCGGTTGGCGGCACTATTATGGACGATGCAATATTTTGGAACGAAAAAGAAATCATCGAATTACTCCGCAAGCGTGGAGCCAAGACAGCTAAAGAATTAAAAACTGAAGGGAAATGAAATACGTGCTAATCAAAAAAGCTGATCTAGAGGCTGATAAGAAGGCCAACGAATAGAAAAATCATGGAAGAGATCCAATAGAAATTCCTTCGTTTCTCTCAACATTTATAGCGTATGCCATTTTGAGTGGCTCGCTGTTTCCAGCGATACCGACAGGTTTAATATCATTAATTAGAATTCTTGCTCCAGCCCTTAGATCGAACAGAATCCTGTCATACCTAATTTTAAAATGATTAAGCGTTTTTAAAGTATGATCTTCATGCCTGCTGTCTCTCGCTGTAGTTAAAACTATCGTATCGTTAACAGGGATAGATTGGATGAACTCTAGACTCTTTTTTATAGGTTCTTCTGAGAGATGGCTTTTGCCCCCCATTGAGCCTATAGCTTTGTCTAATTGTTCATTGTTGCGAGATTTTAAAATTGTTCCATCGATGTCGATAAACCAAGTTTTGTTTAATGATTCCTGCTCCATTGTGAAATTTTAGCACCCCTACTAGAATCCGAAAAAATAACCGCCGCCTCCCCAAAACTCAGGAAAAAAAGAACCTGAGAAAAAAGGAAGGCGACGATTGACGGAGCCGAGCCTGTGAAGGACTTGGCTTTTTTCCGCCCAAAGGAAGAGTACCACCTCTTCCGAAAGGAAGCTTGCAAGATTCGGCTTGAGTTGGCGATCACCAAAAACCAGGAGCCAAGGCAGCTGAATAATTAATAGCTGAACAAAATAAAGCGGCCAAAGCTTTTTGATAAGAAATATTGACTGTGAATCTGCACTAGGTTCTCATTCTATTTTAAGTAAGAAAGAAAGTTAAAAGACAGAAGCTCAGTAAGCTGTAGGTAAATGAAAAAAATACTAATTACAATTGTAGCTGTGCTCCTTGTAGGGTGTAATAATTCGCATCCGTCGTCTCCTACATTAGAAACGAGCACCGACAAAGCACTTAGCTGCTGCAACTCAATTCACGAAGCTGCTGCAAACGGAAACATTGAAGCTGTCCAAGTACATTTAGCTGCTGGCACGGATGTAAATGCGAAGGATTACGATGGATTGACTCCTTTGCATCTTACGGAAACCAAGGAAATAGCCGAATTATTAATCGCCAAAGGTGCTGAATTGAATTCAATTGATAATTTTTTTGATTTTACACCACTAGATTTTATGGAAGATGAAGTTGATCAAGAAACAATTAATCTCCTCCGCAAACACGGTGGCAAAACGAGTGCAGAATTAAAAATACAGCCATAGTAGGTGCTGCATTGTAAGTGAGAAATGAAAGTCACAATTAGACGTGCAACTACCGATGATATTGAGCAAATCGCGAAGCTGTTCGATGACTATAGAGTTTTTTTTCAACAGACTAGTGATTTATCGGCTGCAAAAGAGTTCCTTAGTGACCGTTTAAGGAATTCAGAATCTATCATCTTTTGTGCATATACCGCAGATAGCCGATATCTAGGATTTGCCCAGCTATACCCGAGCTTTTCCTCGGTTTCAGCAAAACGAGTATGGATTCTCAATGATCTCTTTGTCCATAAGACTGCTCGAGGAATGGGGATCGGGAAAAAATTGCTTAACGAACTCGCAGTATTTAGTGAAGAAACTCAAGCCAAGGCAATTTTAGTTGAGACAACAATATCGAATACTGGGGCACAAAAGCTATACGAATCCAACGGCTATCAAAAAATGTCGAAGCGCATATTCTACGAGCGGGCCAGTAAACACAACGGCATGACATCTGAAGAATTGAAAACTGAAGAGAAATGAATAATAAAATTATTAAAACAATCGTCGGGCTTATTTGTTTTGGTTTTTCGACGATTGCCGAACTTGGAGCTAATCCCGAATTTAAACCTCTATTCACTGAGAATTCACTTTCAGAATGGGAATCTCTTGGGCCAGCAAAGTGGACAGTAAGAAATGGCACTCTAATCACTGGACAAGACGGTGATCCCAAACGCTGGGGAATGCTACAAAGCAAAAAACAATACCTTGACGTTGAATTAAAACTCGAATTCAAAATCGACGAGCATGGGAAGTATAACAGCGGCATTTACTTGAGACGCCCGAAAAATAGTAAAAAAGGCCGAGCATATCAGATAAATATCGGCCGCGGAGCTAGCAACGAACCTGTCGGACTGTATCTCAATAGCTGGCTTGCGAAAGGCGATGAAAACGACAGAATACGTATTCCACTAAAGTGGAACTCCCTACGCATTCGGATAGTCAAATCACAAATTCAAGTATGGCTTAACAAAAAGAAAATCGTTAATTTCAAACACGAAAACCCAAAACCATATCTGCTTGAACCGGGCGCCATCGCATTTCAAACCTATGGCGCTGAGGGGCATTCAGGCTGGGTAAAATTTCGCAACATCCGGCTCAAGAACTTGTCGGAAGAAATAAAGAAATAATATTTACAACTATCAAAATTGATAACGAAAACCCGAATCGTAGTTAGTTAAATAACTAAAATTTAAATAGAAATGAAAAAAGTCTTACTATCATCCCGCCTCATACAAAGCAGCTGGCACAGCTCGTATACCGTCTCAATCGCGCTGTTCGTTTTACTTAAAATTTCCTCTGTCATAATATTTGCAATAGATCAACCAGCCAAAACCATTACAACCAAAATTGATAAGCACCTTTTTATACTATCAGGACAATCCAACATGCAGGGCCATCGCCCTGATGAAGCGTTTACCCCTACAGTGAAAGCAGCCCTTGGAGACGAACGAGTAATCGTTGTACAAGATGCTATGGGAGGTCAACCAATCCAACGCTGGTGGAAGGAATGGAAAACATCAGATGGTAAAAAACCTGAGTCCACAGGTGATCTCTACGATCGATTAATGTCAAAGGTTAGACCAAAGATAAATGGACAAAAACTTGCTTCGGTAACCTTTATTTGGATGCAGGGTGAACGCGATGCAAAGATGCGTTTAGGCACAGTATACGAAACAAGTCTAAAAGGACTTTACATGCAGCTAAGCAATGATCTCGATAATAAAGATATTAACTTTGTGATTGGACGGCTCAGTGACTTTGATCTCAGAAATTCCCGCTATCCACACTGGACGATGATTCGAAAAGCACAGGTAAAAGTAGCCGTATCCAACCAGAAATTTAGCTGGGTAAACACAGATGATCTTAACGATGGAGTCAACAGAAAAGGCAAAAAGATAGAAAACGACCTCCACTACTCCGCCGAAGGTTACAAGCAATTGGGAAAACGCTTTGCCGCACATGCCCTCAAGTTAATCAAGCATAGTGGCGATAAGAAAAATGTTAATGATTAAAAAATTCCGTTGCCCCAAACTCAGGAAAAATAATCTTAGAAAAAGGAGGCGACGATCTAAATGAAAAGCCCAATGATGTTGAACACAACAGACAATCCAAAAACAGGAAGTGCCCCCACTCCCTAAAATTGTCATAACTGATCGCTCTAATATTGACGACTCCATTTGCCTAGCAGCAAAGTCAATTTACGCGCTAAAAAGAAAATAAAAGGATGTCATTCTCAATCTTGGGCCTAGGAACCGTTGTTGTGGATCACCAGGTAAGATTACAATTTTTACCAGAGCCAGATACAAAAGCAGAAATTATTTCAGACTCTTATCAAGTAGGCGGGCCCGTTCCTACAGCTTTAGCCTTGTTGTCTCTCTTTGGAACCAAAACTAGCTTTATTGGCAGATGGTCAACAGATGAGCAGGGAAATATTATTAAATTGGATTTAAAGCGATCTAACATTGACACTAAATTCTCTGTTGTAAAACCCGAAGCTCGATCTGGATTTGCTCATGTATGGGTAGAGGCAGAAACAGGCCGTAGAAGTATTGCCGCTTACAGGGGTAGTCACGCAGTACAACTTGAAGATCTCGAAAGTATTAATTGGACAGATTACCAGGCGCTGCATTTGGATGGATGGTCAACACAAGCTGCAATAGTCGCTGCAAAAAAAATGAAAGCAGCAGGGGGGCGAGTTTTTCTTGATTTGGGATCAAAAAAATCCGATTTAGCAGATTTGATTGGATCAGCTGATGTAGTCAATTGTCCCTTAAATTTAATAAAAAAACTTTATCCAAAAGAAAATCTTGAGCAAGCCGCAATAAGATTAATCGACATGGGAGTCTCTGAATTAACTGTGACTAATGGTGAATACGGGGCGTGGTTAATAGATGCAGATGGCCTAAACTATCAAAAAGCATTTTCTGTAAAATCTATAGATACAAACGGCGCAGGTGATGTCTTCTGTGGAGCTATGATCTATGGTTCTATGATGGAATGGAAATCAGACCAAAAACTACGTTTTGCTACAGCTGCAGCTGCAATAAAATGTTGTCGTATCGGAAACCGGAACGCATTGCCAGACTTGCAGCAGATAGAATCATTCCTTAGGCAAAAATCTTAAACCATCTCATTTTAAACCAAAATAGTTTTGCAAACTAAATCCTCTATCCGACTAGGCTTGTGCTGCATTTTTCTTGATCAACCGATTAAGTTTCGCACCACTACAATCAAATCACTAAGCAGTATGAATCGCGGTGACGCACTCTTCAAATTATCTGAAATCTGCTTAAATAACGCACAAGAATTATATAAATCACTAAAATTCTGTGCTGCCAATAACATCGGTTGTTTTCGTATTAACAGCCAAATACTACCAATTAAAACGCATGCAGATTTTGGTTATGATATTTATGATATTCCTAATGGAAAAAATATTGTACGCCTATTCAAAGAATGCAGACAGTATACTAAAGAACATGATATACGAACAAGCTTACATCCCGACCAATTTGTTGTTATGAACTCACCTAATCCCGATGTAGTAAACAGGTCTATCGCCGAATTAGAATACCAAGCTCAAGTAGCTGAGTGGGTTGGGGCTGACGTTGTAAATATTCATGGCGGAGGAGGATATGGAGATAAGCCTAAAGCTTTATCTAGATTTGCGCGAAATCTTAATCGGCTTTCGGACCAAGTGCGAAAACGATTAACTCTTGAAAATGACGATACAACCTATACCCCTTCTGACTTGTTGGCCCTATGCCAAAATGAAAATATTCCATTGGTTTACGATATTCATCACCACCGATGCAACCAAGACAACATAACGGGCGAAGAAGCCACTGCAAAAGCAATAGAAACGTGGGACAGAGAACCTATGTTTCATATATCAAGTCCTCGACAAGGCTGGAGCGGACCAAAACCACGCCAACATCACGATTACATAGACTTGAAAGACTTCCCTAAATATTGGCTAAATTTAAAATTAACTGTCGAAGTGGAAGCGAAAGCAAAAGAAGTTGCAGTACTAAAACTACAGAAGCAAATTTCGAACTATTTTCAGTTATAAATGAGAAATAAGAAACAACTGTTATTTATTACAACGGCAGCATGCCTTTTCCTTTATTTTCCATCTATACCTGCCGAAAAATCACGCTACACCGAGCCTTATCCAACGGCTAAATCAAAAAAAGGCCTTCAAGTCGAAATAGTCGAAGACGCCCTGTCCTTGGGTGTTAAACATGCCGCACTAAATTTTAATCTAAGTCAATTAATTGATCCTGATTGTAATCCTAATAATCCAATGTGGATAATCGACGGTAATAAATATCATTTCAAAAAACCCTACCTTAATGAAATTGATTCTCGCATAAAGGCACTATCTGAAAAAGGAGTTTTAGTTAATATCATCATCTTGGCGTATCAATCTGGAAATGACAAAATCGACAAACTAATACTCCACCCGCAAGCCGCCAAAAACCCACCTAACCGCCTTTGCGCTTTTAATAATGTAACCGAAGAAGGCAGACGCTGGTTTGTTGCTACAATGGAATTCATTTCAGAACGATGGTCAAAACCTGATAAACAATACGGTCGCGTAGCAGGATACATCATTGGAAATGAAGTCAACTCTCATTGGTGGTGGTACAATATGGGGAGAGTCACTATGAAGGAATTTACCGCAGATTATCTTAGAACTGTCCGACTTGCACACGGTGCTATTCGAAGGCAATCATCATGGGCTCGCGTCTATATTTCTTTAGAACACCATTGGAATATGCGTTATCTCGCTGGGGATGAAAAACAAGCGTTTGGAGGCCAACCGTTTCTCAAATATTTTACTCAACTCGCAAAGAAGGATGGCGATTTTGATTGGCATTTAGCATTTCACCCATATCCAGAAAATCTACGTAATCCAAAATTCTGGAATGATAAGTCGGCCACCATAAAACCTAACACTCCAAGAATTACCTTTAAGAATCTGCACATGCTCACAGAATATATGAACCAACCACAAATGTCATATGGTAATAATCCAAGACGAATCATATTAAGCGAACAGGGTTTTGACACTCCAAAGACAACAAATGGTGAATTCATCCAAGCTGCTGCTTACTGCTATGCATATAAGATCGTTGAATCTTTGGATGGCATAGACTCATTCATTTTGCATAGACATATAGATCATCGAAATGAAGGCGGCCTGCTATTAGGTTTGCGTCGCTGGGATAAAGAACATTCCAAAAAAAAGATTTATGAGTGCTTCTATTTCGCAGATACGCCTAAATGGGAAAAGGCTTTTGAATTTGCCTTACCTATAATTGGAATCAAAAATTGGCCATAATCATTACCTCTCTACTGCAGATTGAAACTTCTGTTGCTTTTAGTTTTAAAAAAATCCATTGCATTAATAAGTAATTAAGCAGAAATTTTCGGCCAGATATGAGCTTCATCATTACTTGAAGTTATGATGAGATGTGTGTGTTTTCTTGTTTACGGATAGCACTTTCTTTCTGTTAAACGGAGGTAAGACTTATAAATAGAAGCGGTTGGCAAATGAAACACTTGCTAATGATACCAATTTTAGCTGGCACGCTAACTACCACAGCTTTAGCTAGCTCGATACACGACGCGGCTAGAAGTGGTGACTTCGCCATTGTTCAAACACTTCTTAATACAGGTATAGATGTAAACAAAAAGAATGAAGATGGATGGACTCCTTTACATATTGCAGCCTCGAAAAATCACAGAGAAATTGTTGAACTACTTATTAAAAATGGAGCGGAGATAAATTCATCAGGAGAGCCTAGCTCTGTTTTCATCTGGCAAGGAGGATTTACACCGTTACATTATGCAGCTGTTAATGGACATAAAGAAATTGTTGAGTTGTTAATTAACAAGGGCGCCAATATTAATGCGAAGACAGATGATGGTTTAACACCAAGAGATTGGGCGATAAAAAGAAGCCATACTGATATTGTCGATATTCTTCGATCTCACGGAGGAAAAACAAGTTCTATACACTTTCATGTTAGAGATGGGTACCTTGCTGGAGTTCAAGCGTATCTGGATGCAGGTGTGGATATAAACGCAAGGGATCAGAACGGATCAACCCCCCTACACTGGGCGGCTCTGGAGGGGCATAAAGAGATTGTTGAGTTATTAATCAACAAGGAAGCAGACGTTAATGCCAACGACAACACTGGCAACACTCCACTGGATTT
>Ga0115011_10003385_pt1 | contig 10850 bp, 8 predicted proteins | sample TroAtlMetagenome_2_FD_88705 | JGI IMG/M metagenome (GOLD analysis project Ga0115011, IMG submission 88705) | Marine eukaryotic phytoplankton communities from Atlantic Ocean - Tropical Atlantic ANT8 Metagenome | ecosystem: Environmental > Aquatic > Marine > Oceanic | place: Tropical Atlantic... | reverse complement strand
GTGCTATTACCGCTTCTTGTAGTTTGACGTCCGCGTCGTCATCCTCGCACACCTGCCTGGCCGTAGAGTTTTCATCTAGGTCGTGTTTGGAGCTGAATGCACTCTGGGCACTCTCCTTGGCTTGCCCATTCTCTACACTTGAACTCTCATCTTCTTCTGTTGTCGATTGCTTTAATGCGTCTGTTACGTGCTCCGGGATCTGTCCGTTTTCTGGGGGGCTGGGGATATTCGAAGGTCGCGCTACTGCTCCTTCGGCCTGAACCTCGGCATGGGTTGACGGAGCGGTATAATTCTGCGGCTTCCAAGTGGGGATGGGGTCAGTAGAGTGGTCTCTTCTACCAAGAGCCTTTCTTGCTTTCGCTTTGATTCTGTCTCGTATTCCCATCTCTCTATCCTACCTCTTCTAGCCCAAGAAGATCCACAACACTTAGCAGTGCATTGTAGAGTGTATCTATCTCGGATTTTGTATTGTAAATGGCGAACGAAGCTCGCGCTGTTCCACTTATGCCTAGCTCGTTCATTAGTGGCTCGGCACAATGGTGTCCTGTTCTAATAGCTACGCCGTGTTGGTCTAAGATGGCTCCGATATCATGTGGGTGAGCCCCCTCCATTACGAAAGACACTACGCTAACCTTATCTGCTGCAGTCCCAATTAGTCTCAGACTTGGAACCGAACCCATCTTCTCGTTGGCGTATCTAAGTAGCTCGTCTTCGTGTGCTGTAGCTGCAGCCCAGTCTATACTGCTTACGAAGTCAACCGCGGCCGCTAGTCCAATAGCTCCAGCTATGTTTGGAGTCCCAGCTTCGAACCTGCTAGGCAGCTCCGCCCAGGTGCTTCCCTCAAAACTTACGTGTTCGATCATGTCTCCGCCGCCTTGGTAGGGGGGAAGGGTTTCGAAAAGATCTCTTTTGCCGTATAGAACGCCTATTCCTGTAGGGCCGTATAACTTGTGTCCTGAGAGGGCTAGAAAATCACACTCTAGAGCCTGCACATCAATGCGTAAATGTGGTGCAGCCTGTGCAGCGTCAAGTGCTACAGGGACTCCAAAATTGTGAGCGATTTTAATCATCTCAACAGCTGGGTTCACGGTGCCTAGGGCGTTTGATACCCAGATAACGCTAACGAACTTTGTGTTGGCTGAGAAGAGCGCCTTGTAGGCTTCCATATCAAGTTCACCAGCACTGTTTATTGGTGCTACCTTCAGGACTGCGCCAACTCTTTCGCAGACGATCTGCCACGGTACGATATTTGAATGGTGTTCAAGAGCGGTGATAATGACTTCGTCGCCCTCTTTAAGGCCTGCCCCAATCCCGTGGGCTATAAGGTTCAACGCATCGGTGGTTCCTCTAACAAAGACCACCTCTTCGACATGTTCAGCGTTTATGTAGTTTTGAACTGTGGCTCGAGCGGCCTCATACGCTGTTGTGGAGCGTTGAGACAACGTGTGGACTCCACGGTGTATATTTGAACGGTAAGTTCCGTGAAACTCAGAAATCGCATCTATTACGACCTGCGGTACCTGAGCGGTCGCCGCGTTGTCTAAGTAGACCAGGTCTTTTCCTCGGATTGATTGAGATAGAACTGGAAACTGCGACCTGATCTCGTCGACGGAGAATCGGGAAATCTTACTGTTCATAAGCCTCTACCTAGATCCAACAGTCGCTTTGAAGTGAGGGCTTGATATCGCTCCTTTAGTGTCTCGTGTTCAACGCTGTCGATCTGTTCCATCACAAAAGCTGTGGTTAGCATCTCTAAAGCGGTCGCCTTTGGTATCCCTCTAACTCGAAGGTAGTGCAAGGCCTGCGCGTCTAGTTGACCAATAGTGGTTCCATGTGCACACTTTACGTCGTCGGCGTAGATCTCTAGCTCGGGCTTTGTGTCAATCTCGGCGGAGCTGCTTAGTAGAATGTTGTGGTTTGCTTGATCGGAGTCTGTGCGTTGGGCCTCGCGTCTAACAAGCACTCGACCGTTGAATACGACCCGTGATTTCCCAGCCACAACCCCCTTGTACAGCTCGCGGCTGATACAGTGTGGCGCAACGTGGTCTATCTCTGTGTGGTTGTCCACATGCTGTTGGTTGTCGGTGAGGTAGAGCCCGCCAAGGTTGCAGAAGCTCTCTACGCCGTTCATCTTCACAACTAGGTTGTTGCGGGCCCACCCTGCTCCAAGCCAAAAAGTGTGAGAGTCATAAGCGCTCTCGCGAGCTTGATCACAGATAGTCTCTCCGACCCAGTGGCCTGCTTTGTCGCCTAGCTCCAAAATGTGGTGCTCTAGGGCCGCTCCTTTGGCCAAAGAGATGTGGCTCTTTGTGTTGCAGAGGCTGTCTGGAGCCCCGATATAGCTCTCTATGACAGAGGCCTCCGCGCCCTCTCCTAAGGAGATTATGTTTTTAATGTGCGAAGCTGTGTTGGGTGATTTTCCTGTCGATAAGAAAAGGAGGTGTATTAATCCTTCTATCTCCTTCCCTGCATCTATTGAGATGATCGCGCCTGTCTGAAAAAATGCGTCATTAAGAGCTCCGAAACCACCAGTTGACGGAATGATCTCGTTTAGTGGTGTAGAGCTCTCGGATGTTGGTTGGATTGATAGGCCGTCTATTGCATTGAGCTTTGAGAGCTCTTGCGAAAAGATTCCATCGACAAAAACGAGCTCGTTGTTCGAGTCACTAAGGCGGTGCTGGTCGATTCCTTGCGCAGAAACAGCGGCGCCTGATTCTGTATGTCGCCACTCTTTAGAGGTGATACCCTTAGGGTTGCTGTATCGCCAAGCCTCATCCCTTAGGGATGGGTATCCGCCCTCTGTGAAACAAGCTAAGCCAGCTTCACGCAACTGCTTTTTCCAAGCGAGTTCGCCTGTTGAGGCTTTACCTAAGACATTATGTCCACGCTTGTAGCTTGCGATTATCTCTTGATTGTTTGTCATTGTTACGCCTGAAGCTCCGTGTAACCGCTCTTTTCAAGCTCAATTGCGAGGCTCTTGTCTCCCGAACGCACGATCTTTCCGTCCATCAAGACGTGAATCACGTCGGGCACAATGTATTCTAGAAGGCGCTGATAATGGGTGATGACGAGGCACGAACGATCTGGGCTTCGCATTGAGTTGACCCCTTTCGATACGATGCGTAGAGCGTCGATATCTAGACCTGAGTCTGTTTCGTCAAGGATAGCCATCTTTGGTTTAAGAGTGAGCAACTGCAGGATTTCGTTGCGCTTTTTTTCACCACCTGAGAAGCCAACATTCACAAAGCGACCCTTGAATGATGTTTCCATCTCAAGGAGTGTCATGTTATTTTTCAGATCGGTGAGAAAGTCGAAGGCGTCGATCTCATCTTGACCGAGCTGCTTTCTCTGGGCGTTCAGGGCTGTACGCAGGAAATAGGAGTTTGTGACGCCTGGTATTTCTACAGGATATTGGAACCCCAAGAAGAGGCCCGCCGCAGCTCGCTCTTCAGGCTCAGTCCCAAGTAATGAGACACCATCTAGTGTTACCTCTCCCTCGGTCACCTCGTAATCCGAGTGCCCCGCTATGATCTGTGCGAGTGTACTCTTGCCGGCGCCGTTGGGCCCCATGATTGCGTGTACCTCACCGTCAGGGACAGTCAGGTTGAGCCCCTTAATTATTTGGGTGCCGTCTATGTTTGCGTGTAGGTTTTTTATCTCAAGCATTTTCTATTCTCTCTAAATGGGGCTGGTCTATCCAACCGCGCCCTCAAGGCTAACTTCTAGTAATTTTTGGGCTTCCACAGCAAACTCCATTGGTAGTTGGCGGAAGACATCTTTGCAAAATCCGTTGACTATAAGGTTCACTGCGTCCTCTTCTGTGAGGCCGCGCTGTCTAAGGTAGAACACCTGGTCTTCAGATACTTTTGAGGTGGTTGCTTCGTGCTCGACCTTAGCCGAGTCGTTCTTTACCTCGATGTATGGGAATGTGTGGGCGCCGCATTCGGAGCCCATAAGCAGTGAATCGCACTGAGTGTAGTTGCGAGCCCCTTGAGCGTTGCGGCCAATCTTTACCAGACCACGGTAGGACTGGTCTCCCTGTGCAGCAGCGATACCCTTCGATATTATTGTGCTCTTGGTGTTGCGACCGATGTGAATCATCTTGGTTCCAGTATCGGCCTGCTGTTTTAATGCGGTGACCGCTACAGAGTAGAACTCTCCTATGGAGTCATCACCCTTCAAGATAACACTCGGGTACTTCCAGGTTATTGCGCTGCCAGTCTCTACTTGAGTCCATGAGATCTTGGAGCGGTCGCCTTGGCAGATTCCACGCTTTGTCACGAAGTTGTAGATACCCCCTACGCCGTTCTCATCACCAGGGTACCAGTTTTGAACCGTGGAATATTTTATCTCTGCATCTTCGTGTGCGACTAGCTCAACAACCGCGGCGTGTAGCTGGTTTTCGTCCCGCATTGGGGCGGTACAGCCCTCTAGGTAGCTCACGTAGGAGCCCTTCGCCGCCACGATAAGTGTCCGCTCAAACTGGCCAGTGTTCAGAGCGTTTATCCGGAAGTATGTAGAGAGCTCCATAGGACATTTCACGCCCTCTGGAATGTATACGAATGAGCCTTCTGAGAACACAGCTGCGTTTAGCGCTGTGTAGTAGTTGTCAGAAGCTGGAACGACGCTACCCATGTACTTTTTTACAAGCTCTGGGTGATTCTCGACCGCCTCCGAAAGAGGGCAGAAGATCACACCTGCTTTTGCGAGGGTATCCTTGAAGGTTGTTGCAACCGACACTGAATCGAAGACTGCATCTACGGCTACTCCGGCTAGCGCCGCTCTCTCGTGTAGCGGGATCCCTAGTTTTTCGTATGTCTCCAAGAGTTTTGGGTCGACCTCATCCAAGCTTTTGGGGCGGTCATCATCTGATTTTGGCGCTGAATAAAATATGATCTCGTCGTAGTTAATCTCCGGGTAGTTTACCTTGGCCCACTTTGGTGGCGTCATCTTCTGCCAAGCGCGAAATGCCTTTAGGCGATTCTCAAGGAGCCACTCTGGCTCGTTCTTCTTGGCGGAGATGAATCTAACGATGGACTCGTCTAGTCCTGGTGGGGCCTGATCGGCCTCAATATCTGTGACAAAGCCATAGGCGTAGCTATCGGCTACAACCTGTTTTACCTGGGCGTTCGCGCTGTCTGGATCAATTTTAACTGGTAGTGGTGTAGTCATGTTTTCAACTGATGTTGGGGTATGGGATTGGCTTGCTGGTAGTTGCCGTGTAGCTAGAAATAGGGCTCAGCAGGTCTTTTAGGGTTATAGAGAACAACGCACTGCTGATGGCTAGATTTATGTGTGCCCAGTGGCCGATAAGATCGCAAGATATGTTGTCTGGGCATTCGCCATCACCTTTTTCACAACACTCCGTGATTGAAGGGGGGCCTTCCATCGCGGTGATTACCTCAGAAACAGTAATTTCGCTGGGTTCCTTTGCTAGCGAGTAGCCCCCGCTAGCCCCTCTGGTAGAGATCAGTAGATTACTTTTGTTTAGAATCTTTAGTATCTTTGATGTGGTAGCTTGAGGAATCCTAGATCCCTCGGAAATTTCCCTAGACGTGACAGAGCCGTCAGCTTTAGCCATATACACTAAAATGACGATACTGTAGTCAGTAAGCTTATTAATCCGTAGCAAGGCGACAATCCGTACTAAGTTGGTCCTGTTTGATAACCTTAAATAACGGGCGTGTCTACAAAATGTGGCGTGGTATCGGTGGCCACCATTGAGCTTTATTCCCCTAATTCAACCCCATAGGAGGTCAGCTAGTTCACCTGGGTTTAGCTGGCCCAGAGCCCCTTGTGCCGCAGCGTCTTCAGAGAAATCTCCAAGCTCACCTCTTCCCTGCCACATGCTAAGCAGCAGGGGTACTGGGACAGCTATGTGGTCACCTGTTACTGAGGAGGTTCCATGGTCAGCAGTAACGACTACCCTAAGGTTACCTTGAAGCGAGGGGTCTGAATTTAGGAATTGTCCCAGCGCTTTGTCTATCTTCGATATGAAGTCTCTCTTTTCTAGTGGCTTCTGGTCGTGCGCTGCTATGTCGGTGCCTTTGATGTGGATAGTGACCATCTCTCGATCTTGAAGGAGCTCTGAGGCCAATTTAAACTTAGCACTTAGATCGGTGTCTAGGTTGCCTGTCATTGCGCCTGTTGAGCCTGTCACCATACCGACGACCTGCGCCACACCGAGTGCAGTGCCGCACGATGCTACTAGTGCAGCTCGGTCTGGGTCTATTGTCTTGGACGGTACCTGTGATGTAGATGCGGCCCCTCTAGTGATTATGCAGTTCGCTGAGTGTTTGCCGTTACCGACCCTCTCAGCATTGTGCGGGTGTTCAGTCAGGTGCTTATGTGCGATATCTAACAGAGCTGAAAGAGCATTCGCGGTTCGGTTAGCCTCGATTGTGCCATTGAGTGGTTTTGCATCTAATATTCTCTGAATAGGGGCGTAACTTCCCGGGTCTGTGTTGCTGACATCAGGCGATAGCCCTTCTCCCTGTAACATTACGACGACACGGTGCTCATGACCGGGAAACAGCGAGCCCGTTATCCCATCGGGCAGGTCAACGTTTCTCATACCTATAAGTAGATCTGCGACGCCAGCTCGAATTCGACCAGCTCGCCTGTCCACGATAGCCCCATCACTCTTGCGAGTAGCCATGTTGCCTCGGAACATTACACAGCCTGGAGGAATCGGCAGCCCTTGACCCATCGCCTCTACTATGCCTCGACCCATAGAAGGTACGTCTCCTCTAGACAACAATGCCAACATTCCCTCATCTGTAGATGCTGCCGGGCCATTGGCCGATCGAGAGGTCATGATGCGGCCCAAACCACCCGAACCAGCGAGGGTGTTTAGCCAAGGTGTGTGCGCAGCCTGAAGGGGGGTCTGGCCGTTTAGCGCTGGGTTGGGCTCATCAGACATACCGTCTAGAACCAACATAAGTGTGCGCAGCTTTCTAGAATTGTCTCCAGAGGTGTCGGCAGTCATAGGAAGAACATGGCTAAGGTACTCGACCACCCCTAAGACTGTCTGCCCCAAACGCTCATTTGCTACAACGACCGCCCCCTCTTCCTCGGCGGACGACAGCAGGTCGTCGTGGATCCATCGCACGGACTGAAAGGCGTCAAGGTAAGTCTCTGATGTCCGGTCTGGTGATTTCTTGGCTCGTTCAGGGAACCTATCTCTGTGACGGATCTCTTCTGGCACAGCTAATACTAACCCTGCACAGTAGACGTCAGCCCCACGAGGCAGGTACTGACTGAAGGGTGGCAGAAGGTGTGTACCCTCTATGATTATGTGAGAGTTTTCTCGGATGGCTCGTTTAATGACCGCTCGAATTCCTACTGCGACCTGTGCTGACTGTTGCCTGAAACCAGCTAAAACTCGCTCGCGGGGGTCTGACAGAACTTGTCCACCCTGTACCATCCCTCGAAAAGAGTGATCGTGTAGACCAGGTACCACCTCTGATGAGAGGACGGTCCGCATTGTCGCCCGTATCATGTCGGTTCCGTTTACCAGCCTGATACCAAGCCGGAACGCCAGCTCCATAGCCATTGTCGATTTTCCAGTACCAGTTGCTCCACCAATGAGAATTACGACTGGCTTGTCAGCGCGGCGGATCCACCCAGTAAGATTATATCGCCGCGCGTGAGCCTCTCCGTGTTGTTCCAGCATGAGACGCGCGACCTCACCCTCGACCTCTTCTTCATCAACCGCCACCCCTCCTCGAGCCTTTAGCCACCTTTGAACCTCGTTTGCCAAGGACATGGCTGGCTCAAGACCCAAACCGGCTGTGATGAGGAACCTCATTAGTATTCCTCGGGAGAACGGCAGCACACCGTGGGAGTTTTTGAGCATTGGTATGGGGTTTGACGCTCCGTCGAATGTAGCGCCTTGGTCTGGTAACTTGCGTCCGATCCTAGAGAAGACCATACTTTGAAGCTCTCGTTCAAGCTCATCTGAGGTGAGTTCGCCCCTGTTCGCGAGGTGATCTCTCAGCAGATTTGAGATTGAGAACGCATCTTCCATCTCCAAGCCGCGAGAGAGGAGAGTGGCTGTGATCATGCCCGTCTGAAACCTGTACCGTCCGTGACGGCTAATTATCATTGGGCGGTTGCTTTTTCGTGAAGATTTACTCATGACGTTGAATGTACACCATTAGGTTTGATTAAAAAATACACCATTAGGTTTGATTTAAGTAGGTTACAACCTTGTCACAAGATTTGACGAGTGAGCACTGAATTTGTTATCTGCGCCAAAACTATCACGGGGGACCACTATGTTATCACTGTCTTCGCTATTTGGACCGTCACCATTTAAGCCACTGCAAACCCATATGGACCAGGTGACATCCTGCGCAAAAGAGGTCCCAGCTCTGTTTGAGGCTCTGATTGTTGGAGACCAAGCGGCCCTACATGAGCAGCAAAAAAAGATCGCTGAACTGGAGTCAGGTGCGGATAAGATAAAGAACGATCTTCGCCAACATCTGCCCAGAAAATTGTTCATGCCCGTTGATAGGCGTGACTTACTGGAGATCTTGGATCTTCAAGACACAATCGCAGATGTAGCAGAGGATCTCGGTGATATTTTGATAGCTAGAAATTGGGTCGTACCTGTTGAAATGCAGGGGCCCCTAACAGGGTTTGTGGCCAAGGCCGTAGAGACCTCAGTTGCGGCCAACGAGGTAATGAACCAGCTGGACGAGCTGGTGGAGGTTGGGTTCGCTGGGCCTGACGTAGACAAGGCCCTGGCAAAGATACGAGAAGTCCTAGATCTAGAAGAAGAGAGCGATGAGCTTGAGCTCACAGTGACAAAGTACCTCTTTGATCACGAAGAGGAGCTAGGGGCAGTGTCTGTAATCCTATGGTTGAGAATCTTTGAACTAATAGGTGACCTTGCGGATTACCCCAAGAAGGTATGTAACAGGCTTCGCCTCCTAATCGCCTCCTAATCGCCTCCTAATCGCCTCCTAATCGCCTCCTGATCGACTCTTACATACTGGAGAACTAAACGATGATTGGAATGACTTCATTACCGCTTATTGCAGTGAATAACCCAACACTTTTGCTGGTTGTTATTTGTGTAGCTGGGCTCTATATGGCTTGGGCTATTGGCGCCAACGATGTCGCAAACGCTATGGGTACCTCAGTTGGTAGCGGCGCCCTTACCCTAAAGAGAGCGGTGATTATCGCGGCGATTTTTGAGTTTAGTGGCGCTGTCATCGCTGGTGGTAGCGTTAGCAAGACAATACGAAAGGGGATCGTCTCACCTGAGGTCTTTAGCGACGCACCAGAGTTACTCGTTTTTGCCATGCTATCGGCCCTGTTTGCTGCTGCGGTTTGGTTGTCGATAGCGAGTGCTAAGGGTTGGCCTGTCTCTACAACGCACTCTATAGTCGGCTCAATTGTCGGTGTTGCTATAGTTTCCCGAGGTCTCGAGGCCGTAGAGTGGGGCAAGGTCGGTACTATCGTGGCATCTTGGGTGACATCACCTCTGCTGGCGGGCCTCACGGCGTTTACGCTCTTCACTCTTCTTCGGAAGTACGTGATCGCTGTAGAGGACCCCATTAAGAGAATTAAGAAGGTCGCACCTTTCTTGGTCTTCGGGACAACCATGGTGCTGGCGCTTGTCACCCTGTGGAAAGGGCTTAAGCACCTAGACTTGGAACTAAGCGCACTTCAGACATGGAGCGTGGCGATCGCCGTCTCGGGGCTATCTGCGGTTCTTGCAGCCTTGGCGATACGAGGTGTAAAAGAGGATTTGGAGGAGGAGAAGGAGTTTCATTACGCCCGCGTTGAAAAGATTTTCGCGATATTGCAGATATACACCGCCTGTGCCGTGGCGTTTGCCCACGGCTCAAACGATGTGGCTAACGCTATCGGCCCTATGGCTGCGGCGTGGGGCACCCTGCAAGATGGCGTAGTCTCTAGCAATAACCCTGTCCCTACATGGATGTTGGCTGCTGGCGGTGTAGGTATCGTCGTTGGTCTGGCCACTCTGGGCTACAAGGTGATTGAGACAGTCGGTAAGAAGATTACCCACCTTACCCCTTCTCGCGGATATGTGGCGGAGTTCGCTGCGGCGATCACCATAGTTACCGCATCACAGTTGGGTATGCCGATTAGTACTACTCACACCCTTGTTGGGGCCGTGCTTGGTGTAGGTTTGGCTAGAGGTATTGCAGCTACAAACTTGGGCGTTGTTGGTCAGATTGTTGTGTCGTGGGTAGTAACGCTTCCCGCTGGCGCAGGCCTCGCAATAGGCTTCTTCTACGTGTTGAAGTTTACGTTTGGTGCCTAGCCGTTATTAAATATAAATATTGCAGTCAAGCCTGTTACACTTGTAAGTATGAATACTCTACTTTTGTTGATAGCTACCACGACAAACGCCGCAGAGCCTTTTAGCTTTACGGTTGTCGGAGATACTCAAACAGACGGATCACACACCTCTATAAATTGGGATGTAGTGCCATCACTAATTGAAGGAATGAATGCTCTTGAGCCAGATCTCTCGATATTCGTTGGCGATCTAGTTGGAGGCTCTGGATCATTGAGCGCTACTGTCTCACAGTGGCAGGACTTTGACTCGGTCACGAGCGCACTTACAAGCAGTCGATACCTAGTCCCTGGAAACCACGACATGTATGGTGGCCAAGGCACCTTCAACGCCTGGGCGACCATGTGGCCCGAGCTTCCTCGAGACAACAGCCCAGAGGGCGAAGAGGGGATGACCTACTACTTTGACTATGAGGGGGTGCGCTTTATAAGCGTTCTGACTGACGACCCTGTTCGTGGTTATGTGTCGGTTACCCAACCAGATTGGCTCGACGCAGTGCTCGCCGAATCTGGTG
>Ga0115011_10003384_pt1 | contig 10852 bp, 10 predicted proteins | sample TroAtlMetagenome_2_FD_88705 | JGI IMG/M metagenome (GOLD analysis project Ga0115011, IMG submission 88705) | Marine eukaryotic phytoplankton communities from Atlantic Ocean - Tropical Atlantic ANT8 Metagenome | ecosystem: Environmental > Aquatic > Marine > Oceanic | place: Tropical Atlantic... | reverse complement strand
GAAATTGCAATACAAATTTACCAACTTTTTGGTAAAAATTAATTTTATTTTTATTTAAAATTGATACTACTATTCTAGTAGTTAATGAAAAAAATACAAATTTCACCCTCTATATTATCGGCAGATTTTAGCCAATTAGGAAATGAGATTAAAAAATTAGAAGAAGGTGGAGCTGACATGATACATGTTGATGTTATGGATGGGCATTTTGTTCCTAACTTAACTATTGGTCCACCAGTAATTAATGCTTTGAGAAAATATACAAAATTACCATTTGATGTTCATTTAATGATAAATCCTGTTCATAAATATATTAAAAACTATGCAGAAGCAGGTGCAGACATAATTACCATACATCCAGAAGCTACTGATAGCTTGAGCGATTCAATAAAAAGAATTAAAGAATTTGGAAAAAAAGTTGGTGTTTCTCTAAATCCTGAAACTAAAATAAATATTATAAAAGAAATTTTAAATGAAATAGATTTAGTCCTGATAATGAGTGTTCATCCAGGATTTGGAGGGCAAAAATTTATTCCTGAAGTTTTAACTAAAATTAAAGAATTAAAAAATATAAAATTAAATCAAAATTTAAAATTTGATATAGAAGTTGATGGTGGTATTGATTTTAATAACTCAAAACTAGTTATTGATGCAGGAGCAAATATATTAGTTTCTGGAACAACTATTTTTAAAAATAATAATGGGGATATTAAAAAAAATATTGAAAAACTTAAATCAATTTAATATTAAAAATGTTTTTTAAAAGTTCATTAAATTATTTTAATCAATTTTTTTTTTTCATTTATAAACAGTTTAGAAATTTTTACCTAAACTCTAAAATTTACAATAAAAAAATATCAAAAATATCAAAAAAAAAATTTGAATACAAACCAAGTCCTAGTTTGTTGGATTGTTTAGTAAAATATGAAGAAAAAAAAATTAAAATTGATGATTTATATCTAAATTCAGTTTGGAAAAATAAAAGCTTATCAGAAAACGAATACAAAAATTTACATAGTTTTTTTTGGTTGTTAAGTTTAGACTTAAAATCTTCAAAAAAAATTACTCAATCTGTAATACTTCAGTGGATAGAAAATAATGTTAACTATAATAATTATAATTGGGAAATTAATGTTTTATCAAAAAGAATTATAGCTTGGATTTCTGCTTCAAGATTAACTTATGAAGATAGTAGTGATGAATACAAAAATAAATTTAATTTAATTATCCAAAAACAAATTAATCATTTGATTAACGAAATTGAAAAATCAAAATTTATTGATGATAAAATGATTGGTTGTGCAGCAATAATATTAACTGGCCTATCCTTAAATGAAAAAGAAAAATACCTAAATTTTGGTCTCAATATATTAAAAAAAATAATAAACTTTTCTTTTGATAATCAAAATTTTCCTAAATCAAGGAGTATTAGACAATTGATATTCTACTTAAAATATTTTGTTTTAATTAGAGAATGGTTAAAAGAATCACAATCAGAAATACCTCAATATTTAGATGAAATTATTTTCTACATCGGAAAATCATACTCAATTTTATGTCAAGGCAAGAGTAAAGCAATACTTTTTAATGGTAATCATGAAACTAACAATAAAAACTTTGATAATTATTTAAATAATTATGGATATAAATTTAACAATAATTCCATTGAAGCTGGTGGATATATTTATTTGAAAAATAAAAAAATTTCTTTAATTATGGATATAGGTTCATCGCCAGAAAAAAAATTTTCAAAAAATTATCAATGTGGCGCCTTATCCTTCGAAATTATTGCAAATGATAAAAAATTAATTTGTAATTCTGGATATTTTCAAAAAACAAAACACAAGTTAAATGATATATCTAAAACAACCGCGAACCATAGTACTTTAATTATTGATAATCATTCTTCTTGCAAAATTAATAAATCAAAAATGGAAATAGAAAGTTCTTTAAAAATTTTAAACAAAAAACTAATCATTGAAAAAAATTATTGGAAAGTATCAGCTTCTCATGATGGTTATAATAAAAGATATGGAATTATTCATCAAAGAGAAATAGAATTTTTATCAGAAAAAAATAAGTTTCTTGGAAAAGACATATTAATAAAGAAAAAAAATTTTAAGAGTTCAAATTTTGAAATACGATTTCATCTAGAGCCAAACGCAAAAGTTATGCAAACACAAGATTCTAAGTCAATACTAATTGATATTGAAAATGAAGGTTGGAAATTTAGTGCGCAAGGTTATACAATTGATATAGAAACTGGATTGTATTTTGGTAAAAAAAATTCATTTACTGAAAATAAAAATCTAGTTATTTCAGGCATTACACAAAAGGAAGATCAATTCATTAAATGGGAATTTGAAAAAATCTAATGAAAAAAATTAAGAGAGCATTAATTTCTGTATCCAATAAAGATAATTTAAAAAAAATATTATCTGTACTTAGTCAATATAAAATACAATTAATAAGTTCTGGTGGCACATATAAAAAAATAAGAAAATTGAAATTCAATTGTACTGAAATTTCACAATATACTGGCTCAGCTGAAATATTAGAAGGTAGAGTTAAAACTTTGCACCCAAAAATATATGGTGGAATTTTAAGTAAAAGAAACAATAAGCTTCATAAAAAAGATTTATTAAAATATAATTTTCCTGAAATAGATTTAATTATAGTGAATTTTTATCCATTTGAAGAAATTTTAAACCAAAAAAATATTCACTCAAAAATAATTGAAAATATTGATATTGGTGGACCAACTTTAGTAAGGGCTGCCGCAAAAAATTATAATGATGTAACCGTAATCACCAATACAAACCAATATCAGAATTTAATTAATGAACTAAAAAAAAATAAAGGGACAACATCCCTAAATTTTAGACAAAAAATGTCTGAGGAAGCTTTTTCTGAAACAGCTTATTATGATTCAATAATTTCTAATTATTTCAATAATTTTAACAACAATCAATTTCCAAAAAAAAAAATTATTTGTGGAAATCTTGTTGAGGAGCTTAGGTATGGAGAAAACCCTCATCAAAAAAGCGCAATTTATTCTTCACAAGAAAAATTAAATATCAAACAAATACATGGAAAAAAATTAAGTTATAATAATTATAATGATATTTTTTCTGCATTATCAATTTCAAAATCTTTACCGAAAAATAATGGGACAGTTATTATAAAGCACACAAATCCTTCTGGAGTTTCAATAGACTCAAATAAAATAAATAGTTTTAAATCTGCTCTAGCCTGTGACCCAATTAGTGCTTATGGAGGTATAGTTTCTTGTAATTATAAAATTAATAAACAATTAGCTCTACATTTAAATAAAATATTTTTAGAAGTGATAATTGCAAATGGATATGAAAAAAATGCTCTTAAAATACTTAAAAAAAAGAAAAATGTAAGATTAATTGATGCAAGTAATTTAATTTCATCAAAGAAAAATAATTATATTTCAAACTTTAATTCTATTTTAGTTCAATCTCCTGACAATATTAAATTTGATAAGAATAATTTCAAAATTGTTTCAAAAAGAAAACCAACCTCAAAACAATTTGATGATTTAATTTTTGCATTTAATATTTGTAGATCCGTGAAATCAAATGCAATAGTAATAGCAAATAATAAATCAACTTTAGGCATAGGATCTGGGCAACCAAGTCGATTAGATAGTTGTAATATAGCAATAAATAAAATGAACAAATTTAATCCAAATAAATTTGAAAATGCAGTTGCTGCTTCTGATGCTTTTTTTCCATTTTTGGATGGAGTTGAAAAATTAGTTCAATCAGGTATTTCTGCTATCATACAGCCATCAGGTTCTATTAGGGATAAAGAAATAATTAAATTTGCTAATCAAACAAATACTATTTTAGTTTTTTCTAAAACTAGACATTTTAAACATTAAAATACTTGATCAACCTTAGCAGCCAAAATAAAATCATTCTCATGTAAACCTTTAATTGCATGAGTAAAAATTTTTATTTTAGCATATCCCCATCCATACCAAATGTCTGGATGGTGTCCTTCTTTTTCTGCAATATCTCCTACTTTATTTACAAAATTTTGGCTTTCTAAAAAATTATTGAATTTAAATTTTTTAATTAAATAATAAACCTGAGACTCATCTGAATTTACTTCCCAACCATCTACCATTTTAAGATATTTATGAATTTCACTTATGTCAAAACCTGAAATACCACCTTCACAAGGAACGCACTTTTTATCTTTTAAATTACTCATATATTTTAACTACTAAATTTGGAGCGGGTGATGGGAGTTGAACCCACGACCTTCTCGTTGGCAACGAGACGCTCTACCACTGAGCTACACCCGCTTATAAAAAGTTATTATAGATAGAGGTTTTTTTTAGTTCAAGCAATAATAAAAAATTAATATGAATTTATAACTATTGAAAAGAATTATCTCCTATCTTTCTTGCATATAAGATCCAATTTCTCATTACTAATATATCTCTTAAAGCGGGTCCCGTTAATGATTGATTAATGATTCCTTTTTTAGAATTTTTGTTCCATATTTTATTATCAATTATTTGTTCTTTACTCTTCCAAATTTTATTGAAAGTCATCATATCATTAATACTTGAACTTGCCTTTTTATATAAAGGGTACTTAAGGGCAAATTCAGAGCATCCTCTCTTTAAAGAAATAGAGCAATCATTTCCTATATTTTTAATTAAAATACTTTTTAATTTATTTTTTATTATCTCTCCTTCTTTAAAACTTGAACAATAAATAAATCCTTTATAATTGCCAGAAACATCTTTTCTTTCTTCTATCATGAGCTTTCGACTATTTTGTAATTCTAATTTATCAAAAACAAAATAGAGTTTAAATAATTCTAAAACAGTTTTTGTTTCAAAGGTTACTTTAAAACAGCCAAAACAAAATTCAGGTATTACATTAAAACTATTAAAAACTTTAAAATGTCTGTTACAATTCAAATCAATAGAATTATGTCGATAAATTTGTGTTTCCTTAGTATCAATTTTTTTAAGATTTTTGTAAACAATATCATAAGTTTTTTCATAAAAATTAATAATATCTAAATTATCTATTTTTTTATTTTGATCATATTTAAATTTTATTTCACTAATATACTTATCAGCTAAAATATAAGGATTACTTTTATTTTTTTTAGATTTAAAATAAGTTAAAATTTTTAAAATATTATCATGAGCATTATCGTAGCTTGAATTAATTTCAATGGCCTTTAAAAAATTTTCTAAAGCTTTTTCTAAATCTCCTAAATTTAGTTCTGATAGTCCAAGGTTGTTGTATGCTTCTGGGAAATTACTATTTATATTTATTGCTTTTAAAAAATAATTCTTTGCAATTTCCCAATTATTTAGTGCTATTAAAACTACACCATGAAGATTTAGTATAAAAGAATTATTTGAATAATTCTTAGTAAGGATTGAAGTTAATTTTAAGGCTTCGTTAAAATCACTATTGCTATATAGACTCTTAACCAAAAAAACTTTATCTTTTAAATCTTCTTTATTAGACATTGTTGTTATAATTTTCATATATAATTAATTTTTTAATAATACAAATTGATAAATTTGTTATAATAAAAAAATATAATAATGATTGAAAATTTACCAAAAAAAATTTCTGTATTTCCTTTATCAAATTTTATTATTTTTCCAAACACATCCGTTCCTTTAAATATATTTGAAAAAAGATACATCAATATGATAGATGATAGCATGAAAAGCAATCGTATTATTGGATTGGTACAACCAAGAAATAATAATAAGAATATTCCTGATTTGTATTCCATAGGATGTGCAGGGAAAATAACAAGTTTTAATGAAACTGATGATGGAAGATATTTAATTGTAATTAAAGGATTAAGCAGATTTAAAATATTAAACGAAATAAAAAATAATAAAATTTATAGAGAGTGTGAAGTAAGCTTCGAAAAATTTAAAAAAGATATGTTCAGAAATAATAATGAAATTAAATTTGGTGATCTTGAACTGATATTCAAAAATTTAAAATCTTTTTTTAAAAAAAAAGGATACAGGATTAATTGGAAAGAGTTAGAAAAACAAAGTTTAGATCAAACAATCAATACTTTAGCTATGGCATCTCCTTTTTCTCTTGAGGAAAAGCAAATTTTACTTGAAACTGATGACATTAAAGAAAGAAAAATAGAATTAGAAAAAATTTTAAATACATATATTTTAGATAATTTTAATAATAAAACTATTCAATAAAAATTAAAATACTATACCTTTATCTGCATATTTTATTGCTAAGTTTTTAAAAATAAAATTTTTATCCAAATGATTAAAAATTGTTTTTGAAAATTTTCTCAAATATTTTTGATCACAATTAAAGTATTCATAGATAAAATCATTACCTATTGAAAATATATAATTTAGATGTTTAGTTTTATTTTCAAACTCTTTGCAAATTGAAAAATCAATAGGAAGACCATGACTCTTTCTAGATTTTATTAAATCTAATAATATTTTTATATCCCTTATTGTCATATTAAATCCTTGTCCAGATAATGGATGTATTTGATGAAGTATTTCACCAAATGCCAAAATATTTTTTTGATAATAATTTCTTAAACTTTTTGATTTTAGTGAAAAATTTTCAAAATTATTAATCGATTTAATTAAATATTTTTTATTATTTTGAATAATCAATTTTTCAAAATTTAATTGGGAAATATTATTATCGTTATTTAAACTATTATTTTTTATCGAAAAAACTACTGAAGTTTCATTTTCAGAAATAGGTAAAAAAGCTATTGGTCCATATTTTGTAAAAATTTGACTAGCTGTACGATTTTTTGTTTTATTGTGTTTTATAGTAGTTACGTAAGCCTTACTGTTATAGTTTTTTACAATTTTTTTAAAAAAAAATTTTTTACTAATTATATTATTTGAATCACAATTAATAATTAAATCATATTTTTCATTATTAACAATTTTATTATAGAAAAAGTTATCTTTAACTTGAATTTTTTTAAAATTTTTATTTTTTTTTAAACTATTATTTAATAAATTATATAAATCATTATTTTTGATAATAGAGAATAATGATTTTTTTTCAAAAAAATCTAATATTTTTTCTTTGTGATTAATTTTATCAAAAATTTCAATTTTATTAATTTCCCAAAAATAATTTTTTTTTATTTTAATAATTTCTTTTTGAAAAAAATCAAAATTATTTAAAGAAATACCAATTGTTCTATTATCACTAAAAATTTTCTTATTTTTTTTACAATACATGAAAACTTTAACATTGTTATTTATTAAAGTTTTGGCCAATGTAAGGCTAATTAAGCCATCTCCCAGCAAACATATATTCATAATTAAAATTTAATTTTAACAATAATTATTAAATGATACAAAGTTATAAATTTGATTCATATATATGGAGTTAAAAAAAATATTAGAAAATACCTCAAATTTTCTTATTAAAAGGTTTATTGAAGTATTCGGTTTATTTATTTCAATAATATCAATATTATTATTAATATCTTTAATAAGTTATTCGCCAGAAGATCCAAATTTCATATTTCCTGAAAACAACAAAATTAATAATATATTAGGATTTAAAGGAAGTTTTGTTTCAGATCTATTTTTTCAATCAATTGGTTTAATTTCTATTTTAACTTCAATTACACTTATAATTACAGGAATTAATATTATAAGAACAAAAAAACTTTTCTTAATTATTCAAAATTCTTTTTACTTAATCTTATACTCTATAATTGGTTCTTTGTTTTTTACAGTTTATTATTCCGAATCTTTTTGGTTAGCTATAAATGGGAATGGTGGATTTGTAGGAAAAATATTAAGTGAAACTTTTTTAATTTCTATAGTTAATATAAACAAACAAATTTCATACTACTTATTAAGTATAAGTATAATTATAACATTTTTTATAAGTATAAATTTTAATATTTATTGGTTTTTAAAGTATCTTAAAAAAATTATTTTAAATTTTATTTCAAGAAAAGAAAAAAATTCATTTACTAGCAGTAGTATAAAAAATGAAATAATTCATAAAGAGCAAACTGATAATAAACCTATACAAGAAGATCTTCCATTTAATAATAAAAAAAATATTTCAGGAAATAAATTTAAATTACCTTCGATAGAATTTTTAAAAACACCCACAAAATCAGAAAGAAAAAATAATTCTAACGAAAGTACTATTGATAAAGATTTTTTAGAAAAGATTCTTTTAGATTTTGGAGTGGAGGGCAGTATAAAAAAAATAAGTCATGGACCTGTAGTAAGTTTAAATGAATTTGAACCGGCTCCAGGTGTAAAAGTTTCAAAAATAATAAATTTAGCAGAAGATATTGCTCGTAATACAAGCTCCCAATCTGCTCGTATTTCTACAATACCTGGAAAAAATACTATTGGTATTGAACTACCAAAATTGGAAAGAGAAAATGTTTATTTAAGTGAAATTATTTCAGAAAATAATTTTAAAAATAAAAATGTTAAATTGCCCATTGCATTAGGAAAAGATATTTCGGGTTCTCCTATTACTGGTGACTTATCTTCAATGCCACATTTACTGATTGCAGGAACTACAGGCTCGGGTAAATCTATTTGCATTAACACAATTATATTATCTTTGCTTTATAGACACACTCCCAAAAGATGTAAGTTTATTTTAATAGACCCAAAAATGTTAGAATTATCAACTTATGAAGGAATTCCACATTTATTATGTCCTGTAATTACAGAAGCAAAAAAAGCAGCATCAGTTCTTGGTTGGGTAGTGAAAGAAATGGAAAGTAGATATCGATTAATGACAAAAGAAGGAGTTAGAAATATTGATAGCTATAACAACAAACACGATCTACCTATGCCTTATATAGTTGTAATAGTAGATGAAATGTCAGATCTAATGTTGGTTGCTGGAAAGGAAATTGAAAATTATGTTCAAAAACTTTCTCAAATGGCTAGAGCAGCTGGAATTCATATAATAATGGCGACCCAAAGACCTAGTGTGGATGTAATTACTGGAACAATAAAAGCTAATTTTCCAACAAGAATTTCTTTTCAAGTAACTTCAAAAATAGACAGTAGGACTGTTATAGGAGAACAAGGCGCAGAACAATTATTGGGCAAAGGCGATATGCTTTACATGTCTTCTGCCAATAAAATAGTAAGAATTCATGCTCCATATGTATCTGAAAGTGAAATAGAAAAAATCAATAATTTCCTTAGATCTCAATCAGAGCCCGATTACATAGATGAAATATTAAATTTCGCTGATGAAAAAGAAATAGGCGAAAACTTTTTAAACGATGAAAATAAGGATGAATTATATGATAAAGCTATTGAAATCATAAAGTTTGAAGGTAAAGCATCTACTTCATTTTTACAAAGAAAATTACAAATTGGTTATAATCGTGCTGCAAGAATTATAGATATGATGGAAACTGAAGGAATAGTAAGTAAAGCTAATCACGTTGGTAAACGAGAAGTACTTTAATGTTAAAAAAAACTATTTTAATATTTTTTTTTATATTAATTTTAATTAAATCATCAAATGCTTCAATAAAAGAAACAATTATAAACAATTTAATAAAAACAGAAAATTTATCTTTTGATTTCAAACAGACAGTTGGGGAAAAAACTGAAGAAGGTAATTGTATAATTGAATATCCAAAGAAAATTTTTTGTTCATATAGAACGAACAATAAAAAAATTATGGTTTCAAATGGAAAGTCTCTAGTAATAAAAAATCAATCTAATAATCAATATTATCGTTATTCATTAAAAAAAACTCCTTTAGAGTTAATTTTAGATAAAAAATTTTTAGCAAATCAAATTAAAAAATCAGATTATAGAATCATTGATGATAAATATATTAATTTTACTATTATAAAAAATAATAGTGAAATAAATATTTTTTTTCATAAAAAAAATTTAAATTTAATTGGTTGGCAAACAGAAGATATTTACCAAAATTTAGTAATTACTTATATTTATAAAGTTCAATACAATCAAAAAATTGATAAAAATATATTTAAATTACCAAAAATGAATTAAGCAGATTTAATACTTATTTTTTCTGTATTATAAATACTCATTCCTCTAGACATGTAATTTTTTAAAGCATTTTTGTGATCTAAAGAACAAGTGTGAACCCAAACTCTATTAATTTTATAAGAAAAAGATATTTTAATCGCTTCAGTTAAAATGTAACCACCTAGTTTTTTAGTCATGTAGTTATTTAAAAGTCCTAAATAGGCAATTTCCATTTCCAATTTCTCTTTATGATATATAAGTTCAAAAAATCCTGCTATATCTTCATTTTCTTTTAAAACAAAAGTAAACACATTTGGATTAGATACATAATCTGTCCACTTTTTATCATTCCATACCAATCTATCGGTCCATTGATAATCTCTACCTACTTGTTTATAAAAAAATTTATTTAATTGAAAATCATTAGGGAAAACCTTTTGTACTGTATATCTATCGTCTGGTTTTTCCTTAGCTTTTAATTCATCTATAGATTTTATTTCTAAATAATTTCTAATTATTTTTTCCATTATTGTACCATTTTTCCAATTTTTTCTCCTCCAAACAAATGAAAATGCAAGTGAGGAACTTCCTGACCGCCATGTTCATTTATATTTGAAAGAGTTCTGTATCCTTTACCATTATCAATTGAAATAGCTAATTTTTTGGCAACAATTGAAATACCCTTTAGCAATCCTACAATTTCTTTATCGGATGCTTTCAAATTAAAATGATCCAAATCAACATATTTTCCTTTAGGTATCACTAATGCATGAACTTTTTTTTGAGGATTAATATCATGAAATG
>Ga0115011_10003383_pt1 | contig 10854 bp, 9 predicted proteins | sample TroAtlMetagenome_2_FD_88705 | JGI IMG/M metagenome (GOLD analysis project Ga0115011, IMG submission 88705) | Marine eukaryotic phytoplankton communities from Atlantic Ocean - Tropical Atlantic ANT8 Metagenome | ecosystem: Environmental > Aquatic > Marine > Oceanic | place: Tropical Atlantic... | reverse complement strand
TTCGTGGGTGGATAAAAAATCAGGAGGCATACTGCTCGCAGATATTTACTCTGAAGAAACCAAGCCTGTAAAGCGTTTTGCCGTCAAGGGACTCACAAAAAAGAATGGCCAGTGGCAGGTGGACGAAATGGAAATGCGCGACACGAAAACCGGGGCACGGAGTCGACTAAGCTTTCACTTAAAATGAAATTGCGATGACCTTGCTGGAGGCAACGGCAGAGCGGCTTTTCGAGTTGATCCTTATTGGGGGGGTGGGCTTGGCTGTTGTTGTTTACATCATCCGCAAGCAGTTGCGCAATCCGCAGAATGATCCGGTCACGGTCATTGGGCTTTGGGCTTTATCCTTCGTTGTTTTTTTTGGGATTACGTATTCAGCAATAGCCGCGCAGGAGGGTTTTGTGTTGATATTCGTGCTCTTGGTAGCGGTTGCCCTTGCCGTTTTGCTGGGGTTGGCTTGGACGCCCACAATCGCCAACACGCTTTCCTCCCCCCTGACGACGGCGTTTTCCGGTGATGACACGGAGGCTTACGAGGGGCCGGCTTACGGGCAGGCATTGGCCAAGCGCAAGCGGGGGCAATACGAGGATGCGGTTAAGGCTGTTGAGATTCAGTTGGAGCAGTACCCCGGGGACTTCGACGGGTTGATGCTCAAGGCTAGCATCCAAGCGGAAAACCTCAACGACCTGCCCGCGGCGGTGGAGACCATACAGGAATCGTTGGAGGACCCTGATAAGCTGAGGTTCAACTTGCCGGTCGCCTTGAACAAAATGGTCGATTGGCAGTTGACGATCGCCGGTGATGTGGCGGCGGGAAAACGGACGTTGGAGCAAATTCGGGAGGCGTTGCCAGGCTCTCAGGCGGCGCAGTTTGCATCGCAACGACTCTCCAGCCTCGATGCGTCAGAGGAGGTGGAAGCTGCCAATGACGATTTTAATGAGTCATACCGCAACTTGGTCGAGGAGTCAGCGGCGAAGGATGATTTCACTGGGCCGCTTGAAATACCAAGAGCCGTCGAGGCTGATCCGCTTCAGGCTAATGAAGTCAAGTTGCAAAGGTGCCTCCGTAGAGTCGCGTTACACCCCGACTCATTCAATAACCGGGAGGAATTGGCGGCGCTGTATCTCGTGCACATGAAACAACCTGCACTGGCGATACAGCAATACGAGCATCTTTTAACTTTGCCCGGAACGACGATTCACCAAAAAACAGTCTGGCTGAACAAGGTCGCTGATATTCAGATCAAGAGCGACGAAACGCACGAGTCGATTCGCTCCACCCTGCAGCGAATCATTTCACTCGACCCAAATGCGGCCCCGGCAGCGCGGGCAGAGCAGAGAATTTCATACCTCCGGGTCGAGATGCGGGGTGTGAACAAGAAAAGCAAAAAGCTGCAGTTGGGCAACTATGATGAGGACCTGGGCCTGAAAAGCTGATTAGGGGGAGATAATCAAGCCAAGGGCGATCTGCTTGTCGATCTCCGCAGCCATGACGAGGTCTGACGTCCCGCGTGAAGAGCGTACGCGAACCTTGATCTCGGTCACAAGCGGCTCCACTTCGGCAACCGTCACCCATACGCTTCGATTGTCTATCTTGGCAGAAACCGCGTTGTTGACAACGTCATCCCCAGTTATACTTCCGGTGCGCGAAAGGACTTCACGGGCTGAATTGATGACCTGAGCTAACGGTCGCTCGTAGCGACTGACCACGGTGTCCCGCACCCCAGGTACCCCGAATTGTTTCCCTTGAGGAGTGCTGATGCAGCCTACAGAAATAGCGGCCATTGAAGACGCAACACACAACAAAATCAGACGAAAAGTCATGGGCGACATTTCAAGCAAAAGAGCCGTAACCGTCAAGCGAATTGCTTAAATTGTGGATAAGTTGTCTTCATCGATATTGAGTCTTGGGAATATCGCTAACAATGCCGGAGCAATTTTTGTGAGGTGAATCCATGGAAAGCTATGTCAAACAGAGAAATCCCTCGACACTCCCATACTGAATATTAAAGTTCGCCGTCATGCCGTCATACGGGCATTCGCTTGGCAAAGCGGAGGTTTTAGGGATTATAAACGGAGATTGATATTGGGCTCTGCGAAATAAATTACACCAAATGACCCCAAACGCCCTATTCAAGTCGCTCAACAGACCAAGCCGGCTGTTCCTTTTTTCCGGCCCGTGCGTGATCGAAACAGAGGCGGCCTGCCTGAAAATTGCCAAGTCACTCAAGCGCTCCTGTGCCGCGCTTGGCATCACTTACGTTTTCAAGGCGAGTTTCGACAAAGCCAACCGCACCTCGAGCAAAACGAGGCGGGGGCCGGGCCTCGAAAACGGCCTGAGCATCCTTCGCTCGGTTCGCGACAAAGCCGGCGTTCCTGTGCTTACCGATGTTCACACCGAGCAACAGGCGAAACTGGCTGGCGAGATTGTCGACATTTTGCAGATTCCTGCCTTTCTCTGCCGGCAAACCGATCTCATCGCCGCCGCTACAAACACCGGCAAAATTGTAAATATCAAAAAAGGCCAGTTCCTTTCTCCAGGAGAAATGAAGCACGTCGCGGCTAAGGCGGCCAATTGTGCAAATAAAAAAATAATCCTCACTGAGCGAGGTTCCAGTTTCGGATATAATAACCTCGTTGCCGACTTGCGCTCGATCCCGATAATGCAGTCTTTCGGTTACCCGGTGGTGTTCGACGCTACACACTCGGTGCAATTGCCTGGCGGTGGCGGTGACCGCTCGGCGGGTCAGGGAGCGTTTGCGCCGATTCTGGCCAAGGCGGCCCTCGCGGCTGGTGCGAACGGCTTGTTCATCGAGACCCATCCGGAACCGGCCAAGTCGCCGAGTGATGGGCCAAACATGATCCCGCTTGCTGAAATGAGGGCCACACTGAAGCGCTTTGTCAAAGTTTTCAACGCTATCCGCTAGCCGGAGATCTTGGCCAAGGCAAGCCGAAACGTTGTCCCTTTTTCATCCGACTTGACCAACTTCAGTTCAGCACCCATCGCTCCTGCCAACTGCCCGCTGATGGCTAATCCAAGACCACTCCCCTTCTCCTTTGATGTGTTCCCAGGCTGAAACAGAGACGTCTTAACCGCATTCGGCAACCCGTGGGCATCGTCGCTAACCTCAAAAGAAGTAACGCCACTGTTTTCTCTGACGCGAATCGTAACACCCCCACCCGGCTCGCATGCCTCCACGCCATTCTGCGCAAGATTTTCCAGAATCAATAAAACCAAGTTTCCCTCTCGGTTGTCCAGTTCCCTGCCCCCTGTGCTGATGCAGGTGAGATGCACATGATGCCCAGCAGCGATCGGTTCAATCCGCAACTTTAAAATTTCGATCAACTCCACAACGCTCAATTCGTAAACGACTCCGCTAGCGTTCTCACCCAAGGTTCGCACGATGTTGTCAATCATGTCCTCCATTCGCTTAGCCGCCGATTTTGCGGTTGATAAATCATCCCCGTCTCTTTGACCTGTTTCGAGATATGCGCGCAGTCCGGCGAGCGGGTTTCGCAAGCCGTGAATCAAATGCGAAGCAACGCTGCCCACCGCGCTGGTCCGATTCGAGAGCGCCAACTCCTGGTTTGTCTTCTTGAGCGCGAATGTCCGCTTGGCCAGCGAAAGGTGAATGCGGTTAATCTGCACAAAAGAGAGTGACAAAAGAAACACAATCACACTGCCGCCCGCAGCAAAAATAAAGACACCCTGCTGAAACAAGCCGTCGTTCAATTCGTTGATGTCTGCAAGCGCCTCTGTGCCGTCGAAAAGAAACTGGACCACACCGAGCAGTTCGCCCTCCTCTGCCACGTGGACAGGCAGAAGAACCTTCCGGACAGTCAACGATTCCCCAGGAGACAAGGCTTCAAGCAAAGGTTCCCAAAAAACATTCTCAACAGGGAGAGCATAGGTCAACATACTTGCCGGAGTAAAGTCACGAGCCATCACCAACTGGCCGTCAGACAAGCTGCCTTCAGCAATATTCTCGGGGGAGGACGCAAGAAACTCTCCATCCGGGGTGTAAAGCCTTACCCCTATCGCGCCGCTCAACTCAGCGACAGCGCCATAGAGGGTCAACTGGTCGAATGCGTCATCCATAAACAGGATTTCTGCCGACTCCGCCATGGTCACCTGATGCACCAGTGAAATAGCGTACAACTCCTGTGCGTACCGGGCCAGAACCTGCCCTCGGATGCGCTCCCCCATTTGCTCCTTGGCGATCCAGATCGCGACGCCAAAAACCAGCAACGTCAAGACGATTGTCAGCACTTGAAATCTTGTTTTAAGGTTTTTATTCTCGTTGCTCATGAAAACCTCACGCGATGTGCGTGGGAGAATTTTTAATTATCAAGATTGTAAGTTCAAACAGTGACAAGAACTCACGGGGTTAATATAGATTTTAACGGAATGTATTAAAAATCCGTGTGGATTCGTGAAACCTGAGTCTCGTTATAGCTTATTTTTTTGGAGCGACGAACCAGTTAAACTCGATACTGACTTCGTCGCCAGTTCTGATAAGGCCAAGTGCAATCTTTGGCGCTGGAGGCACAATCCCGAATTGTGACATCTTGAGCTTCGTTTTGCCGCTCACTTTCAACTTGTCCCCCTCTCCCTTTGTGATGCTGACTTGCATGGAAACTGGAGCCGTTTTTCCGTTGACGCTTAGGGTTCCCTTGGTGTCATACAACAGTGGTTCGTTGGCTTTGCGCTTTGTTTCAGCAGGCTTCATTTCCTTGAGGCTGTACCGTGCGTATTTGTGTTTCTGGGCGTTCAATGCTCCGTACATGACTTCGTTCATTCGCTGCTTGCCGCTTTCGATGTTTCGTACTGGGATGATGACGCTGACGCTTGGGGTCTTATTTAAATTGGGCGTTTCTGCCTTTGAGGGGTCCAAAGGAAAAGACGAATCCCACTCCATCTTTCCGCCGATGAGACGGGTCTTCACTTCCCAATCGTGCACCGAGGAAGTTCCGCTGATTTTCAGCAGACTACCAGTCTTGGCAGAGTAAGTGATGGTTTCAGCCCTGTTTTGCGCCGCTAACCCAATGACGGCCGCAGCACTTAAAACGCGCCCCAACTGTATGATTTTTTTCATCTGAACTGTTTTTACAGGCTGTATTCGCTCTCGTTCCATTCAACACGCGTGCCACTGTTGACGGCCTCGTTGGCCTTAGCTGCTATGACGACGGACTCAAACCCATCCTGCTCCGTCGCGTACGGAAGCTTGTTTTTATTTGTCTCGGCCAGGTGCTCGGCGAGCGCCTCGGGGTCGTCGTCACCGAACAACGCCTCGAAATCCTCAACCGCCACCTGATGCTTGTGGCAGTTCTTTGCGAATGCCTCCAAGGCGTGAAACTGGCTTGGTTTTGTCCCTTCCGGGTCTTTGTTCGGGTCTTCGTTGTAATTGGTTAGTTTAGTGGCGTTGGCAACCAGCGCGATGCCTGTTTCGCTGAAGAAGCTGTTTTTCTTTGCGTACACCTCCCAGCCGAGCAACGGTGAGTCGGCTTCTTTGAACATCCACGCCCGTGCGCCGCGCATCATCAGCGCCGCGTAGCTCCCGTAAATCATGTCATAACTCGCATCGAACGAGTTGGCCAGCGTGCAGTCGTACATCGTTCGAGCGCCGCTTGGATAGTCGAACACAGTTTGAATCGTGTCAGGTACGTTGCGCCCATCGTTCCACTGAATAATAGATCCGAAACCGGTCACCGAAACCGGCCGCTCTTTCAAGAACCAGCCAAGTGCATCGACCTGGTGCACTCCGATCTCGCCGATAAGGCCGAGCGATAACTTGCGATCGAGTCGCCAGTTGAGTTCTTTCTGTCGCGCGGCGTTGGGGGAGACACGACGCCAGCTTGTTTTTTTGTGCCATTGCCCTTTGCCCAAGGCGTTCTTGCCCATCACGCCAGTGCGAAGGAATTGGAGCAGAAAAAGCCGCTGTGGATCAGAGCGCGTTTGTAGGCCAACCTGGAAATTGAGCTTGGGCGCGGCCTTTGCAGCATTGGCAATAGGGCGTGCGTCGTCGGTGTCATGGGCCATCGGCGCTTCGCAGTAAACGTGTTTACCGGCCTCCAAAGCGGCAAGCACAACTTCTCGGTGAAGATGTGTTGGGGTGGCGACGACGACGGCCTGCACGTTTTCGTCCGCAAGCAACTCGGTGTGCGACTGGTATCCCCTGGCCTTGGGCGCGCCACGGAGGCCACGACGCAAATAAGCCGGGTATGTATCACTCACGGCGACCACCGGTGCGTTGGGGATTGTGGCCAGCGTCTTGAGTAACTCCCTCCCCCATACCCCACAACCGATCATGCCGACTGTGACCGGCGGTGTGTTATCGTTTTTCAGGGCATCCTCCGCTTGGCCAAGTGCCTGCGGGGTCAATTCCAGCACCGCGCCGCTCGCCACCGCCATGGCCAAGCCAGAGGCGGAGTTATGCAGGAAATCGCGCCGGTTGAATTGAGTTGAGTCGTCTTTGTTCATTCCGTCTGTCGTTTGACTAGCCGCCGTGGCGCCCAACCAAGGCGGCTATTCAATCAGGGAGAAGTCAAGGCGGGTCAAGATCATTTACTTTGCGACGAGTAAATCGCCATTGCCAAAGCGGCGCTCGCGGAGGAATATGCGGTATGCCATTGGTTATTAACGGCCAGACAATAGGCGACGACGTCATCGACCAGGAATTCTCTGCGATCAAGGCCCATTACGAAAGCTTGGCTTCGATCTCCTGTTGTGAACGAGACGGTGAGTTTCGTGGCTATGCGCGGGACAACATCACCTTTCGGGCGTTGCTGACACAAGAGGCGCAGCGAACGATTTCCGAACCGGCGGAGGAGGAAGTCACCAAAGCTTTTGACAAACTCAAAGAAGAACACGGTGGCAGCGACCAGTTTTATGCAAACTCTGGCTTGACGCCGGAGCAGGATGAATTGATCCGACCCGACCTCAGCCTCAATTTGCAGGTTGAGACATTACGCGCCGAAACCTGTAAGGCACTCCCTGCGCCGACAGAGGCTGAGTGCCGCGAGTTTTACGACAGCAGCATCGACCAATTCAGCGATGAGGACGAGGTCTGTGCCTCTCATATTTTCAAGTCAGTTCGCGAAACCGAAAAGCGTGAGGAGATTTTCAAGGGGCTTTGCGTGGTGCGACAACGACTCGTCGATGGAGCTGACTTCACGGAGTTGGCCAGGGAACATTCCGACAAGCCGGCAGAGGAGATCGACCTCGGTTACTTCAAGCGCGGCGAGTTGATGGATGAGTTCGAGGTCGTGGCCTTCTCGATGAAAACCGGCGAGGTCAGCCCCGTGTTCTGCACGCCGCACGGTTTCCACCTGGCCAAAGTGACCGCCCGCAAAGCAGGCAAGCCAAAGCCGTTCGACAAGGTTCGCTCGGAGATCGAGGCGGAACTGATCGAGCAGCGACAGCATGCCAAGTTGCAGGAACTAGTCGATCAGTTGAAGAAAACCGCCAAAATCGAATACACCGAACCAGACGATGAATTGGATGAACACGAGCACAACTGAGTGTCACATGTTTTTGCCATTTAAAGCCGTCGCCAATTTTTTCAAGGAGCCAAGCGGGACAAAATGCCCTGAATGCTACTCGGTTTTCATCGATGAGGTGTGCCCAAACTTGGATTGCCCGGTTAAGGTCGCCGAGTGGATCACCCGCTGGTGCTCGCCGGAGGCCGTCAAAATTCCGGCGCTTGACAATGCAAAAGCAGGGCAATTGGCCAAGCTACGGCTCGTCCTGCACCCCGGCGAACTTTATGAGCTTGGCCAAGGGGACTGGGATCAACTCCAGGGCGTTTCAGCCGATCAACTCACTGATATTCAGGGACAAATTGAGGGTAGCAAGTTTGCAGAGCCAAGCGCTGTGCTTTATGGATTGAATTTGCCGGGAGTCGACGAGCGCTTGGCCAAGCGGTTGATCGAGGTATTCAGTTCCATCGACGCCCTGCGGGGAATCAATCCGGAACAGCTTCAGCAGGTTGAGGGCTTCGATGAACAGCAATGCGTCAAGATTTGTCGTTGGTTTCGGGACTCGGTGAACAAGAAGGCGTTGACAATGCTCGAGCAGAACGGATTTAATCTTAGCTAGAAGTGAGCCGTACTCCTCTTGGCTCCTGCTTGCTTATGCCGAAGGAAATCCCCGTTATAGTCGCGTTGAAAAACAGTCTGGGGGTATCTTCAAAAGAAGGAAAAAAATAACCCTCGTCTAAAGCTTGGCAACTTCCTCGGCGATTTGCACGGTGTTCAGCGCTGCTCCTTTTAACAACTGATCCCCCGCGACCCAGAAACTCAGGCCATTCTCCATCGCGCAATCCCTGCGGATGCGACCAACCTGGCAGTTGTCCTGTCCTGCCAACTCTAGCGGCAATGGGTATCCGTTACTGGTGACGTCATCGTTCAAGTCGACTCCCAGCGCGGCGTTGATCGCCTCGTGGGCTCGTTCGACAGACACCGGTTTTTCGAACTCCGCACTTACAGCGATCGAGTGGGCGCGGTACACCGGTACGCGAACACACGTCACGCTCGCCTGAAAATTCGGCAAACCCATGATCTTGCGCGACTCGTATACCATCTTCATTTCCTCTTTAGTGTACCCGTTGTCGAGAAACACATCTACTTGAGGCAACACGTTGAACGCGATCTGGTGTGGGTAAACCTCCCGACTTACTTCCCTGCCCTCGTTGATCTCGCCGATTTGACGCTTGAGTTCCTCAATACCCATTGCGCCCGAGCCGGAAACCGCCTGATATGTGGAGGCGAAAATCCGCTTCACCTCAAACGCCTGGTGCAGTGGATATAACGCCATCACCGTGACGATTGTCGAGCAGTTCGGATTAGCAATGATGCCATTATGCCTGACAACATCGGCGGCGTTGATCTCCGGGACCACCAACGGAACCGAGTCATCCATCCGAAACGCGCTCGAATTATCTACGACCACTGCGCCGTCCTTAACCGCCGCCGGGGCGAATTTCTTGGAAATTCCGCCACCCGCGCTGAAAAGCGCGATGTCTACTCCATCGAATGAATCCTTGGTGAGTTCTTGAACAGCAATTTCCTCCCCGCGGAACAGTAGCGTTTTGCCTGCAGAGCGTGCCGAGGCAAGCGGCGTCAGCTTGCCAATCGGAAAATTGCGCTTCTCCAGGGTCTCGAGCATCTCGATACCCACCGCCCCTGTGGCCCCAACAACAGCAACATGTAAATCCTCTCTCATAAAGGGCCGCGAACTGTACGGCAGAGTCAAATCATGTCAATTGCCGTAAAGCGCTCATTTTACTTTTGGTGGATTAGACGAAAGGGTGTCAGCCCAAGAGCTCACGCCAATAACAGGCAGCGCAAACTTGAACGCCTCCGCCCAAACGGCGGTATCGGCTTGCCGAAACACGTCGTAGATTGGCCTCACAGCTCCGTCACGACTGCTTCGCAGCCCAAGACGAAGGCCGCCTTCCCCCGGGTGATCGACGTGCCGGTGCAGGATGAAGGCGTCAATACCCTCGGTTTGCTTTACGCGGTAGTAAGAATAGGCGTAAGCCGCAGCTTGATCTCGTTGGCCATTTTTGCCGTCCGCAGAGTGGAAGCCCTGTTCGGATAGGATGACTCGCCGCGCCTTGCCTTTGTGCAAGAATCGTTCGTGCCGAAGAAACGCCGGGAGCATCTCAATATTTTTGAAGGTGATTTTCGCGGCGTCAAACGAGGGGGTTGCAGCAGTATCTTCCCAAGTTCTTGGATTGAAAAGGTTTTGGGGATAAGGATGGAATGCAACGTGCCAGTCGAAGTTCCCCTCGGCTTTAGCAATTGTGTTTAGTGTTTCAATAAAATATTTGCCCGACATGCCGTGTAGGGGGTTCTTGCCCATCTGCTCTGACCAATGGTGATCCAGTGAGATGAATAGTTTTATCTCAGGATGGATGCTGTGCGTAGCTAGGTAGGCCACCCGCAGTGCACGGTGGTATTCCTTAACAACCTGCCGCCGGGACATCTCGCCCAAGTTGTACCAATGCCAGTGAGACTGTATTTCGTTGCCGATGATGAAGCGCTTGGCCAAGCCGTGTTCCCGCCTCGGGTTGGAGTAACGGTCTGCAAGGAACCCGATTGCCCCACGATACATTCTCACACCTTCTTCGGTGGCGAGGTTAAATGCGCCCACGTGAAATGGCGACTTAGCCAAGTCGGTGTAGGGGTGGACCAGTGGGCTCCCAACGCGCGAGCCAGGGATTCGATTGTAAATAATCAACGAGTTCACAACGCCAGCATCGGTAAGGCGTTTCAGTTGCGAGTCGATATGTTCGACATAACCAGAATGAAAGTAAACCGTCTTGCCGTCAACATTCAGGGAGAAACGGCCGGAGTCGGCGCGCCAGTCTACCAGTTGATCGAGGGTGACATTTAACGCAGCTTGTTTGACCCCTAAGTGCAGCGCATCGTCGATATCTACGATACATTGCAACCCTTTAATGCCCTTAGCCTTCGGGAACTTAAACGAGCGCTGTGCGATTGACTCGATGTTCCCGACCCAGCGCGCATTTCCTAGGGGTCTGCCGTTCACCTTTTCAACAAGTTGAAAGCGGCAAAAAGCGTTGTCGCTGCCGGTGTCGAAGCGCTTGATAGTTGTTGTCGCAATCCCGTCGGCAAGATGCCAATCGAAGGGAAGCCGTTTGCTTCCAGCGACATCTTCATGCGCTTGTAATAGCAGAAGTTGAGCCCCACCCTGAGCGGGGAGGTTGGCCTCAATCAAAAGATGTTGGCCTTGCAATTGCACGCGAACAACACCCGGCGTCCCGGGATCCACGGCAAATACAGAAACAACACCAAGGGTCGCTAAAAAAGTGGATTTGAGAAAAGACATTTC
>Ga0115011_10003382_pt1 | contig 10856 bp, 10 predicted proteins | sample TroAtlMetagenome_2_FD_88705 | JGI IMG/M metagenome (GOLD analysis project Ga0115011, IMG submission 88705) | Marine eukaryotic phytoplankton communities from Atlantic Ocean - Tropical Atlantic ANT8 Metagenome | ecosystem: Environmental > Aquatic > Marine > Oceanic | place: Tropical Atlantic... | reverse complement strand
GAGTCTTATATTTCCCAAATAATGAGCTTTATAGATGGTTTAGAATTAGTTAAGCCAGTTGTTATGGGTTGTTCAATAGGTGGCAGGATTATCCTTCATTTAGCGATACGTTTCCCAGAAAAATTTAAAGCTTTAATAGGACTTCAAAGTGCCGGTCATTTAGATCCTTACTATGATATCAGTTGGCTTCATAGGCAAGATGTTCACGGAGGGGAGGTCTGTGGGGGAATTGCATATGGTTTAATGGCTCCAACAAGCCCTGAAAATGAAAAGTTTGAAACTATGTGGCACTATATGCAAGGTGGGCCTGGTATTTTCAAAGGAGACTTATTTTTTTATAAATTTGATGGAAATATTGGAACAGAAATTAAAAAAATTGATAATTCAAAATGTCCAATTTTTTTACTCACAGGTGAGTATGATTATTCAGCAACTCCAGAAGAAACAAAAGCTCTTGCTGATATAATAGGAATTGAAATGATTAAAATGAAGAATGTTGGTCACTTTCCAATGAGTGAAAACCCAGAGGAGTTTTTACAATACTTACACCCTGTCTTAGAAAAAATTAATTAATTACCAATCTTTACCAGCTGTCCAACCACCATCTACAATTAAGTTAGTTCCTGTACAAAAGCTTGCTTCTTCACTTGCTAGATACAAAACAGCACTTGAAATCTCATTAGGTTCTCCCCAACGTTTCATAGCGTGCAAATTCCTTACTTTCTGAGAAGCATCTTCGTCTTGGAAATATCTCTCCGTTAAAGGAGTTCTAATAACACCAGGGCCAACTGCATTTACCCTAATATCATATTTCGCCAAATCTATAGCTAATTGTTTAGTAATCCCTGCTGTAGCATGTTTAGATGCAGTATAAGCGCATCTATTGGGTGCTGCTGTTATACTCAAAGTTGAAGAAGTTATAACTATATTACCCTTTGTTTCCTTTTCAATACAATGTTTTGCAAATGTTTGAGCAGTAATAAAAACACCGGTAACATTTATATCTATAACCTTTCTCCATTCCTCGATAGATAACTCTAACGGCGAAACAATTTCTCTTATTCCTGCATTACAAAATGCGACATCTAAACTTCCAAAATGTCCGAAAGCATTCTTCATTGCCTCAATTGTTTCTTCCTGGTTTGTTACATCTAATTTAAATGGCTCTGCAATACCGCCAGCAGATTTTATTTCATTTGCAACTCTTTCAGCCATGTCAAAATCTAAATCTGAAACAGCTACATTGGCACCCTCTTTGGCAAAACTTAATCCAGTTTGACGACCTATACCGCCAGCAGCACCTGTAATAAATACAGTTTTATTTGTAAATCTCATTGAAAAGTCCCCCTGTTAATATAAGTTTATTTGAAATAACACTTTTGACAACAAATAATCTAACTGGGAGCAGTCGATTGGATATAGAACATTTAGTATTTGAAAAAGGTCCGAAAAGAGTAGGTCCGTTTAGCCATGCTGTTAAGGCAGGTGACTTTATTTTTGTTACTGGACAGATGCCAACATTACCAGACAATCCAGACGTGCTAGTTAGCAATGATGTAGAAGAACAAACCCATCAAGTTATGAAGAACCTTATGAACGTCTTAAAACAGTCTGGATCATCTTTAGATAGGGTAACGTTTGTAAGGGTTTATTTAGTAAACTTTCAAGATTTTGATAAAGTAAATAAAATATACAAATCGTATTTTGATGAAAATAAACTTCCTGCAAGAACATGCATTGGTGTGACTGGTCTTGCTGTAGGCGCGTCGGTTGAAATAGATCTAATAGCAAAACAGTAATTTAGAAAAAAATAAATTATGAAGAAAAAATACAACCCCTTTAAAAAAGGTATTTTAACCGGTTTTGGTTTTCCTGGAATAGGGATGAGTGCAGCTATGTTTGGCTTTGGAGTTTTTGCTGGTGAGGCTGGTCTTGATCTTTATTTGTGCATTGGTTCATTAATTATCCTTTGGAGTATGCCAGGGATGGTAATATTTGTATCATTATATACTGCAGGAACACCAATATTTTTGCTCTTCACAACAGTTTTGCTAGCAAATATGAGACAGTTTTTTTTAGTTTTGTCTGGTATGACTTTAATGAATATCCATAGTCACAAAATACCATTCATTTCAAAATTATTTTGGGCACACCTCATAAGTCCTACTGGCTGGGCTGAGTTAATAAAAATTAAAAATGAGTTTCAAGAAAAAGATCTTTTGAGTTTTTTTAGAGGTCTAAGTTTGGCTCTAATAACTATTAATACATTTACAACAATTATTGGTTTTAAATTATACGATATCCTACCAACTGATATTGTCTCCATTCCTGTTTTCATAATGCCCTTATACATAACAATTTTAATGTTAAGAGCCGTGGAATTATATTACAGAATTGCTGTTGTAAGCGGAGGCATAATTGGACCCATTCTCTATCCATATATTGGAGATTGGAGTATAATTATTGGCGGTTTAGTTGGCGGAACTTTAGGACTTTTAATTAATCATCTTATACAAAAAGGTAAATCTGATGCATGATCTTTCATTCATTAGCCCAGAGTTAATGCCTTGGTTCATGTTACTAATAGCAGGGTTTGGTATTTTTATTTGGAGAATTCTGGGTGTTACATTATCTAGCAAAATCAATAAAGATGGTCTTTTTGCAAAATGGATAAATGCTGTTGCCTTTGCAATGACTACAGGATTGATGGTTAGAATTATTTTTTTCCCTACTGGTGCCTTGGCTCAAACTAATATGCTTGAAAGATTGATTCCATTTGTAGTTGGAGTAATAGTATTTTTATGCTTCCCAAAAAAACCAATTATTGGATTGCTTATTGGAGTAAGCGCTTTTAGTACAACAATTTTGTATAATCAATATTTCTAATTATCTGAAACTAATTGCTTGGCAATAATAAGTTTTTGTAACTCGTTAGTACCCTCACCTATGGCTAACAAAGGTGCGTCCCGATAATATCTCTCAATATTATATTCTGGAGAATATCCAAATCCACCATGAATTCTCATTGCTTCCGTTGAGTTAAATAATGCTGTTTCAGTTGCAAAAAGTTTAGCCATTCCTGCCTGCAGATCTGATCTGTTTCCTGAATCATAAGCTTTTGCTGCTTGCTCTGTTAATAATCTTGAGGCTTCAAGCTTAGTTGCCATTTCTGCTAATTTAATTTGTATTGATTGATGTTCACTTATAGGCTTACCAAAAGTTTTTCTTGTTTTAGCATACTCTATAGAATCATCTAAAGAAGCTCTAGCAACTCCAACACCTCTTGCGGCTACATTTATTCGACCTAACTCAAGACCAGCTAAAATTTGTTTTAACCCTTTACCCTCTATTTCACCAATTAAATTAGACGTTGATACCTTTACATTTTCTAATTGAACCTCTCCAGTATCAATTCCTCTATAACCAAGTTTTTTTAATTTTCTAGATACAAACCCATCCTTTTTTTCTACAAGTATTAAACTCATTCCCTTGTGAGCTGGTTTAATATTAGTGTCGGTCTTAACTAAAACTGCTAAGATTGAACCTTGAACTGAATTTGTTATCCAAGTTTTGGTTCCATTTATAATATATTCGTCGCCTACTTTTTCAGCTTTAGTTTTAATTGATTGGAGGTCAGTTCCACAGTCTGGTTCAGTTAATGCAATGCCACCTCTTATTTCTCCAGATGCAAATTTTGGAAGATAATATTTTTTCATCTCTTCGGTTCCAAACCTTTCAACGGCCGCACACATTATAAGATGAGAATTAAAAATACCTGATACCGACATCCACACCGCAGAAACGTTTTCTACAATTTTTGAATAAGTAACTGCTGACAAACCCAAGCCTCCATATTCTGGAGAAATTGTTGCTCCAAAAAGACCTAAATCAGCCATTTTATCGGCAATCAACTGTGGATATTTATCTTCTGATTCAAATTCCTTAACAAATGGTTTTACATCTCTTTCCAAAAATTTATTTACTGTGTCAATAATAAGGTTATCTTCTTCTGAAACAGAGCTTTTTTGTTCAACATCAACTACTCTTTGCTCATTCATAATTTACTCCTTAAGCACTTTAAATATCAATCTGGCTATATTCAAAAATTGAATTGACGTTGTTTGCCTTATCCATTTTCAACATTAGATCAGTTAATTGATCTACTCTCTGCTTTGATAAATATGGCTCTGTAAGTCCCTGAAACTTTGATATAAATTCTGCATCATCCATGAAGTTTTCTGGCTCACCTTTAGGAATTTTTACAAATTTCTCGTGTTTCTTTCCTTTAACAACAACTTTTACTTTAGCACTCATATATTCAGGACAGCATTCTTCTGCATCCTTATCTGGACTTACCTTTATTTTATTACATAGAGAAAGAGTGTCACTATTATTTAAATGATTTTTGTAATCATCCCACTGTAATCCTCCACTTTTTACAGTTACAGCTGCACAAAACGGCATTGAAAACTGTCCATCTACGATGCTCTTTGGATTTTGTTTATCATTTAATGGATACCCAATAATATTTAACGCAGTTTCTGATAAACCAATATCAACATCATCCAAATCTTCAGATGAAAAGTTCAACTCTTTTTTTAACTCTATTAGTCCATCAATTGCGGCATGACTATATCTACATGAAGGATAAGGTTTAACTCCAAGGTTAAGAGTTTCAAACTTTTCTCCAAGTCCATCAATTGCCTTTTTGATATTTCCACCTGAGGCATATGAGTGCAAGTAGCCCCACTGTCCTTCAAAAGCTTTTGAAGGTCCTTTGAAACCCTCTCCAGCCATAATTGCACAGCTTAGACCATTTTGAGCAGCCTGCCCAACGTGAGATCTTTTCGTCCATGCACCATCAGTTAAAAACTGCATGGAACCAGCTGATTGACTTAACGCAATACCGAAGGCAGATATATATTGTTCTTTAGTTAATCCCATTAGAAATCCTGCTGCCGCAGCCGCACCAAAAATACCGCATGTAGCAGAAGGATGAAATCCTTTTTTATAGTGTGCTGATGCCCCCCCCGCCAAACCTAATCTTATTTGAACTTCATAACCAACTACACAAGCAGTAATTAGTTCTTGACCTGATGATTTATTCATTTGCGCTGCTGCTAATGCCGCTGATAAAATTGGGGCGCTTGAGTGAAGAGATGCTTCAGCATGAGTGTCATCAAAATCAAGAGAATGTGCTAAAGTTCCGTTTAAAAGTGCTGCGGCGCTTGGTGAATATGTTTTTTTGTCTGAAAACACCTGACAACTACCATTGCTCATCTCTAGTTTTTCAATTGCAGAAACTAAGCTAGATGTTGATTCCGCATCATGTCTGGCCCTTATAATAATTCCTACAGTGTCTAATATAAGTAATTTAGTTCTTTTAATAACCTCTGGAGACAGATCTTCATATTTTAACTGCTCACAAAACTCAGCAAATTTTTCAGTCATATTTTCCATCTATACCTCCTCATTCATATTAAAATGTTAAACTAAAATTTAATTTTACAAAACCAAAAAATAACCAGTAATATGTACATTCTTGGAATTAATGAGAATTAAAAAATGACAAAACCTTTTGAATTAACAGCAACCGAAGCAATAAAGCTCGTACAAAAAAGAAAACTATCTATACATGAATGGGTGTTAAGTTGCTTTAAAAGAATTAAAGAAAAAGAGAAAACCGTTAAAGCATGGATATATTTAGATGAAGAAAATGCAGATAAAAAAGCAAAACAGTTAGATGATTTAAACAATTCATCATTACTTGGTATACCATTTGGAATAAAAGATATTATAGATGCTAGTAATGTCCCTACTGGTTTTGGGACTCCTTTTTATAAAAATAATATTCCTGCACGAGATGCAGCTTCTGTTGCCGTTGCAAAGCAATCGGGTTGTGTTTTTATAGGTAAAACAGTATCCACAGAGTTAGGAAATAGAGCTCCCGGTCTAACAACAAATCCACATAATATAAATTTTACTCCTGGTGGTTCAAGCTCTGGATCAGCAGCGGCTGTAGCTTCCATGATGGTACCAGTTTGTTTTGGAACACAGACGACTGGTTCAGTTATTAGGCCAGCAGCCTACTGTGGTGTTATTGGTTATAAACCAACTTATGGGGATTTTGATAAATCTGGAATACTGCCAAATTCTCCTTCAATTGATACTTTAGGCTTAATGACAAGATCGGTAGAAGATTTGTCTCTTTTTAGATCAATTTTATTAGAAGAAAAAATTGTTGGACTCCAAAAAGTGGATTTAACTAAACTAAAGATTGGATTTGTTAAAACTCCTCACTGGGATAAGACTGATTTTTCTACAAAAAAAAACTTAGAGACATTTATAGATACCCTTCGCTTGGAAAAATTTAATATTGTTGATCTTGATATTAACTCCTTAATATCAAAAGCTGACCAGTTACATTTAGATATAAGTGGATATGAGTTTAAGAGATCAATTTCTTTTGAAAGATTTAATCATTTAGATGAATTAAGTGACCAGTTGCGAAATGGAAGATTAAATGATGGATATCAGGTAACAAATGAACAATACAAAGTTGCACTTAAAAATCTCAATATGTTGAAACATGAGATAGACTTAATTTTTAACGATGTTGATCTAATTATTACACCTAGTGCACCTGGGGAAGCCCTAGAGGGTCTTGGATATACAGGTTCACCTATGTTTAATACAACTTGGTCATTGAGCGGTAATCCCTGTATTACATTGCCATTGTTTAAAGGTGAAAAGAACCTTCCAATTGGTTGCCAGCTAGTTGCAAAATTCGGAAATGATAACCAACTTTTAAATCACGCAAAAAATTTATTAGATCTTTATTTAAAGTGAGATACCACTAAAAGTTCTGGTAAAGTTAATGCTAAAGCAGGAAATAACAGAACTATAATTAAAACGACCGTATCTGAGATACAAAATGGAAATGATCCCTTTATGACCGTAGTAACCGGCAAGCCAGTTACACCGCTAACAGCAAATAAATTAAGACCAACAGGTGGAATAACACTCCCAATTTCTATACATAGAGCTGTTAATATTCCAAGATGAATTGGGTCTACACCAAGCGCCAATGCTACTGGGAAATAAATTGGCACAGTTAAGACTAAAATAGCTACGCCGGTTAAGAACATAGATAAAAATAATAACGATCCCATAAGGGCAAAAAGAAAACCATGTTTAGACAATCCTAATTCACCTGCCCACTCAGCTATCATCATAGGCCAGCCCATGTTAGCAAGATAAAATTGGAAAATACCTACACATCCTAACAAAAAGAAAACAACAGCTGTAAGGTTCATTGTTCTAAGTGTTGTTGGCATTAATTCTTTTACAAAAGTTTTTCTCTTAAATATTAATCCATAGAAAAGTGCGTAGCTAGCAGCAGCAGCACCTGCCTCTGTTGGCGTAAATAGGCCACCATATAATCCACCAGGAATAATAACTGGCATAACCAATGCTGGGAATGCTTCTTTAAAAGATCTCCAAACTTCACATAAATCAAATTTACCCCTAGGTAATTTAATAAACAAAGAAACACTCACAATAATCACGGCGTCACTTATAGCTAACATTATGCCAGGGATGATGCCTGCGAAAAATAGATCAACTATTGACATCTCAGTAATAACACCAAAAAGAATTAATGTGATACTTGGAGGTATTAAAAGCGCAATTCCTCCTGCTGAAGCTATTACACCTGCGGCCATCCATGTTGGATAACCCCTTTTTATAAGTTCAGGATAAGCAATAACACTCATTGCCGCAGCCATTGCCGTCGATGAACCTGAAATAGCTCCAAACAAAACTGCTGCAAGTAAAGTAGCATAAGCAAATCCACCAGGCACCCAACCAACAACTGAGTCAGCAAATTTAAAAAGTCCTGCAACTAGTCCAGTTTTTTCCATTAAAAAGCCAGCAAATATAAAGAATGGAATCGCAACTAGAGTATATTTAGTTAGAAAACTAAAAAAAGCCTCAAACAAAGTACTATAAGTTAAAAAATCATCAAAAAGAACCAAAAGAGCCGTTGCACCTGCAAGAGCAATTCCTATAGGAGCACCAGCAAATAAGAGACCAAACAATGTGCTTCCGAGTGAAAACATTAGTAATTCCCAATTCTTAAAAATTTAAACATCTGTTGCCGCTTCTATTTCTTGAGTGAAATGATCACCTTTCACATAACTATGAATGTCTTCAATAAATTGTAAAAACGCTACTACACACATTAAACTCATACCAATTAGAAGGATGAAATGAAACGGCCACATATAAAAATACAGGCTTTCGGTTCTCTCTCCAATTTTAATAGAATATTCTATAGTAGAAATGGCAGTAAAAGTAAGTGAACCAGTAAAAATAGAAATAAAGAGTGAAACAAAAATCTTAAGAAATCCAACTGTCCTATGAAATCCTTTTGCATTAAGTAACTGTAAAACAGCACTCATGACTAAATGACCTCTATTGATTTGTGTTACACATATATAAAGAGCTACTGAAGAAACCATAGCATAAATAACTGCATCCTGGCCCCATTCAAAAACAACACCAAAGATATATCTTCTAATTATCTCAGCTAAAGCAAAAAGGGTAACTCCTATCATCAGATAAGCAGAAAGATTACCTAAAATAAGACTTACGTAGGCTTTTATTAAATTTGATATTTTATAAAATGAGGTCATAATTTCTATAGTTAAAAAGGCCTGAAATATATCAGGCCTTTTTAATAAATTTATTTTCTAGACTTTTTCTTATACAAAGCACTACCTTTTGCATATTTAGCAAAATCTGCAGCGAATGCTGTACAGTCAGTCTTCTCTAATGCACTTGATCCCATTGGATTAGCTGCAACAAGAGCCTTAGCTTCTGCAGTAAACTGGTCTACCATTTTATCTCCAGTTGCATCAACTTTAGTTTTAATCCATTTGTTAGTTGCACCACCTTCAGCTTTTTGGAGAACTCCAGCTTCGGCAGGGCTCATAACATAAATACCAGCTTTTGACTTATCTGTAACTTTGTATTTGTCAACAAGCCTCTTATCATTACAAAAGTTAATAGCTTTTTGAAATGGTATAAAGTCGTTAACAATTATGTCACTAAGAGCATTTTGCTGTGCTTTTGATAGTTTTGACCACCATTTATTAGATGCACCTATCCAGTAATAGTCACCAACAATTCCATTTATACCAGCAACTGTAAAATATGGAGCTTGTTCTTTAGTAGCATTAAAACCACCAAGACTAGTTAGAAGTCCATCAATAACACCTGTTTGAAGAGCAGGTGGTACATCACCAAAAGACATCGTTGTTGCGTTGGCTCCTAATGCACCTAATAATGCATTTTCTGCAGGTCCCATACTTCTAATTTTCTTTCCAGCAAAATCAGAAGGAACTAACAATCTACTTTTAACAGCACCAGCACCCATATACATACTAAGGTGTCCAGATCCAAAAAGAGTTATACCATGCTTGTCGTTAAAAACCTTCTTTAATTGAGCATAAGTTTTTGTTCCATCAAGGCCATTTATAGCACCAGGACTTGTTAATTTTCCAGCACCAACAATAGTATTAGCTAATGGCTCAACGCTTGATGTCTTTCCAAACTGCCCAGTCATCATCTCTAAATTACCCTTTGTTAGAGCTTGTGTTCCTTTTGGAACGTTGTATAGAGATTTTGCCCAATAAATTTGGACTTTACTGCCAGGAATTTTTTTCTCAACTTGCTCAGCAAAGAAAACTTCTGCTATAGCTGCAGGGTGAGGAGGACCAGAGTGATCTGAAGCCCAACGCATTTTAATTGGCTCTACAGCAGAACTAGTTCCAGCTGCAAAAGTTAGAGCAACAGCACTAGCTGCGCCTAAAAGTGATAGTTTAGTAAATTTCATAAAAATTTCCTCCAAATATTAAGAATCACAAACTATATCTTTATATTAATGAGGTAAACCATTATTTAAATGAATCTTGATTATTTAATTAATATGTTATGTATTTAAACTAAATAATACCATCACTCTTAAACTTTTTGATCTGTTCAATTGTGAATCCAGCTTCTTCTAAAACCGAATTAGTATCATTCCCAAGCTCAGGAGCAGTTTGATTCTCAAAATTACTGTTTTTAATATGCACAGGTGTTTTTAATAAACTTATGTTAACACCACGCTTAGTTTTTAACTTTTGGATATTATTTCTACCTTTTAAGAAGGGATTATCAAGAGCTTCCTTCAGGTCTAAAATAGGAGCAGCTGGAACAATTCCACCAAATTTTTCAAGCCATTCAGTAGTAGTTTTTTTCATAAGTTCATCGTCAAGAATTTCGGTAACTATATCTCTGTTTTCTTGTCTTGTTTTAAAATTTATAAATCTTGGATCATCTATTAACTCTACTCTATCAATATTCTTACACAATACAGCCCAGAAACTCTCCTTATTACACATCAAATATATCCAACCATCCTTAGTCTTATATAATTGACAAGGTACTAAAATAGGATGAGCAGACCTATTTAACCTCTCACTTTTAAAGTCTGAATTTAAAGTCCATGCCGCCATGTAACTTTGATTAAACATCGCAGTATCAAATAGATTTACATCAACATCTCTGCCCAAACCAGTTGCCCTAGCTGACAAAACTGCGCTCACAAGACCAAAAGACATAGTAAGACCAGACATATAATCAACAATTGAAAGTCCAAATCTAGCAGGCGGCCCAGATGGCTCACCTGTTAAGGAAAAATAACCTGCCTCAGCTTGCATTAGATAGTCATATCCAGGCCAGTTTTTTCTAGGACCTTCTCTGCCATAAGCAGAGCAATGCGCCGAAACTATTGCTTTATTAAATGGTTT
>Ga0115011_10003381_pt1 | contig 10857 bp, 15 predicted proteins | sample TroAtlMetagenome_2_FD_88705 | JGI IMG/M metagenome (GOLD analysis project Ga0115011, IMG submission 88705) | Marine eukaryotic phytoplankton communities from Atlantic Ocean - Tropical Atlantic ANT8 Metagenome | ecosystem: Environmental > Aquatic > Marine > Oceanic | place: Tropical Atlantic... | reverse complement strand
CTATCCCGGTAGCATAGTTATCACTACATCAGGTGTGTATAGGCAGGTCAAAGAGCAGATGTGGCCTCAGATTAGATCATTAGCCAGCAAAGTAGCTGGGCTAGGCATGACGATTAATCAGACTGATCTGACTATGGACAACGGCAGCAGGATCTTGGGTTTTGCAACTGACTCACCAAACCGTTTTGAAGGCTTTCACGGCAATGTTTTCATAGTGTTGGACGAGTGTAAAAGTATTGATTCTGACCTATTTGAGGCGGTGGCTCGTATCCAGCCAAATCGCATCCTAGCCATGAGTTCTCCAGGTGGAACTACTGGTAAGTTTTATAAAATTTTCACTAAAGAACAGAAATGGTGGAAACTTCACACTGTTACTTCTTACGACTGTCCACATATCAAGAATGAATGGATAGACGAGCAAATGGAGATGTGGGGCAAAGATCACCCATTGATCAGATCCATGATCTTTGGCGAGTTCCAAGAGACAAGCGGAGAAGGTTTGGTGATAACATGGGACAGTCTAATGCAGTGCTTAGATAGTCCACCAACCAAAGATGGTGGTGAAATTGTAGCAGCATGTGACTTTGCAGCAGCAGGTGATGAAAGTGTTTTCTGCATGAGAGTGGGAAACAAGATCACCAAGCTAATTGCATGGAGAGAGGCTAATACTATGGCAGGTTGTGCCCGATTTGCTTTGGAGTTTGAGAAAGCAAAACTGAAACCTGAGCAGATATTTGGTGATGCAGGTGGACTGGGATTACCTATGTGCCATCAGCTTGCAGAGATGGGTTGGCCAATTCATCAGGTTAATCTTGGAGGCAGAGCACATGATCCAGACAAGTACGTCAACCGGGGCACAGAGATGTGGTTTGAGGCATCTAGACAAATAGACCGCATGGAGTGTATTTTGCCTGATGACGAGATATTACATAGTCAATTGACAACTAGACGGGTTGCAGCAAGTAAGAACGGTAAACTGAGCCTAGAAAGCAAGAAAGAGATGAAGGCACGAGGATTCTCCTCACCTGACCGGGGTGATGCGGTTGTGATGACATTGGCTAGTTTTAGTGATCAATACATGTGGAATAGACGCTATCAACCTAGCCTGGAAGAGATTATCGAGGCAGGTATGCATGAATGGACAGATGACAGTAAACTAAGAGAAAGCATGGGATTAAACACAGGATGAGCGTAATGCAGATTGTCAGGTTAGTACTTGAATTATTAAAAGAATTATTAAGTTATGGTAAAAAATCTGAAAAAGAGAAACTGGAAGCAGACATTAATGATCGCGCTGATGATAAGCGTGATTGGATTAGGAAACGGATGCAGGACACCGATCAAGCTGGACGCGACGAAGAGACTGATTCTTGATAATGAGAGAGGTTTTCAGGACGCATATATGGCATCTCCACAGGCTAAATTGTTTGTTGAAGATTGTTTGGAGCAAATAATCCAGTATGAGAAAGATTTGGAAAAAGGCAGCATACGCAACTAACAACGCCTAAAAAAATTGCATAAAAGTAGCAGGACGCACCAAAAATGGGTGCGTCTTTTTTTATGAAAATGAAAGACCAATTGGAGTGTTTCTGCACGGACATTGAAAAACTGGTGGATCGCTATCAGGAAGAATTTGATTTAGACGATGCAACACTCATAGGTGGTCTTCAGATGTATTCATGTCTGATGTCATTACAGGCAATGGGTTATCTCCTCGAAGATGACGAGGAAGAAGATGAGGAAGATGATTTTACAATATGAAATCTCGTGACGATTTAAACGCATCGATTCTCCAGGACTTAGCTGATCGTAGCGTTTGGGATACCAGGCAACGCATGTTTTATGAGATGCGCCACCATGGACTGAGGAGAAAAAACAAGCCTTGGCCCGGTGCATCAGATGTACATTTCCCACTAGTAGACACTACAATCAGCGAACTAAAACCTGCTTATTTCCAGCAGTTATTTGCTACGGACTTAATTGCTCAGTTTGTTCCTACAACACCACAGGTTGCAGAATACACAACTGCTGCTGCACAATGGTTTGATCACAGAATCAAGCAAAAGACTAATTTAGAAACAGAGATCCTAAGTACTGTCGATGCCATGCTTATGAGTGGTAATGGGATAATCAAGGTCCTGTGGGATACTAAGTCAAAAAAATTAAATTATTACTCGATTGAACCACAGCACTTTGTCGTTCCTAGCTGGACTAGAAGTCTAGAGGAAGCGGACAGAATGTGTCACATTTCGGTTTACTCAGTTGATTCGTACAAACGGCAAAAACACTTAAATCAGGACCCAGAGGTAATTGAACAGATTTCTGGCAGTTATAACAATGACGCTGGGGATATGGATACTGAGTACACCAGATTTGAACGTGAAGGACTAACATTCACGGATGAATCAAAGATCATTGTTTGGGAGGTTTATTTCCGCGATGACAAGACTGGGGAGTGGTGCATTTGCACATTCTCACCTACTCAGCCTGATATTGATCTTAGGCCTACAATGAAAATGCCGTATAACCATGGCAAACCTCCATTCATAGCTTTTCATTACGAAATAAAAGATCCCGGATTCTACTCAGCCAGAGGTGTCGTTGAGCTTCAAGCAACCATGGAAGCTGATCTAACAAAGCTTCTTAATGACAAAAATGATTTTATGACTCTGGCAAACAGACCACTGTTTCGCGCTGAGAGAGATATGCCTAATACGGGTAATCTCAGAATGACTCCTGGCAGCATTTTACCATTTGGAATACAACCAGTTGCACATCAATCTCCTCCAATTTCTTTTGATACTCAGATGAACATCATGCGGGAATTGGCACAGAATCGAGTATCCACACCAGACTTTGGTCTAACTCAAACACTACAGAATACTGAGAGAAGGACCGCAACCGAGATTCAAGCTATTGGAGGTTTGTACCAGCAGAGCAGTGATTTGCGGATGCGAATATTCCGTTTAGCACTAGGTAAACTGTACCGCATGAGTTGGTCTATTCTGCTTCAGTACGACAAGACTTCTTTGGATTATTGGTATTTAGACACTGCACAAGAGATACCTCAAGAGGCACTGCACGAGAATTATGGCATTCAGCCAACTGGATCAGCGGATGGAGTGAATAAGCAACTGTTAATGCAGAAAGCAATAACTCGATTCCAGATGTTTGCTAACGATCCATTTATCAATCAAGGACAACTTAGGAAAACTATTCTTGAGTCAGATGATGCCACATTGGTCAAACGCTTGTATCAAGATCCAATGGATCAACAAGCCACCCAGGCAGAAGACCAAGCCAACGAGATTACATTCCTCAGACTAGGTTTCCCAGCAGTAGTTAAACAATCAGACGATGACGCTGTGCACATTCAGACAGTTGTAAACTATATTAACAATCGATCTCAATCAGGAGCACAACCTGAGCCAGCAGAAGGACAAATGTTGGAGCAACATATCGCTCAACATTTAGAAGCTTTAAAAGAAAAAGATCCAAAAGCCGGGAGACAGATGGAAGTTGAATTAAAGAATTTATTCGCGCAGATGCAACAAGCAGTAGCGCAACAAGCACAACAAAATGCTGAACAAACTGAGGAGAATACTGGGGGCGTTGAGAACATTGCGGCAAGTGCCCCAGTGGGTCAACCCGCCTGAGTGGTCAAATGAACATGCTGTAAAATTGCAGCAATTCCTAAAATCAGAGACGGGTGCTGCATTGCAACAACACCTGAGAAACTTGCACATCACTAATTGTGATAGATTAATCTCATCTCCAGCAGATTTGTCATACAAGACAGGTCAAGCATTTGGTTTTAAATCTGCACTAGCCACTTTAGATGGTCTAGCGACAATCAGATCACAACCTGATGAAGAGGTTACAGGAGTAACCGATGACCTAGAATGGTTAAGACAGACTGCAAATTAATTTATGTCTGAGGCTAAAACAGAAGCACCAGTCACGGTGGATAACGAGCGCGAGCAATTGCTACAAGCATTGGCGGAAGCTGATGACAGCGCGTTCGATTTAACTGCGAACACTACCTCGATGCCGCAGGTCGAGGAACCTGACACGGAGTCTGCCAAAGTGGAAGACACCCCCAGAGAAGAAGCACCGGAACAACCGGGAGAGGAAAAGCCAGAGGAAACTCAGGAGGAGGAACAACCCAAATCCAAGTATTCTAGGGCTAAAAAAGCACAGGACCGAGCAAACAAATCTTGGCGTGAAGTCAATGATGCAAAAGCTGCATTGAAGAAAGAACGAGAAGAGTTGGATGCGAGGAAGAAAGCGTATGAGGATGGACACCAGCAAAATCTGGAAGAGATCCAACAACGCACCAATAACAGTCGTTTTTCACCTGATGAGTATGAGTCAGTGGCTCAGGAATTTGAGGATGAAGGCGATCACGCTAATGCTGAGGCAGCACGAAAAGCAGCACAGCAAGCTAGGCAAGCTGCAAATGAACAGCAGCAGAAGAAACAACAGGCTGATTTTGTGTCCAAGTGGGATACAAATTGGAAACAAGCCACTTCTGCACACAAAGACTTGAATGATCAAGACAGCGAACTGTTCAAAAAAGTTGGCCAATTATTGGAGAAAAAGCCTGTACTGACTCAATACCCGGATGGGATCACAGATGCCGTCGAAGCGGCGGCAATGTATCTCAGAGCAAACCGATCTTCTGATCTGGAAAAACAGGTCAGCGACTTAAAAAAACAAGTTGCTGAGTACGAAGAGAAATTAACACTGAACGGTAGCCAACCCGGCAACGTGTTGCAGGTTGAATCATTTAGCAATCTTCCCGTGGAAAAACAACGGGCGGAGTTAGTTAAAGCGATGCAAAGTGCAGACGAGTCAGGTGTTGGCATGTTCGCAAATTAAAATAAAACAATATGGCAGGAACAACACTCTCGACTACGGGGTCATCAACAGCAGGACCGCAGTCAACACTACAAGATTATTTTGATAAGAAATTACTAGAGCAAACTCTAAAGACAATTGTCTTGGATCAGTTTGCCTACAAAGCACCTCTCCCAGCAAAAGCTGGGCATAAGGCAGTACGGTTTTTCCGTTACCCGGAAGCAGCAACTACTGATGTGCAATCAATGACTGAAGGCACATTAGTTACACTTGGTAATTCCAAGCAATTGTCAATGGAAACTGTGGACGTAAGTCTAGCTCAATTTGGACAAACAGTTACAATTTCGGATTTATTGAGTAATGTGGAATTGTTCAACACGATGGAGCAAGCAACTGTCCAAAATGGACAAGATGCAGCACTAAAAGTTGACGAATTACTACGCAACACACTTGGTGATTCTTCTGCAACTCAAGCACGTTATGCTGGTGCAGCTACATCATATGCTACTGTTGGTGGCACTGATGATGCAATGACCGCATTAGACATTCTTGATGCTTGCACAAATCTACGAGTCAACAACGCTCGTCCATCAAACGGTTACTTCACTGCTATCATGGCTCCAGAAGTTGCTCGTGACTTGATGAACGATGATGATTGGTTGGAAGCAAGCAAGTACGGTGCACCAGATCAGTTGTTCAAAGGTGAAGCAGGACGGTATGCCGGGTGTCGTGTGGTGACCACAACTAACCCATACAGGCAGAACACTCAACGCACCTACAATGCTGCTGGTACTAAGTACTCCACATTTGTTGTGGGTGATCAGGCATATGGTGGTGTGAACCTAGCAACAATGAGTGCTTACTCACCTAAGATGATCATTGCTCAAGGACCAGACAAAACTGATCCATTGGCTCAGTTCACTACTGTTGGTTTCAAGTTTTACTATGGATCTTCCATACTAAACGGCAATCATGCAGTGAACATTTACTCGGTCACTAACTATAGCTAATCAATTTGACTGGGGGGTTAATAGCCTCCCAGTCACTTTTTAATTATGCCAAAAGTAGAAATACCAATTACCTCACTGCAAATTGCAGACGAAGAAGGTGTGATGGTTCTTCCAGAAGTGGGAGATGCCGTCAGTTTTACCATTGAAGGATCTGTTGAATCACTTGGAGACGAGTATGCAACAGTTGGAATGGAAACTGTTAACGGTGAACCAGCATACCCGGAAGAAGAGGTCGTGGAAGAATCAGTTGAGGTGGAAGCACCATCCAGAGATGAGATGATTGCGACCATGCAAGAATTAGATCAGGCACAAGGATTATAAATGAGTACTAAAAATATAGGTAACCCAATGCAAGGCCGCCGATTAAAAGGCGGTAATAGTGGTCAGGAACCAATTGCAATAAAAGCAGACAACGGTGACACAAGCACAGCAGGTTCTGCTACTCCATTTTTGGAGTTCACAAACGCTAAAGTAGATGGTGCAGACAAAGACGGAAGCACTAACCTAACTAAATATGCTGTAACTGGACTGACTCCAGGTGCAACTGATATTGAAGGCGTTTTGTGTAGTATAAACGGAGTTCAATATTGGATACCAGTTTACAAAGCTGATTAATGCCACTGGTTGAGTTTAAGAATCACGAGACAGGTGAGATCAAAGAATTTTTGGTCTCATCTGATCTCGATAATTTTAGTGATGGCACAGGAACCTGGGCGAAAGTTGAGGTTCCTACGAGTTTCGCCATTGGAGGTATGAAGCAAGCACCGTCTCAGAAGCAGATGATGAAAGATGGATACCACCGACAAGAAAACTCAAAGAAAGGCTGGAAGAGTGAATACTCCCGGCAAAAAGTAAAAAAGATTTGGGGATTATAAAACATGGCAAGACAGAACGATACACTAGCTAATTTTTCAGCGGCAACAAACGAGGAACTCAGTGTTACAACAAGTAACACTGTGCCGAGTAACGCATCACTAAAGACTGAGTCCGCTCCCGCATTTTTGCTATTGCAGAATGTTGGAACTGTACCAGTTTTTTATCGCCTAACCGCTGATGCGGATTCTGCGACTTGCACAACTGCGAGTGGTAATTATACAGGAATTTTAGCCGGTAGCACTTCCGACGAAGATGGCACTGGTGGAGTTATTACATTTGCGGGGTACACTGGCGGGTTGGCTTTTTGTACTAAATCAGGAACCGGCAAAGTGAATATTGCCTACAGCGGCAGACTGGGAGAATAAACGATGGGAATAGCCAACATAATTAACGTCACCGGATCGGCAGGCGGCGGCGAGATAATACGGGAGCTAATCAATAGCTCTGACGGGCAAGGACTGCACTTTAATGGGGCGGCGGGGAATTTTACCGCTACGCCTCCCGATATGGGCAGCAAGTTTTCGTTTGAATTAGTGGTAAGCTCAAGCGACTGGAATGCTTCTTGTTATTTTATCGACTTCCATACTGGCGGAAGATTTATTTTCGGAAGCAATGACTCGGAAATAGCAATTTATGACCAAACCTCTTGGAAGAAATTTGGCGTTCAAATATTAGACGATAACAATGTCCACCACCTAGTTGTCACAGTGGACGGCACGGCGGCAGTTTTATATGACAACGGAAATCAAGTTGCGACCCAAACAATAGGAACAGGCCATAATATAGACAGTTGTTCGGCTCTTTCTATTGGCCCCGGTGCAACGGGAACACCTATTTCTTTGTACCGCTGCCGATTCTACAACAAAGCACTCACGCAAGCAGAAGTAGATAATGCTTATCAACGTGCTGACGTTCCGTTTGCAGACCAGTACGGCAGTCAGACATCACTTGTTGACGCTAATGCATCTACGTTCGTTGGCACATCAACTTACGGCTGGGTAAAATATGGCAACAATACAATTGCCAATACAAGCAATCAGTTGGTTATCACTTATGTGGATAATGTCCAAGGAGCTTATAACTATTTAAAAGACTCAACGGATTTGACAACAAATTTAACTGTTGGCAAAAAGTACAAAGTCAAGATTGATGCTAAGTATGCTGGCGGGTCGGCTGGTGTTAAATTACGGATTGCTAATGGAGTAGCTACTTCAGAATTTGCAACTTTGACGACTTCTTTAACTACTTAGGAAGTTGAATTTACAGCACAGTCAGCAACGGGTTGCTACATTAATCTTGGAGATATGTCGGCTTCAAATGTTGTTACGTTAGACAATTTTTACGTCTACTCTTGCGGAGTAGTAACAGATTACGACCTCGCATTTGCAAATCCTACTCAGTCTTTGATGGTGCAGGACAGAGCAGGAGCCGCAGATGGAACTGCTACAGCGACAGGAGTTATACAGACTCAGCCTATTGTTCAGCTTAACAGTACGAGTGCTCGAATTGGCACAAGTGCGGCAACTCCAAGTGACAATTCAATTCTTGTGCAAGACTTAGTTCAGTCGGAGCGAGTCATTGTTAAAAAAAGCACTGGCAGTGGTAACACTGTTTTGAAAGTCGAAAACGATTCTGCTTCAAATGCAGGAGTCATTAATATTGAAGGAAAACGAACTTCTGACAATGACTGCGCTCAAATTCAATTGTCTAATTCAGGAGAAATTATTGCAGCAATTAAAGGCTATCGAAGCGGGGCGAATGATGCTGGCAAACTAGAATTATTTACTTCTGCAAGTGGCACAACTGGGCTGACTTCTAGAATGGCGATTGATTCGTCTGGCAACGTCTTAGTGAACGGCGGCGGGTATATTAAAATCGGGCCAAGCGATTCGACAGCACAAATTCAACTATACCGAAACGACTCAAGCATCGCTGATGGTAATGCTGTCGGTGATATTAAGTTCGGTGGAGCTGATGCAAATAACGACACGGCGGCAAGAATCCGATGTGCCGCTGATGGTGCGGATTGGACAGCAACGAGTTCACCGACTCGGTTAGAGTTTGGAACCACTCCAAGTGGCTCAGAAACTGTAGCGACTCGAATGACGATTTCAGCGGCGGGACTTGTAACTGTAAAAGCCGGAGTTGATGACACTTTTGAAAGCGGTCTTCAAGTAATTCGTTCAGCAAATAGCGATAGTATTTGGATGAATTGCAAAGGTGGTGCTGCTAATTTTAACACCAAAAACAACGCCGGTTCTGCGGGGCTTGCTTACAAGTTTTTGACGAACGGAACGGAGAGGATGGCGATTTCTTCGGCGGGACTCGTTTCGATTAATAATGCAACCACAATTACTGGGACCGACAATTCGTCTTCAAGAATACGTTTAGTAAATACAGCAACTTCACCCGATAATGTTTGGTCAATTGGTTCAAATTATAACTCGCAAGATTTGCTCATAGCACCAGATGACGGGGCTGCGGTTGTTACAATTTCTGATGCGGGCCTAGCCACATTTACGGGCGGCATAGCGTTCTCACAAACGAACACAAGTGCATCGGGTGCGACTGCCACAAGTACCACTCTTAACCACTTTGAATCTGGCACTTGGACCGCTACTCTTGGAGGTGCGATCCCGGCCACTGTCGCAAACGTCACAGGATACTACACGCGAATAGGTGACACTGTTCACGTTTGGTATTATTCGGGAAGCCTAACGTCAGACGGAAGTGCGGCAGTTATTACCGGGTTGCCGTTTACGGTGAACGCAAGTGCTTACGGTGGCTTTTTCACTTACCATAACACTTATTGTCCGACTGCCAGCACTGGTTATTTTTCTGTGAACACAGCAACGGGTTATTTCACAGCCGCAAATTCAACTGCTTCAGCCAACTCAGCAAATGCGTCTGGCAGGTACATAATGTTTACTGGCACCTATAAAGTTTAATTAAATAATTTTTAACAATGAGCTTACTCAAACAAATAGTAATCGGAGAGATGACGGTAGGACAGCTATGCGACATCTCAGTACGCACAGACACAGTAATTATTGACACTGATGAAAATGGTGTAAGTAAAGAAGTGTCACGGTCATTTCACCGTCACGTTGTTTCACCGGGAGATGATGTCAGTGAAGAAGCTGAATCAGTGCAGTCAACAGCAAACGCACTTTGGACTCCTGAAGTTATTGCTGCTTGGGAAGCTGCACAACCAACACCAGAGCCAATCGAGAAACCAGTAGAAGAATCTAACGAGTAGAATAATGATCGAAATAAATACAATACCTACAGAAGAGCTAAACGTTTCTAAAGTGGCAGTATCACTAAACTCAGCCCAAGAATTTGGAATGCAATTCAGCGTAGTTGGTTGGGGCAAGTTTACGAATCCCGAAGGCGAAGACGTTTGGGGTACTACACCTCTGGTTTCAACTTTACTGAATGTGACGGGGCCGACTTGGGACGCTTGGGGATCAGACAAAGATGACGCTATTTATATTGGCGACCTGGCGTTAGCTCAATTGGGACTACAACGCGCTCCAATTGAAGAAGAATCTGATGTTGATATCGAGGATTCTGATGAGGATGCAGACGATTCTGAAGAAGCGGCAGAATAAACTGCTGGTTTTTTTGGTTTGTCTTTTGGCAATTTTAATTGGGGGAAAAGCTAAGTGAATTTTGATGATATCAAAGTGTTTGCGGCGAGTGGAGGATCGATTACATCGTTTTATATGCATATAGGAGAAATCGTGCAGATTACAATCGGACTTTTGACAATCGTTTATATTGGGCTTCGTATTAAGAAGCTCATTAATGAAAAGAAATAATTATGTGGAAAAGTAAAACAGTATATGCGGGCCTAGCAGGAATCATTTCCAGTCTAGGACTTTTTATGTCTTCGGAAATCAGCCTAGCTGAGTTTTTAAACGTATCTCTCACAAGTCTTTTGGCAATCTTCCTGAGACACGGAATTAAGAAGACCCAGGATGTCGCTGAAGCAGCAGTTGAGGCGGCAAGTAGTGTCACCCCAGCACCAAAGAAAAAAGTCGTTAAGAAGAAAGTTTAGGAGGCTTAGATGGCAGGATTAACAACCACTCAGACATTCAGCGATGGT
>Ga0115011_10003379_pt1 | contig 10863 bp, 11 predicted proteins | sample TroAtlMetagenome_2_FD_88705 | JGI IMG/M metagenome (GOLD analysis project Ga0115011, IMG submission 88705) | Marine eukaryotic phytoplankton communities from Atlantic Ocean - Tropical Atlantic ANT8 Metagenome | ecosystem: Environmental > Aquatic > Marine > Oceanic | place: Tropical Atlantic... | reverse complement strand
GGATTGTGGAACGCGCCTCGGTGAAGGAGCTCTTCGCCAATCCCCTGCATGCCTATACCCGGGGATTGCTGAACTCCATTCCCAAGCTTTCCCTGCCGCCGAAGTCGGAGCTTAACACCATTCCCGGAATGGTAGCATCCCTGTCGGAGATGGCCTGTGGCTGTCGCTTTTGCCAGCGGATGGGGCGTGAAAGTAGTCTCGGGGATCAGCGGCCAGAGTTCCGGGAAGTCTCGCCGGGGCACTGGGTAGAAGCATGTCCGGAGTGTTATGGGGGGGAGGCCCGAGAGATCGCATGAGTCATTCAGGAAGAGAATCCTTACTTTCGGTTGAGGGCGTGAAAGTCCATTTCCCGGTGCGTAGTGGGCTGATGCTAAGCCAGACTGGAAAGGTGAAGGCGGTAGACGGGGTCTCGCTCGAGATCGGAGAAGGAGAAACGGTTGGCCTAGTGGGTGAGTCGGGCTGTGGGAAGTCGACCCTGGCCAAGGCGGTGGTGCGCCTGCTTAAGCCCAATGCGGGGTCGGTGGTGTTCGAAGGAACGGATATTACGCATTTGTCATCGAGAAAACTTCGCCCCCTCCGGAGTGATATGCAGATGATTTTTCAGGATCCGGTGGAATCCCTCAATCCTAGGCAGAGTGTAAGGCAGATCATCGAGGAGCCGTTGATCATTCACCGGGAAGGTGATGCTGCAGCGCGGCGGCGCAGGGTGGACGAGTTGCTGGAACGGGTGGGGCTTCCGGCGAATTCCGGTGAAAAGTTTTCCTTCGAGTTCTCCGGGGGACAACGGCAACGGATTGGAATTGCCCGGGCCATCGCCCTGAACCCGAAGTTAATCGTGTGCGATGAGCCGGTCTCCGCCCTCGATGTCTCGGTACAGAGTCAGATCATCAACCTGCTGCTCGAGTTACAGAGGGAGATGGGCATTTCCTATCTCTTCATCGCCCACGATCTGGCAGTGGTGCAGCATGTCAGCGACCGGGTTGCGGTGATGTATCTTGGCAAGATTGTGGAGTTGGCGACTGCAGAGGCTATTTACCAGCGTCCGTGTCATGCTTATACCAAGGCGCTCCTGTCAGCTATTCCGGAGGCTGATCCTACTGCTGAACGGGAGAGAATTCTGCTGGAGGGTGATGTGCCCTCACCGATTAATCCGCCGGCTGGGAGCGCTTTTGGAGACCGGATCAGTCATCCTAGATATGAAGAGACCATTGGTCAGGATCTCAGCCTCGTCGAGATCGAGCCAGGGCACTGGGTAGCCAGAGATCCCTGTTGTCTCAGTGAGGAGGACTGGAATAAGGTGCAGTGATCTGAGATTCCAGCCCGGTTATTCACATTTGTTGGCCGAGACTGTCTCCCGTTGCTCTTGCGAGTAGGCGCGGATCTTTCTTCACTAAGCCCATGCGCATCGTGGTTGTTGGGAAAGGTGGACGGGAACACGCCCTGATACGCTCTCTGAGCGAATCTCCGGGAGATAATGAGCTGTTCTGCTTTCCGGGAAGTGATGCTATTTGCGAGCTCGCTCAGGCTGTGGAGGCCGACGGGCTGCAGGATTTGGTAGACTGGATGAGGAGTAATGCGATTGATCTCTGCATCGCGGGGGAGGAGAGCTACCTGCTCAAGGACGAGGGATTGGCCAACCTCTGTGCAGAGCACGGTATTCCTTGCTGGGGTCCTCCGAAGGAGGCGGCTCTGCTGGAGGGAAGTAAGGAGTTCGCCAAGCAGTTCATGGAGCGGCATGACATCCCGACGGGAAGTGCGCTAGTGGTGGAAAGCGCAGAGGAGGCCTGGCAAGCTATCGGGGAGAATTATCCTACGGTTCTCAAGTTTGATGGTCTTGCGGCAGGTAAGGGGGTGGCGGTTTGCCCTGATGAGAAGAGTGTGGAGTCGTTTCTTGAGGAGGTTTATGGGCAGAAGCGTTTCGGAGAAGGGAGTCTTCTTATTGAGGAGTATCTCGAGGGACCAGAGGTGTCGGTTTTTGCCGCGGTGAGTGGAAGAGGGGCCGTAATCTTTACCCCTGCACGGGACTACAAGCTGATCGGGGAAGGGGATACCGGTGCTAACACCGGAGGAATGGGTGCGGTAGCAAGCCGCCAGTTGATCGAACCAGCTCTGATGGCTCAGATCGAGAAGGAGATTATCAATCCGACCATCGAGGGGCTCGCAGATGACGAGCTGGGCTACGTAGGGTTTCTCTATTTCGGCCTGATGCTTACCAGTGATGGGCCAAAGGTCATTGAATACAATTGCCGCTTTGGTGATCCCGAGTGCCAGGCTGTCATGCCCTTGGTCTCGGGGGACCTGGCCACTTTCTGTCGTGATGGAGCGAAGGGTAAACTCAGGTCGGAACTGCTCAGCTTTGATGAGGGTTGGAGCGTAGGAGTCATTCTGGCCTCCGCAGGCTATCCTGCCAGTTCCCGCAGTGGAGATGTAATCAGCGGCCTTGATGCTGTTGAGGAAGCACGGGTTTATCATGCGGGAACCCGCCGCAACGAGGCTGGGCAATGGGAGACCAACGGAGGTCGCGTGCTTGCGGTGGTAGCCTGTGGTGAAGACCGTGATGCCGCGGTCGCAAAGGCCCATCTTGAGGCCGGCAAGATCGATTTTGACGGAGCACAGCGCCGGGCCGATATCGGACGTCTCCATTTTGAATAAATTTCACAGTATTTTCCGGAAACACTTCCAGAACCAACGCAACTGTCCTTGCCGGCCACTCCAAATATAACCAACATCTGCAACACTGATATCACATGAAAGTCATCCTGATCTACGGAAGCGAAAACGATAAGCCGTTCATGCAACCTGCCCGCGATTATCTCGAGGGTGAAAGTCTTGATTACGTGGAAGAGGTTCTCTCTGCCCATCGGAATCTTTCGGAGCTTATCGAGTATCTTGGTAAGCTGGAGGAAAGTGGAGAGAAGGCTGTTATTCTCGCTATCGCGGGTCTGGCTGCGGCTCTCCCCGGAGTGGTCGTAATGAAAACATCTCTTCCAGTAATCGGGGTGCCAGTCCCAGGAGGCCCTCTTAACGGAATCGATGCCCTGCTTTCTATCTCACAGTTGCCGGGTCAGGTGCCGGCCACCACGGTTGGACTGCACAAGAAAGCTCCCTTGAATGCGGCCATGGCTGCGCATCGGATCCTGAAGCTTGCAGGATCCTGAGCAAGGTTCCGAATCTAATGTTCAGAGCCTGATTTGTTATGCCACTCATTCTTGACGAGGCTGCAATCGGAGAGGCGGTCGCCTCGCTGGTGGGCGAGATCCGCGCGGTTGCACTGCGCGGGCGAATCGCCATCGTGGGAGTCAGGAGCCGAGGTGATGAAGTTGCCGAGAGGGTAAGTGCTGCTTTGAAAGAGCAGGAGATTGATCACGACTATGGGGTTCTCGATATTTCTCTCTACCGGGATGATCTCTCGCATCTTGCTGAAAATCCTAAGCTGCAAAGCAGTGATATTCCGTTCCAGGTGGATGGCGCCCATATTGTCTTGGTTGACGATGTCCTTTTTACGGGGCGGACAATCCGGGCTGCTCTGGACGCCCTGACTGATTATGGGCGACCTGCTCGTATTCAATTGGCGGTTCTTGTCGATCGGGGCCATCGGGAAATTCCGATCCAACCTGATTTTTCAGGGGTAAGCCTCGAAACCGCCCGGATGGATCACGTGATCGTCCAGCTGAAAAAAACTGATGGCGGAGACGCGGTAGAACTGGTATCCAAACAGTAGCGGATGGCGCGCAAGGACTTCCTCGATATCGCCTCGTTAAGTCGAGAGGAGGTAGACCTTTTGCTCGACCAAGCGACTCCGTTCAAGGAGCTCTTCACCCGCTCGGTTAAAAAGGTGCCTGCCCTCAAGGGTAAATCGGTCCTGATGCTGTTCTATGAGCCGAGTACGCGGACTCTCTCTTCCTTTGAGGTGGCAGCCAAGAGGCTCTCTGCGGATGTCATTGATCTCGATGTTCCGCATTCCTCTGTTGCCAAGGGTGAGACCGTCAAGGATACGGTGGATACTCTGCAGGCGATGCGTGCAGATTATATTGTAGTCCGGCACAAGATGTCGGGATTGCCACAGGCCATTGCCCGGCAAACAAGGGCGTCAGTGATCAATGCCGGGGACGGGGCGCATGCTCACCCTACACAGGCCCTTCTAGATGCCTTCACCCTGAGGGAGGTATTCCCCGACTTGTCTGGGCGCAAGGTCCTCATTGCAGGTGATATTCTGCACAGCAGGGTAGCACGTTCCACCAGTAGTCTCCTGTTGAAGCTGGGGGTGGAGGTAGGATTTCTTGGGCCGGGCTCTCTGATTCCCCGGTCAGGACCAGAGGGAATCAGGAAGTTCACCGATTTCGATGAAGCCCTGCGCTGGAATCCGGATACAGTCTACCTGCTCCGGGTTCAGATGGAGAGGCAGGACGCGCAGTATTTTCCCGGCGTGCAAGAGTATCACCGGGTCTACGGGGTTACGAGAGAGCGCCTTGACCGGATTCAGGGAGAAGGAATATATATCATGCACCCGGGACCGGTAAACCGTGGGGTCGAGCTGTGTCATGAGGTAATGGACTACGAACGCAGCCTCATTAATCAGCAGGTGGAGAATGGTATCGCAGCGAGGATGGCGGTTCTCTATTCGCTCAAGCCCCAGACCGATCTGGAGGATGCCGATCCTGGTAAAATATAAAGTCGAAGCCATGAGTTTACTCATTAAGGGAGGAAAAATCGCGGCAGAGGAAGGCCCCTTGGTTCCAGGTGACGTCCTGATCGTTGATGGTGTCATTGCCGCGGTGGGAGAAGGTCTGGATGTTCCTCCAGAGGCTCAGGTAATTGAGGCAGAAGGAAAGATCGTCGCTCCGGCGATGTTTGATGCGCACGTGCATTTCCGGGAGCCTGGCCAGGAGTACAAGGAGGACATCGCCCACGGAACCGAGGCCGCTATCAACGGGGGAGTAACGGGAGTCGTCATGATGCCGAATACCTCTCCGGCAATTGATTCTCCCGCAGTTGTCCGCTCCATCCTGGAGAGGGCTCGGGAAGTGAGCCGGATTCCAGTTTATACCTCAGGCTGTATCACCAAGAACCGGGTAGGAGGCGAGCTTTCCGGAATAGATGGAATGCGTCAGCTCGGAGTAGTCATGCTGACGGATGATGGTGATCCAGTGGCAAATCCTGCAGTTCTGAAGAACGCCATGGAATACGCGACTCCCTTTGGAATGTTCTTTGCCAGTCATTGTGAGGTTGCCGAGTTGAGTGGCCCCCGCGCTCTCAATGAGGGGAAGATCAGTTATCAACTGGGGATCAAGGGAAGCCCTGCATGTAGCGAAGAAATCTGCATGGATCGGGACATTCGGCTGGCGCATGCTGCCGGTGCGCACATTCACATTCAGCATGTGTCCTCCGCAATTGGCATGGAGACGATCCGGTGGTGGAAAAAGATGGGAGCGGAGGTTACGGCGGAGGTGTCACCGCATCACCTGATCTTTAACGAGGAAGACATCGGAGACTACGATACCCACTATAAGATGAATCCTCCTCTCCGTAGAGCGGAGGATAATGCTGCTCTTTTAGAGGGTTTGAAAGAAGGAGTCTTTGATCTGATTGCCACTGACCATGCCCCTCACAGCACATTCGAGAAAGAGCAGGATTTTGTCTCTGCTCCGAATGGAATCACAGGTCTTGAGACGGCATTGGTATCGCTCTATGACCGGTTTGTTACCAGCGGCCAGATTGGCTGGGACCTCATTGTAAAACGATACTCGGCAGAGCCCAGGCGCATGATGGGGCTTGAGGTAGTTCCGGTAGAGGAAAGCAAGCCGGCGGACTTGATTGTATTCGACCCGGCGGGAGAAACGACCTTCAGCCGGGAGTTCATGCGATCAAAGAGTATTAATACTCCTTTCCTTGATCAGACCCTGCAAGGGCGGGTAGAGCTGGTGGTTCGCGGGAGCGAAATTCTCCTGCAGAGGTAGCAGTTAATCGGGGGTTCTAGTCGGTGGGGGCTATAGCGGGAGAACAGAGTCTTAGTCCGGCCCACACGGCAAGTAATCCGAGGGTCACAGAGAGAAGAATATTCAGCACAGCGATGAGCGTCAGGCCGCTTTGAATCGCAGAAACGGTATCGCGGCCAAAGGTCGAGAATGTGGTGAATCCACCGAGAAAGCCGGTGACTAGAAGGGGCGTGACCCAGAAGGGGGTTTTCTGGGCGAAGTGACCTAAAACACACCCAATCAGGAAGCACCCCAGCAGGTTACAGGCCAGCACGCCCAGTGGGAATTGATTTAGCGCAGTTCGATTTGTGAGTTTCTCAAGGCCTGCCGAGAGGCCCCAGCGGGAGAGGGCGCCAAGGCCACCGCCAAGGAAGACGAGAAAGGCGTTCATTGTAGAATACTTAGGGGTCTATTGACGGGGCTAGGAGCGGCGGATGCCACTCAGGAGGCCGTATTTTGGAGAAAGCAGGAATGCGAGGAGGAAGGCGGTCCCAAGGACGATTACGATTGCCGGGCCGGCTGGAATATCAATCCAGTAGGCACAGAGAAGAGCGAGCACTGATCCGAACGCTCCTAGTATTCCGCCGCCCCAGAAAAGGACCGGAGTGCGGTTGGTAAGGAGAGACATGGTAGCGCCCGGGGCGACCAGGAGCCCAACACTTAGAACGCAGCCCACTGCCTGGAGAGAGGTGACCAGGGCAAGAATGAGCATCAGGAAAAGGAGATAATTCATTGCTCGGACCGGAACGCCCTGAGCGGATGCGACACTTGATTCAAAGAGAGTAAGAAGGAGCGGCCGGAAAAAGACGCAGGACCCGAGAAGAATGACCGACCCAATCGCGAAGGCCAGCCAGAGGTCATTAGAGCTCACAAGTCGGATGTCACCGAAGAGCCAATGCTGCAGGTCGCCATAATTCCCAAGATACTTCAGGGCTGCTACTCCAAGGGCGAATGCAGTCGTGTAGAGAATGGCGAGAGCGGTGCCCTGGTCTATTCTGGAAGTTCGTGAGACAACCACGGATCCTAGTCCAACGAAGAGAGCGGCAGTCAGAGCTCCAATAAAGGCATTAGCCTGGGTTAGAGCTCCCGTGATCAGGATGCCAAGTGCGATTCCGGGAAGCATCGTATGGGAGAGGGCGCTTACCGAAAGCGCAGTTCTGCGCAGGACTACGAATCCGCTGAAGAAGCCGTTCGTGAATCCGATCAGGAGCCCAGCAAGGAGGGCGCGCTGGAAAAAGGGGTCTTGGAAGGGAGCAAACACTGTCAGGGATTACTTGTTTCAGTCGTTGAGGCCTGCAAAGGGGCCTGGGCAAAAGCCTTCTCAATCGCAGAGTCGGTCAGGACCTTCGCGGTCGGACCGAAATCACGTTGGGTTAGATTGAGGAGGAGGCACTCATTGAAGAGCTGGGGTGCCGATTCGAGATCGTGGTGAGAGGCAAGAATGAGGCGGCCCTCCTCGGAGAGTTCAGTAAGCAGGTGAGCGAGAGATTCGGAGGCGTTGCGATCGAGACCGGTAAAGGGCTCATCGAGGAGGAGGACATGGGCTTCCTGGGCAAGTGCCCGGGCCAGAAAGGCTCGTTGCTGCTGCCCCCCCGAGAGCTCGCAGATCTGACGATCACGGAGATCCGTAATGCCCAGCGTCTGGAGGGCCTTCTCAACGGCTTGATGGTCTTTGTCAGCGTAGCGTTTCCACAATCCAAGATGGGGGTATCTTCCCATTTCTACCAAGCCGCTCACAGTGATGGGGAAGTCCCAGTCGACTTCCTCCCGCTGGGGTAGATAAGCAAACTCCCGGGACCACTTTTTCACCGCTGTCCCGCGCCACTGAATACTCCCACCCTGCCTTGGAACCAAGCCTGCGATGGCCTTGAGGAGGGTCGACTTGCCGGCGCCGTTAGGCCCAACTAATGCCACCCGGTTCCCGCACGAAGTAGCCATGGAAATATCCTTGAGGGCAGCAACAGATCCATAAGACACCTCCACGTTCCTGATCACCAACTCATGGTGGTTTTCGTGGTGCGCGCAACAATCGTGCTCGCTATGGTTTTCTGTTTCCAATGGTTGAAGTCGATAAGTGAATCATTGAGCCCGGGTGTCAAAGTCAGCAGTGACAGGGTAGCTTTCTGTATCACCTCTAAAATCGAGGAGAACGTGAGCACTCTTTAGATTGTCGGGTTCAAAGTCTAATCGGAGGAACTGCCGAGGAGAGGGTTCCTGCCATTTCACGGAAAGTAGTGCGCTCCATGCCGCACCCCGGAGAGTAAGCTCAACTTCCTGCTCGATCTCCAGGTCACTACCGGGTGAGATTTTGATGATCCTGCCCGAGGGCTCAGTTAGAGAAAGCGATGCTACGGGCGTTGAGAGGGTGATGCTCAGCAGAGCGGAAACTGTATTGGGCTTGGGGGGGGGCTTCGGATCCAGACCTACCGGAGCGCTCTCGCCAGCATCGCTGAGGACGGAGGTTACCAAGGCGGCCATCAGGGCCATGGCAAAAGTGAGAACTACGATCTGGAGAGTGGGGTTTCCGCGCATCGCTGGGGATCCTCTTTCTACAGGGTTCTACCTATGATCGCAACTAATCTGCTTTAATCCGGCAGAGAACGAAGGATCTCAAGGAGGGCTGAGATTTTCCCGAAATCCTTGATTCCCGGGGTGGATTCGGCGCCTGAGGCGATATCGAGGGCGCAGGCTTGACTGGTGAGTAGGGACTCCGCGGCATTCTCTACGGTAATCCCCCCGGCGAGAATGATGGGAGGAGCCGATTTTTCCTCCACGAAACTAGCGGCCGTGTTCCAGTCAATCGTGCGTCCTGTGCCACCATAGACACCTGGGGCATGGGCGTCGAGGAGGAGGGCCGTAGCATCGTATTGGAGGGCCGCGGAGATCTCAGATCCATCTCCAACTCCAATCGCCTTGAAAAAAGGCAGGCCCTCCCGGGAATATCTTTCGCAGTAAGAATAATCCTCATCACCATGAAACTGTGCGACATCGATCAGACCCTCAGCATGCAGTTGGCGGGGAAGGTCCAGGTCTGCATTGACGAAAACCCCCACCCGGAGGATGCGGTCGCTGAGGGTGGGAAGAAATTGCCGGGCTTCTTCAGGGGGGCAATAGCGCTTGCTTTGGGGCCAGAAATTGATGCCGAGAGCGGCTACTCCCACCCGGGCGAGTTCATTAGCGTCATCCGAGGTGGTCACTCCGCAAACCTTCAGGGAGGCTCGGTTGGGGGAAAGAAAGCTGTCCAAGAGTCGCAGCACGGCTTGATGATGGAGATTGAAGGGTGAATGTCGAAGGTCGATTTCGGTATTCAGATTTTGAGATTCGTGGGCCAGAATAAGCCTGTGGATGCAATCCGGATTCGAGGAGCGCGGCAGCATAACCTTCGAAATATCGATCTCGATATTCCGAGGGGGAAGCTTGTTGTGGTGACCGGATTGAGTGGTAGCGGAAAATCAAGTCTCGCGTTTCATACTCTATATGCCGAGGGCCAGAGGCGCTATGTGGAGAGTCTCAGCACTTATGCGAGACAGTTTCTCGATCAGCTGGACAAGCCTGAGGTAGACGCCATCGAAGGGCTTAGCCCGGCGATCGCGATTGAGCAGCGTGGAGCTGGTGCGAACCCGCGGTCGATTATCGCGACTGCTACAGAAATTCACGATTATCTTCGTATTTTATTCGCAGCAATCGGCGTCCCTCATGACCCGGAGACCGGAGAGCCTCTGGAGCGAATGATGCCTGCTGATGTGGTGAAGAGCCTGATGGATAGCGCGGAGGGGACAAAAATCATCTTGCTGGCTCCCCTCGATCCGGAGGCCGCGGTGGACATGCCGGCTCTGGTTGCGGATCTGCAGCGGCAGGGATTCGTTCGAATGAGAGTGAATGGAGCTCTTCTTGAGGTGGAGGAAGTCGAAGCGCGTTGGTCGACTGCAGGCGAAACGCAGGTCGATAAAATTGAGGTAGTGGTGGATCGGCTGGTAATACGTGAAGGAGTTGACAGCAGGTTGGCAGACTCGGTGGAGACGGCCCTGCGGATTTGTGGTGCGGAGGCGATTGCGTCACTGCAGACACCCGATTCAGGAGAGTGGGAAGATATATCTTTTCTCACTAGTTTTCGTAATCCGAGGACGGGGTTTGAAGTGCCTGAGTTGAGTCCACGGCACTTTTCCTTTAACAGTCCCAAGGGTGCTTGCAGCACATGTCATGGGCTGGGAAGCGAGCAATTCTGTGATCCTAATCTTGTGGTCCCTGATCGGTCGAAGAGATTGAGTGAAGGGGCAGTCAGGCTGTCAAAGAAGGGAGGGAAAGATGCGAGCTGGCAAAGAGAGCAAGTGGAGGGGCTGGTTGAACACTTTGGAGTATCGGTCGATATTCCCTTTCATGAGTTGCCTGAGGAGTTCCAGAGTGCGCTCTTCCATGGGACCGGAGGCATGAATATTTCGGTGAGGGTGCAGTCCAGAGGGAGGGTTTTCTCAAGAGAAGTCGCATTCCGGGGAATATGCAGGGATGTTGAGCGATTATATGATGAGACAGGGAGTGATGCTCTGAGGGGGCAAATGGGGCGTTTCATGGCAACCCGCAGTTGTCAGGCGTGTCATGGGCGGCGGTTGAGGAAAGAGTTTCTTGCAGTGAAGTTGGAGAATCGCGGGAAGGGCAGTGGGTTGGGGATTGATCAATTCTGCGCTCTTCCAATCGAGGAGGGAGCGGAGTGGATGGAGGAAGTTAAAATTCCGGATGATCGTGAGGGAGCGGTGCGCCCGATAGCGAAGGAGATCTGTCGAAGGTTACGCTTTCTACGGGAGGTGGGGCTGGGATATCTCGCGCTCGATCGTGGGGCATCGACTCTGTCGGGAGGAGAGTTCCAGAGGATCAGGCTGGCCACTCAGCTGGG
>Ga0115011_10003378_pt1 | contig 10863 bp, 7 predicted proteins | sample TroAtlMetagenome_2_FD_88705 | JGI IMG/M metagenome (GOLD analysis project Ga0115011, IMG submission 88705) | Marine eukaryotic phytoplankton communities from Atlantic Ocean - Tropical Atlantic ANT8 Metagenome | ecosystem: Environmental > Aquatic > Marine > Oceanic | place: Tropical Atlantic... | reverse complement strand
ATGGATAGGTGGAACATTGTCACAACCTTAAACTATCTTGATCATGAAAAAGAAGTTGATATTGTCAATTCCAAGCTTGGTAATGTTGATCGAAAACAGATATCGAATATGGTCTCCGTAGCAAATTTAACTCGACAGGGTTTTATGAACGGCGATATTTCTATTGTTATGTCTCCCAGAACGGTGATCATGTGGGGAGAAAACGCGTCAATTTTTAACGATCACGGCTTCGCTTTTCGTCTAACCTTTCTAAACAAATGCGATGAGACTGAGCGATCCATTGTCGCGGAATATTATCAAAGATGTATGGGCGAAGACCTTCCAGAATCCAGTGCTGGATTTATCTTAGAGCGATAAGGACATTAGATGTCTTCCCACGATGCAACTGAAGCCTTCAAACAAGCCGTTACCTCGACAATGCGAGCTATCTCGGGTGATCCCGATTTGCAAGTAAGTTTCGGTAGAGGCAAGCCTTACATGCAAGGACAAAGAGCGCGGGTTCCTCTTCCCGATAAAAATTTGTCAGAAGAGAAGTTAGCGTCTTTTAGAGGCAAAGCAGATCAGTTTGCTCTCAGGTCGCGTTTTCATGATGAGACAAAACACCGTGATAATCGGCCTTCACTCAGCGCCGCGCAGGATATTTTTGATTCGATTGAAGAAGCACGGCTCTCTTGCATCGGTTCATATTTAATGAAAGGATTAGGGGAAAATCTCCAAGAAGAGCTAAAAGATTACTGTTTAGAAAAAGAGTACGACAAGATTGAGAATCAAAGTGAAGCCCCGCTTGGAGAAGCTTTGGGATTGTTGATCAGGGAAAAAATCATTGGGAAGAAGTTGCCAAGAGGTGGCGACATTGTTTTAGAGCTTTGGAGAGATCATCTCAAAGAAATAGTCTTGGCTGCTGATCTAAAAGAACTTGAAACTCTATTATTCGATCAGGATGCCTTCATACGTGTTGCGAAAAAAATGATTTCGAGCCTTGGTTTGGGCGAGCCTGAACATGACTCCGATAATCACGATGAAGCGGAAGACTCAGAACAATCAGAAGAAGAAACATCAGCGGAGTCATCTGAGGAGGATCCGGTTCCAGAAGAGGGCGGAGAGACCGATTTTTCGGATGCTATCGAAGGAGAAGTAGAGGTCGATATGGACGCGGTCGATATGGCTGAGCTCGACAGCGATGAAGAAGATTTAGGCGCTCCACCCGATACTCCCTCAGAACGAAGTTGGATGCGCCCAAAAGAGAACAACTATAAGATTTATACTGAAAATTTTGACGAGACGGTGCTCGCTAGCGACCTTTGTGAGGCAGCTGAATTAGAGCGACTTAGGGGTGTGTTGGACAACCATCTTCAGAGTTCTCAAATAATAATTAGTAAATTAGCTAATCGACTTCAAAGAAAGTTACTTGCGCAGCAAAATAGGACATGGGAATTTGATTTAGAGGAAGGCACTTTAGATACGTCTCGCTTGACTAGTGTTGTCATTGATCCATTTCATCCACTAGCGTTTAAAGAAGAAAAAGACACCGACTTCCGGGATACGGTCGTATCACTATTGATCGATAGTTCGGGGTCTATGCGTGGACGATCAATTACCATCGCTGCCATGTGTGCAGATATTTTGGGCAGAACGCTGGAAAGGTGCTCTGTTAAAGTAGAAATACTTGGGTTTACAACTAGGGCATGGCGAGGGGGCCAATCACGCGAGAGTTGGCTTCTTGGAGGCAAATCTGCACAGCCTGGCAGACTTAACGATCTGCGCCACATAATTTACAAATCAGCTGACATGCCTTGGCGGCGCTCCAGAACTAACTTGGGTCTCATGATGCGGGAGGAGTTGCTAAAAGAAAACATTGATGGGGAAGCATTGCTTTGGGCGCATAACCGGATTGTGGGAAGGCCTGAAGACCGGAAAATTCTTATGGTAATTTCTGATGGCTTGCCTGTCGACAATTCTACTCTTTTGGTAAATCCAAGCAATTATCTGGAGCAACATCTTAAGTACGCGATCGACCAAATTGAAAATCATTCCGATGTTGAGCTAGTAGCTGTGGGGATAGGCCACGATGTTACACACCATTATAGAAGAGCGGTAACTATAACCGACGCTGAGCAGCTTGGTGACGCTATGACTGATCAACTTGTTGACTTGTTTGACGAGGAATCAAACAAATCGAAGCGTCGTTAGCTCCAGATGACATTGGAAGATGACCGTTCGTCGATTCTTCAAAGTCTTCGCTTATATCTCGAGAGTTATCCAGACGAAGAGTCAGTCGTAAATCGTTTTACTGATTTTGTTGAAAACAACGCTAACTTTCTTGATCGAAGAAATACTTCAGGGCACTTAACTGGTTCATGCTTGCTTTTAGATAGAAACTGCCAAAGAATCTTGCTTACCCACCATGCGAAATTAAACAGATGGCTCCAGCTGGGAGGTCATTCGGAGGCAGAAAATAATCTTGCCGCTGTGGCCTTGAGAGAAGCAGAGGAAGAGTCAGGGCTGCCGGATATTGAATTGCTGAAGAGTTCGATCTTGGACCTGGACATACATTATATTCCCAGTAACTCGAAGGAATCAGGTCATTTCCATTACGATGTTCGTTTCTTGCTGGTCGCGACTGGGTCAAACAAATATTCTATGAGTGAAGAATCCAATGCCCTCACTTGGGTTAGAATAGATCAAGTTTCTGAATATACTAAAGAGGCCTCGATCATGAGAATGATTTGTAAGGCAAAGACAATAATTCAGTAAGCAAATATTTGCCGCTAAGCTTCTTCTGCTCTATTCAATAATCGAGCTCTCTCTTTCCTTGGGTCGGGAATCGGTATCGAACGAAGCAAGTTTTGCGTGTAATGATTCTTTGGATTTTTCCATAGAAGTTCAGTCTTTTCTTTCTCCAAGATTTTCCCTGATTTCATTACTGCAACTCGATCCGTGACCGACCTGATCACCGACAAGTCATGGGATATAAAGAGCATAGTGATCGAGTATCTTTCAACGAGACCGACTATGAGATCCAAGATTTGTGATTGAATGGTGACATCTAACGCCGAGACAGGTTCGTCAGCAATTATGAATTCCGGTTTTATCCCTATCGCTCTGCCCACTGCAATTCTTTGTCGTTGTCCTCCAGAAAACTCGTGCGGATATTTATGCATAGAAGTTTTTGGAAGGCCTACTTCGTCCATTAGAGAGGTTACGCGACTCTTTATGTTTTTCTCGTTCGTGACACGGTGAAAAATTAGAGGTTCTGCCAGAGTTTCATAAACTGTCATTCTCGGATTTAGAGAAGCGTAAGGGTCTTGGAAAATCATCTGCATTTTTTTTCGAAACTCCCGCAGCTCTTTTGGAAGCAAGGTAGCCAGATTTACTCCCGAGAATATAATCTCTCCACTCTGTATAGGCAGAAGTCTGAGAATCGATCTTCCCAATGTAGACTTGCCCGAGCCTGATTCGCCGACTACTCCCATTATTTCTCCTCTAATTATCTCTAGAGAAATACCATCGACTGCTCTTATAATTTTTTCCTTAGCCTGAGATTTGTTTTTAAAAAAGACGTTTAAATTTGATATCTCCACTAGAGGCCTTTCGCCTAGTTCTGTCCCACTAGTCTTTTTTGGTCCCGACGGGATTGCAGCAAGTAACCCTCGAGTATAAGGATCCTTTGTTTCATAGAAGACTTTTTCTGTAGTGTCGAGCTCGACTGAATGTCCATTTTTCAGCACCAAAACGTGATTCGAAACTCCTGCTACGACGCCCAAGTCGTGGCTTACAAAGATAACTCCAATTTTTAGTTTTTTCTGGAGGTTTTTAATCAACTCTAAAATTTGTGTTTGCACAGTTACGTCGAGTGCGGTCGTGGGCTCGTCGCAGATAAGTAGTTTAGGTTCGCCTATTAATGCCATGGCGATCATGACTCTTTGACGCATACCTCCCGAAAATTGATGAGGGAAATCATTTAGTCTTTCTCGAGGGTTTTGAATTCCAACTTCTCGGAGTATTTCAATTGCCCGCAATTGAGCCTTATATCTTGAGAGTCGCTTAATTGGATCCGAGTGGTAAATTAAAGGTTCTATTAGCTGCTCTCCTATCGAAAGGACTGGATTTAAAGAGGTCATGGGATCTTGGAAGATCATTGCAACACTATCTCCTCTCAGTTGCCGCATCCTTTGCTTTGAGCATTTTAAAATCTCCTCGCCATTCAAATAAATTGAACCTGATTCAATCTTAGCTGGAGGACTGTCCAGCAATCCCATGATTGCATAACATATCATAGATTTTCCCGATCCTGACTCACCTACGATAGCTAGTGTTTCATCTTGGTTTAGGCTAAAACTAACACCGTCGACCGCCTTAGTTACCCCAGCTCTCGTGTGAAAAAAAACGCTTAGGCTATTTACTTCTAATAGTGGCGTTGAACTCAACTGCTAATCCTTTGATGTTTTTGGGTCGAGTGCGTCCCTAAGTCCGTCGCCTAGAAAGTTAAGCGCAAACAAAGTTATGGTTAACGCTAGCCCTGGGAAAATAAGTAGCCAAGGATATTCCTCCATGGTTTCTACCCCGTAGTTAATGAGAAGGCCCCAAGAGCTTTCAGGAGGTTGGATGCCAAGGCCGAGAAAACTAAGAAATGCCTCCAACAGCATCACATTCGGGACGGTTAAAGTAGCGTAGACGATTATCGGACCGATTGCGTTTGGAACAATGTGCCGAACTATGATTATTTGCTTTGGTAATCCCATTGAATGAGCTGCCTCAATGAACTCCTGTTTCTTTAACGTCATCACCTGCCCTCTCACTATTCTAGCCATCGTCAGCCATTCGACTGCGCCGATTGCGAAAAAGAGTAGAAGTAAATTTTTTCCAAACACAACCATTAGAAGTATGATAAAAATCATAAAGGGAAGCGCATAAAGAATATCTACCAACCTCATCATAAAAGCATCCAAATTACCGCCTGCGTATCCTGCCACCGCGCCCCAAGAAACACCGATAACAAGGGCAACACTGGTTGCGATAAACCCAACTAAAAGCGACACACGTCCGCCGTACATTATTCGCGTAAGCATATCGCGCCCAAATACGTCGGTGCCTAACAAATGCTGATAAGATGGTGGAGAAGCTCCAAGTATTAGATTTTGTTCTTCGTACCCATAGGGAGCGATCCATGGTGCCAAAAAGGCAATAATGCAAAAGAAAACCAAGGTTACCAAACCAAGGAGAGCCAGCTTATTATTGCTCAATCTAGTCCAGGCGTCCTTCCAGAGCGAGAAGTTTTCTTCTGGATAATCTATTTCAGACATTGATTTACTTTTCGTCTCCCAGATCTTTTTGCCTCAACTTCGGGTTCATCCACATTGCTAAGATATCTGAAATCAGATTAAAGCTTACAATTAGCGCAGCAAAGAAAATGGTTGTTCCCAAAATCATTGTGTAGTCGCGATTGAACGCTGCTTGAACATAAAATCTGCCTAACCCTGGAATGTTAAAAATTGTCTCAACTACAAATGAACCACCCAGCATTCCGGCAAAAGCCGGACCGAGAAATGCCACGACGGGTATCAGTCCTCCTCGCAGGCCATGTTTGCAAACAATAACAATTTCCGAGAGGCCCTTGGCTCGAGCGGTTCGTATGTAGTCTTGAGATAAAATGTCTAGCATTCCTCCGCGCGTCAACCTTGCGATATAAGCGGCATATCCAGTCCCGAGTGTTATCGCGGGCAGAATTTTATCTCCAGGCAAACTATTCCATCCTGAGATCGGTAACCACTCAAGGTAAATCCCGAAGATCAGGACCAGCAAGGGGCCCAAAAGGAATGAGGGCATGCAAATCCCGATCATTGCCAAAGACATAGGCGCGTAGTCCTGGACGCTATTTGGCCTCATAGCAGCAACTACGCCGGCAAATAGGCCAATAACAATCGCTACAATCATAGAATAAAGAGCGAGTTCTGCTGTGGTTGGGAATGCTGATGCTATAAGTTCGCTAACGTTTCTTCCCGGGTACTTAAACGATGGACCGAAATCTCCCGATATTAAATCCTCTAAATATCCAAAATATTGCTGCCACAGAGGGAGGTTCAGGTCATATTTCTCTTCTAAAGCCATTAGGACCTCAGGGGGAACCGCTTTATCTGCAGAGAAGGGCCCACCTGGTGCACTATGGATTAAAATAAAAGTGATTGTTATTACTCCGAACAAGACGGGAATAGCTTGGAGCAATCGAACTGCCGCGAATCTAATCATTAGTCTATATCATCTGAAAGGAATAGGTCTTTGTAGGACGCCTGATTAAGGATGTTAGGATTAAAATTTTTTAGAGACGAATGAACTAGGTTTTTACTGGTATAAGTATAAATTGGAATCACTGGCATTTCATCGATTAAGATCTCTTCAGCTTCTCGGAAAATAGCGAAGCGATTTTGATCAGATTCTTTTCTGGGGGCCTCCTGCAGTATGAGTTTGTCGTACTCTTTACTACACCATCCCGTTCGGTTGTTGCCTCCCCCGCAAATAAACATGTCTAAGAAATTATTAGGATCTACGTAGTCTCCTATCCAACCCGCTCTTGAGATTTCATAGTCTCCATTACTTTCGCTGTCCAGATAAACTTTCCACTCCTGATTAGTAAGTCTGACATCTATATTTAGATGTATTTTCCACATCTGTTGAATTGCCACTGCAACTTTTCTATGTCCCTCATTGGTGTTGTACAGAATTTCTGTTTCAGGAAAATTCTTGCCATCTGGATAGCCTGCTAAAGTCATCAGTCTTTTCGCTTCTAGTGGATTAAATTCTAATTTGTTCGGGGGAAAATAACCTTTTGTATCAGGTGGAGTCATTGCGTACGCAGGGATTTGTCCTCCCTTTAGAATATTTTTTGTGAGGCTTTCCCTATCTATTGTTAAGGCGAGCGCGCGCCTAACCCGTCTATCTTTTAGGTGTGGAACACGGGTATTTATCCTGTAATAGTAGGTTCCCAGATAAGGGTGAATTCTTAGCGCAGGATCATTCGTTGCACGATATGTTTCAACTTTGTCAATTGGGACGTCATTGGTGTAATGCAATTGTCCCGCTCTAAACATTCGTTCTTCTGTGATCCCGTTCTCGATTGGGTAATAAACGATCTCGTTAAGTTTGACATTTTTTTCGTCATAATATTGCGGATTTTTCTCTACAACGATTTCTTGATTTATGGCCCATTTCTTTAGTTTGAAAGGCCCATTGCTGACCATGTTCCCCTCGTATGTCCATCTAGTGCCTCTCTCATCCGCGCTACCAAATTTTTCCACCGTTTCTTGATGGACCGGAAACGTACTGTAGTGATCTAAAAGCTGAAGGAAATAAGGGGTAGGGTTTTCTAGCATTACCTGCAGCGTTAAATCGTCAACCGCCTTGACTCCTACTTCTTTGAAATCGTTAACATCTCCATTGTAATAAGCTCGGGCGTTTTTAATGGGGAAATACATGTATGCGTATAAGTTGCCTAATCGCGGTTGTAATGCTCTCCACCAACTCCAAACAAAATCATGCGCATTCAGGGTATCACCGTTGGACCATTTTGCATTGCTTCTCAGATGAAACGTATAGACTAATTGGTCTTCGCTGATATCCCACCGCTCGGCGATGCCGGAGGTTGGTTCTAGGGTCTGACTATCTTTGAGCACAAGTCCTTCCATTAACGCGCTGATGACGTGATGTTCGGGCACTCCGGTTGCAATGTGAGGGTCGAGGCTTTGTGGTTCCGTTCCGTTGCCCCAATGCAGAACACCAGTTTTGTTTCCAAGCTCTACGTTGGTGGGGGGGGTCTCGCACCCAGGAAGGACGCAAAGATAAATTCCATGCAGAATTAAAAAGAACAATCGATAAATTTTTGAGTTGGTCTTTATGGGCATAGATATCTTTCTCCAGAGATCAGCAGGGCTGCAATTCGCAGGAGTGTAAGCAAGCAATTAATAGATGTGAAGGCCTGCTGCTCTGATCTAAGCTTTTTTTTAAATTAGTTCGAACTAACGGTATCCTAGAAAATTAGTCTAATTGGCGGGTTAGAGACGTCAAAATCTGAATAACTGGACATATGTTCATCAAATATCAATTTTTTTTTAATTTTATACAAATATTTCTTCATTTTTCGTGGCTATTCCTTCATAGTTCGGGCCGGAAAAATTTTACCGCTTTTGATTCTGGGAGTTCTCGAGCGGAAAATTTTGTTGTTAAAAAATTTTGGGGGATTTAAATGTCATTTTTCGATAAGAAACGATTGGCCTTTCTAGCTGCCTATGCCCTCTTTCTACCTGGTTTTATAGGCCCTGCTTATGGAAACGAAGAGGAAGAAGCTGGAAGTATAGAAGAGATAGTTGTAACGGGCTCAAGGATTCCACGGTCTGGGTTTGATACCTTGTATTCTGTTAACGTCGTGGACTCTGAGTTCATAGAACAACGAGCATACACAAACGTTGCTGATGCGCTCAATGAGGTTACGAGCTTCGGAGCGCCAGGTAACAGCACCCAAGGTAATCAAGATGCCTATAGCGTTGGACAAAGTTTTGTAAACTTTTTTGGTTTGGGTTCCCAGAGAACTCTCACGCTTGTCAACGGCAAGAGATTTGTCTCTTCCAGCACGCCCAGTTTGTTTACGAGTCAAGCCCCCGGGCTTCAGGTGGATCTGAATTCAATACCCACTTCGATGGTAGAGCGAGTTGAGACTATAGCCGTCGGCGGAGCTCCAATCTATGGCGCGGATGCAATTGCTGGAACAGTCAACGTAATTTTAAAAGATGACTTCGAAGGCCTCGAAATAAGTACGAGCTATGGAGAAGCCATAGATGAAGGCGATTTGGAAGAAACTACGTTTGAGCTGCTCTGGGGCGGAAACTTTGCGGACGGCCGAGGAAACGTAGTAGTTGGCATAGAAATAAACGATCGGGAGGGGGCGATAGAATCTGACAGAGCTCATCTCAACGAAGGTTGGCAATGGAGAACGGAAACCGAAGACACTGGGTTTCAACGTCGCTTAATTAGAAAAGGCACCGCAAACATTGTGGCTGCTGGGGGAGCGATTACAAATGGCGCGCCACTTCTTCCTAACTTCGGTCTTGGAGCGGTGAGCACTAACGCTGACGGGTCACCTCTGTATTTGGCGTTTCAGCCAGACGGTTCTTTAGGGCCTTACAATGTCGGCAGTCCGACTGGCGACGCGGTATGGTCAGTGGGTGGAGAAGGCATATTCCTTCCAGACCTAACTTCTCTTTTCACGCCTTTAAATCGAAAGATAGCAACTGCGTTTGCGTCGTATGATCTTGCGGATAATGTCGAGCTTTACGGCGAGCTTTATATTGTAGAGTCCGATTCCACAGAGCTTGTAAACCAGCCCGCCTATCAGTCTGGGTTTTTTGGTGAAGAGTCGGGTCAGTTGGTCGTCTCAGCCGACCATCCGCTTTTAACTGATTCCGCAAAAGGAACTTTAGCAGGTCTTGGCCTAGACACTTTCACTCTGCAAAGAGCATCTACAGATCTAGGTGATCGAAGAGGTAACTCTAGAAATAACCTTTGGCGAGCGGTTATGGGCGCCAGAGGATCCTTTGATTTCGCTGATCGGGACGTAGAATGGGATGTGGCTTGGATAAAAGGGCGGTCAGAGACTGATACTCAATCCACAGAACTTATTAACGCTAATTTCTTTTACGCTTTGGACGTAGTTGATACAGCAACTGGACCTCAATGCCGAGTGGTGGCTGATCCAAGTAGTCGTCCAGCAGATCCTGGAACGCCGTTTCAAATTGCTAACCGTGTTAGCGGGTTTGAGAGCTGTGTTCCTTTAGATATTTTTGGCGAAGGCAGAGCCAGCGCAGAAGCGCTTGCCTATGTCTCCGCCCAAGCAACCGCTTTGGCAGTGCTTGAGCAGGACGTTATTAGTTTAAACGCCAATACGACTGTACTTGAGCTGCCAGCCTGAGAATTCGTAGTTGCAATAGGCTATGACCACCGAGAAGAGTCCGCGTTCTTTGCAACTGATGGCGTTACAAAACTGGGCCTTGGACGATCCGTTCCAATAGACGAGACCCAAGGATCTTATGAGACTGATGAGTGGTATATCGAAGCGTACGCACCTCTGGTGTCGCCTGACATGGATATCCCTTTCGTATATAGCGCCAGCATAGAAGGCGCATTCCGTCAGGTGGATAATGATCTGGCAGGAAAAGATGAAGTCCATACGATAGGTGGTCGATGGGCACCTATTCCTGATATCGAATTTCGAGGAAATGTCACACGGTCTGTCAGGGCCCCAGCGATTACGGAGTTGTTTCTTCCGCTATCTGGATCAAATAGCTTTGCTGCTGATCCATGCGACCAAACAAATGTTAACGATGGCCCTAGCCCTGCTAATCGAAGGGCGAATTGTATCGCCGCTGGAATTGACGTTGAGTCTTTCTCATCAAATGTGAGAAATGCCTCAGTGCAGGGCCAACAAGGTGGTAACCAAGGCCTTGCTAATGAAATTGCTGATGCAACTACCTTCGGTGCAGTCATCCGTCCTAGATGGATAGAGAATTTGAGCATAGCGATTGACTACATTGATATTGAGATAGAAGATGCGATCGAATCTTTCACACTCACTCAGATAATGGAAAGTTGTTACGACGCGGATACATTCCCGAACGACTTTTGTGGAAAGTTTAATCGTGGAGCTGACGGACAATTGCCGCCCGTAAATGCCTTCCAGTCCGGATATGTGAATGCTGGACTGGCGCAGATTCGAGGCACTACGGTAGAGTTTGATTGGAACGGAGATTTGTCTTCTTGGCCTGTTTTGAAGAACTTTAATAACCCAGGTTTCCTCAGAATCAATGGAAACATGTTCTT
>Ga0115011_10003377_pt1 | contig 10863 bp, 5 predicted proteins | sample TroAtlMetagenome_2_FD_88705 | JGI IMG/M metagenome (GOLD analysis project Ga0115011, IMG submission 88705) | Marine eukaryotic phytoplankton communities from Atlantic Ocean - Tropical Atlantic ANT8 Metagenome | ecosystem: Environmental > Aquatic > Marine > Oceanic | place: Tropical Atlantic... | reverse complement strand
GATTTCCAAAGCACGCTGAAAATGCGACTTTGATTTGTTATACTGTTTTTTTTCAATAAATATAAGGCCAAGATTACCGTGTGCCTTGGCATTGTTGCTGTCCAACTGCAATGTTTTGATGAAAGAATGTTCTGCCTTGGGCAGATCTTTTTTAAACCTGTAATAGATCCCAAGATAATAATAGGCCTTTCCATTATCTGGATCCAGGTCAATTGATTTCTTAAAGGATGCATGGGCCTTCGCAAACTCACGGGTGGATAAATACACCTGTCCCAGAAAACACCACTCATCTGCATTGTTAGGATCTTGTTCAATTTGAAATTTTGTCGCGTTAAGCAGAACCCTCTTGTTGTACTCATCAATCTGGCTTGAGATCTTGTCGAGTTGAATTTTTTGATCCGCAAACAATTGAAACGACACCTCAAACATCTCGTCTTCAATTTGAGTCCCATAGGAAACTTCCTTGGGTTTGGGGTTTGGATTCCTAAAGTTATCCAAACTGTTATCATAGGATATTTCACCAATCAGGGTCGTACCCCTCGGAAGTGGAATCGGTTCCTTAAAGACGTATTCCGACTGCCAGGCGGGGTCCCAATTGGGGATATGGAGAACATTCTCCACCCTGCCATCCGGATAGATAATATTTGCCTTGATCGTTCTTCCCAGATAATGGGCATGGGGCATCACGGCTCTCAGGTGAGCGGGAGCAGCAAGAGTAAATGACTCCCTTAATTCAAATGCCTTCTCTTTGGCGGGAATCCTGAAATCCCTTCTGGTCAGGTTGATCTTCCTTAAGAGTTTAGTAGGTTTTTTTTCTGTAAAATACAAACCGATTTTGGATTTAATCCGCTCCCTTTTGCCGGTGGACTTCAGGTGCAATTGGAACACAATATCCGAGTTCGCAGGCAGCAACCAGGACACGCCGTCCTCGGTAAACTTGGGTTCGCGACCCTGTTGCCATGAAGTGAAATGGCCCTCAGGCATAACGGCATTGTTCTCAGAATCCATACCATCAAACCCGACACCTCCACCTGCCACATCCAACCTTCTGGAAGAGTTTGTTCTGTCAATTTTTATGAACGCATGATGAACAATAGCGTTGTTATCAGGCTTAAAATCAAACCCCTTCACATAGCGATCAGTCTTCAAACCGGAAGGGATAACAAAATGCCTATAGATATCCTCCGACTCAGCCGGCATCTCAAAGGTAGATTTCATCTCCAAAACCAAGTCAGGCGGCCCCAGTGTCCACTCAACAAAATTATTAGTGCTGATTACCCCCCCAACGCCTGATATCGGCTTCATCATTCCTGATTCAATCCATTCTCTGATTATTTTGATTTCTGATTTCGATAATGACTTGTCACCCTCAAAGGCATGAGCTGTCTTCCCTGGCAGCCAAGGCGGCATGTATCTTGATGCGGTAACCTCAGCGATGGCACTTCCCCTTTTTGTTATTTCCTCAAATGTCGTCAGGGCAAACGGGGCGCTCCCTCCCTTCTTATGGCATCCTGAACATTTCTTAATAATTATCGAGGATGCCTCCATGTTGGGCCCACCACTAAACTCAACCGTTAAAGAAGAGGCGTCCTTTTTCTCACTCGAGCAACCCATGGCAACAAACATGACCAGGGAAACTGTGATATGGTTAACGAGATCCATTTTACCTATTCATGTGAAATTTTTTAATTAATATGTTCAAGACACATAACGCAACAGATTTCCGATCACCGACATTTTAATAAACAGCCCAATCAGGTCGCAAAATTCACGACGTCATTGTCTCCGCCGATTCGGTAAGTGGCCAAGTAATGTTTGACGGCTTCGATGTTTCGACCTCCAGCAGCTTTGTGTATTGAGATGTCTGGTGCTTTGGTTGTCGGCGGTTCTGGTTTCGCTTCCAGTGAAGGAGCTGACTGCTGCGTCTCCCCACACCCCACAACCAGCACGGCCGCGACGATTGCGATCAGTTGTGATTTCATGGTGAGCCGACTGTCATCCCGATGAGCGCAGTTTTCAAGGCGTTTGAACTGTTGCGGCAGAGGTGGGTTTGGCTACTTCCCTTCAGCTTTCAAATAACGCTCGGATGCACTGACACCGTTTTTGAACGCTAGCAACTTTTCCACGACTTCCCCTACTCTCCCCCGGGCTACCACTCTGTTACGAGCCGCCGAGAATGACGTTGCTTCGATCAGCTTGGCCATTGTGCCCGTTGTTTGCAGACATTGGGCCAGAGTGTCAGCAGCAGCCGTAAGTGGCACTGAGTGCGACTCCAGACTCTGCACTGCAGCGGCGTATCCGGCGGCTTCGCTGTTCGTCATGTTGGCCGCTACATGCTGGCGTTCACTCAACTTCCGGGCCAGACGCGTTGCCGCTTCAATGGCTTCAGCTTCGTTGGCGTAGCAATCAAAGCAACGCTTGCCAGAGCTGTAGTTGGGAATGCGGTAGCCCCAGTTGCCGGATGGCATTTTGCGGCGGTAGATTTTGACTGTGGTGCGTCCAATTTTGTTGAACCGCGGCCACGGAGTACGCTTGGGGCTTCGTGTTTCTTCATGTGAACTGTGCCATTTGTGTTGCGCGAATTGCGCCATGACATGTTCTACGAATCGGGAAATGGGTATCTTACCCAATGATCAAAGTGGTACCAGTGGAGGGAATCGAACCCACACTCTCGTGAAAGAAGCGGATTTTGAATCCGCCGCGTCTACCAATTCCGCCACACTGGCAATTTATAGGAGTCGCTCCGAAAAGCGGAGAAAACATAACGAAATCAGTGAGATAAGCAAGCCCAATATCCGCCGTGTTTATGGACACAGGGAGATATCAGGGGGGCAGCAATTCCCGTGGGTTGGAGTGAATTTGGGTTGAGTGTCAATTCATATGCTTGGCGAGAGATGGAGCGGACTAGGTGTCAGACCCATAGCAAGAAAACTGCAGTTGCCCCCATCCTCAGTCCACAAAATACTCAACCCCTCTTTATTATGTGAAAACTGTCTAACCAGGCTGGTACTGATCACATCACGCACTCAAATCACACACGTACAGGGGCAGGAGTGTTCTCCATCAGAAAATTGGAGTTATAAGTAGTCCGTGCCTCCGGTCACAACGTTTAACTCTTGAAATCATCAGCTAGGCTGTTGAAACTCAATTTTGTCTATGAAACACATACTACTCACAACAATCGCTGCCGTGCATATAGTGTGATGCCGGAATGCTATAAGGAAGCTACCAGATTAATTGTTCTACACTAGGAGGTAATCCTCAATGAAAAAAATAATTACTTACATCTCGGGAGTAGTAGTCGCTCTGCTCGGTAACATTTGGGCTTACGCAGGATCAGAAATCCTCCTGGAAGGCTTCGAAGATAATATCAACAACGTCATACCCGCCACAGACGACGGTTCACGCGGAGCTAACGGAAATATTAAATTAACTCACTTCATCAGGACAGATGCTGAGGAGATTTGGGTCACACAGGGCAAAAGAGCTTTACAAATCGAACTGTTGAACAATCAGAAATGGTGGTCAGTTGATTTTCTTGTTTACCTTGATCAGGAAGCTACGAAAAAGCTGGAGACAGCATGGAACGGTGACCCGGAAACAGGCTTAAAGCCTGAAGCTCGTTACGTGCTTAAATATGACGTCACCTTTCCAGAAACAGGAGTGGTTAACTGGATGAATCAAACAGTTAACAACGCTTGGGAAGCCGCCCGTGAATGGAACACATCGGGAAACAACAATGCTCCAGTTACAGTTGAAATACCACTCGACCTGGTAGGAACCGACCTCAGCATTAACGATGATGGCACCGCAACCCTGCGTTTCATCGACAATGCAGACTGGACGGACGGCAACACTCCAAAATTCTTCATCGACAACATTCGCCTAGTCGATCAATGGTCTACGGATAAATCCCCAACAACCATTATAATCGAATCTTTTGAAAACAATATAAACGCTGTTACACCCGAGGGAGAACGTATTAAGGTAGAGCATTATGATGCTGCCAATACCGAGGATTTAAACGTCACCCATGGCTCAAAAAGTCTCAAAGTGGTTCTGGCTCAACCTGAAGGATATAGCACCGATTGGCACCTAGATCTTGGTAATTCAGAAACCCTCAAGGAACTACTGCAACTTCCCTTGGAAGAGCGTTGGCGCTATATACTGCGTTTTGACACGGTTTTTGAAGAGCGACCATCCGAGGGGTGGGGTGGCGGAAACTGGGGTTACAAGTTTTCAACTTCCTTCTCGCTGGCGGATACTGCGCGCACCCCCAGTGATCATTCTACTTATTCAATCAATCTTGCCTTGGCTAATCTTGATCCTGATTCACCTCGTATTACCTTTTTTGGCAATGGTGGTTACGGCGGCGAGGTGGTCGCCTACTTCGACAACTTTCGCATTCTTGACACTATTCAATCGGCGGATATCGTTATTCATTCCAGTAGAATAAACGAGGCAGGACTCACCTTTGACTGGAATTCATCTGTTGGCAGCATCTATCAGGTTGATCGCATGGGAAATCTGGATTCTGCTTGGAAAATTATCGTTGAAAATTATCCCACCGGAGGAGCCTCGGGTGAACAAACCTCATTCACTGATGCAGATCTTTTAGAAAGCGCTTTTTATCGTGTGGCTGAAACCCCAGCCCCGCCTCTATTCTTTGATGATTTCGAGTCTGGAGCACCGGGTTGGACTACTTCTGACTTGGGTGAGAGCGGTACCGTGTGGGAACTTGGAAAACCCAGCAACGGCCCAGGTGAGGCCCACAGCCCTACACACGTCTACGGGACCGGTTTGGACAAGGATTACGGCGACTATACGGAGGTTTATCTGGTCTCCCCAGTCATTGACCTGACCGGGCAGGACAACGCTCACCTTGAATTCTGGAGTTACCGCGATTGTGAACCGGCGGTTGACGGTGAGTTGTACGATTGGTGTCAGGTGATGATTCTGGATGAGAACAGCGAATATCTGGCCGATGATCCCATCTGGTATCGTGGCGGGGAAGCAAAGCAATGGCGCCTCGAGAAATGCAAGATTCCAGTTGAAGCGCTTGGGCAAAAAATAAGGCTCGAATTCAATTTCTCAAGTGACGGCGGACAGGATAACGGCCCGCAGACTGGGTGGTTCATCGACGACGTATCCATTACGATGAAGTAGTCTTAAGAAGCAGTGCTACAAGGTTAAGCTAGCGGTGTAGATATACACAAGAACGATAAAAAAGTATTGCAGGATAATACTTGGACGAAAGCACAGTTTTGCTGGTAAGTCCGATTGAAACCACCGACTTCCTCTGCAAGCACGGCAGCAAGACAGCTAAAGCTTTAAAAGCAGAAGGGAGACGAAACACATACTACTCTCAACAATCGCAGCCGTAGTACTAGTGGGGTGTAGTGAGTAGCAGTGATGCTCGAGAAAGAGGAAAAAAATGTGAGTATGGAGTTGTATTGAGAATATCTTTTTAGACTCCAGAAACTTTTATATCAGTCCCTCGCGACTGTCTTCGTGACTCTGAAGAAGAGTTTCTCTGCTCCGGGCATGGAGAGATTGAAGGAGTTGGTGTATTCGTGCCCCTGTTGTCCGCCACTGATAGGGGAGAAGTTGTTCATATCGACGCTGGCTTCGACCTTATAGCTGAAACTGGGTAGTGAATTCCAACCGATGGTGCAGTTGTTGAATGCGTCTAGTTCAATTGTCGCATTCACCTCTTCGTTGGCGATCGAACCATCAAAATATTTCCGGGCGCATTTCCAGGCCTGAATGCCGCAGGTGGAACCCATGATACGCCCAGGATTATCGTCCACCGGGAAGTGGATACCACCGTAGAGACGCGAGATCCCGGCTTCATCGGCAGCATCATAGTAGGTGGCCCACTGCAGGGTGATATCAACGCTAGGGCCTTCCTCGAATTCGAGATACTCGTTGCGGGTGGCGTGGAACGTGCCCATTCCGCCAGGGAAAAAGGGGTTGCCCGTCATGCGTGTCAAGACTTCAGCGGCGGCGCGACTGAAGGCGCTGTGAGCGGAAATGTAACCCGCGAAGGATGGCGTAACGAAGGTGTCCCTTTGATAGGGCAGCCAGGTATCAGCATGAATCCACTTGGTACCAGTGAATTCGATTTCGGGATTCAAGGGTTCACCGCCCCACGCAAAAATAGCCATGCGTCCGGGGACCAATCCGCTATGTTTCTGGCCGATAGCAGCTGTTTGTGAGGTGACCATTTCGATCGATCCGGCAATCAGTGGCAGGCCATTCGTGTGAAAGCCAGGGCTGTTGGTATCGCTTGATTGCCCAACGGCACCCATGTAACGAATGCTGCTCACCGGACGGATATAGTCGTATTTCCGTTTACATCCCCAAGCGGCGATAGAAGCGTCGTGAACAGCACCGTTGAGGGCAAAATACATCTTAACGTCCCATTCAAGTTCATTGAGAATCGGACCGGTTCCACCGATGCGACGTTGAAAAGAGGGATGGGCGGCGACATCATTGGCGAGTTTGTTCCAATGCCCGGGAGGGGTTTCGGAGTCGGGGCCATCGGCCCAGAACTCGGCGATAACACGTCCGTAGTCGCCATGCGGAACGATTTGGGCATTGTAAGGTAATCCGGTCGCGGGGTTTACAGAGTGTCCCGTGCCGTCGTTATGACCGAGAGTGTTGTTTCCGCGAGAGGCTGGTGAGATATCAGTCATGTTGCCGCTCGCAGGATCCAGAAGAGCGCTGTGCTGGATAACGGATACCACGCCGGATTTGTAATCGGCGTCGGTGATTCCACCGAGTTGTGGAGGCATGCCCGGATCCAAGGAGATCGATTCATTGGTCCCTAGTTCCAAGGTGAACGGTCGCACTGCACCCCAGTGAGATCCGATGAAGATCTGGATATTACTGGTGATCAGTCCGTTTTGGGTGAATGCCTCATCAAAGGCGAGGGGTTGCCAGTGATTGATGTTGTCCAACACGGTACCCGGCAGGGCTAAAATAAGAGGATTGTTGATAGGTTCGTAGCTGGGATCGTTGTAGATGATGTTCTCATTGGATCGGTCGCTAGCGGCGAAATTGAGGACTGTCCTCGCGACACGATTGCCAAGGGCGGCGGGACTCATGCCGGAAGTCGTCGTGTTGTTTGGATCGTATCCCAGTGATGCCAAATGAGTTTCCAATGCTGCCAAAGTGTTGCGCGCGTTGACCGAGAGAGCATACCGGTGGGCCAAGACGCGATATGCAGCATAGCTGATTGCTTCGTGTCTGGCAGCAGTAACGTCGACAGCGGTTGCCGTTTCGTTGTGTAGGTAGCCTATGGCTTTGTTACCGTATGCCGCCCAGGCGTCCCACATGGCGACGGATGTATGAAAGAGGTTTCGCGCGTGAACAGGCGGGTTGGGAAAGTCCAATCGAATGGCCGCCAGGTTCTGCTCATTCCAGATTCGGGCGATTGAGGCTGCCGAAAGCTGATGACAGCTTAACGCTGTGGCGAGGAAAACTTGTAGCCGGATGATTTTGATCACAACCCCCTCAAGGTTGCCTGTCTAACAATTCCACAACCAGCGCACCATTTTTTCTTATAACCCATCAGGGTGAACGTAATAGTAGGCTTCGGAGTCATCGTCGTAGATTGCCTTTTGTGGCGGAAACTTGTTAAAAAGTTCCAATTTATCAGAGTCTGACAAAGGTATTATTGCTTTAAACGCGATGTCAGCTCTAACTCCATTATCCCGGTTGGAGCTACCATCCCCCGGCGGAAGGGAGTCAACAACCTGATTGAGAGAAGGCCCACCAACACCGGCGTATATATTGCTGTTATTGCTGTTCCTATAAATCACGTAAAAAATCTCGCTGTTATCAATAATATCGTAGTCCGCCGTATATGCCTCCGTTGTATCCGCTTCCCCTATTGTGTCTGGTGCCGTGTTGTTAACGAAAGTGTTTTGTGCGGCCAAAGGTTTAAACTCAAGAAAGCTATAATAACTTTGAGTGTAGGCAAGCCAACCGTTTTCAAGCGCTTTAGCCTTGGTGGCCTCTGCATTTTTATTCTTCTCCATTAAGAATTCAATGAGCCCAGACCCTCTATTGGAAGTGTTCATATAACACCACCAAAGATCATTACCAGAAGTTGTATAGTGATCAAAACCATGAGTCTGCTCTCCGATAAAGAAAAGTTCGCCTGTATCCAAATGATATTGTGCCTCTCTCCAAGTATTAGAATCAATTTTTGTTCTTAAGACAATCCCGGTGGGTATTTCTCTGAATTCTGATGCTGCTTGATAAAAAACCCTCTCTTTACCTGTAGGAATTGACACCCCGGAATTTGCCCCTGGAACAATAGACCATTCGATCAGATCATTGGAAGAAAGCAGATAAGAATTTTTAGAAAAATTTACCTTAACATCGTCCAAACCTTTTTCGATGGAAATTTCAGGTTTATCCGCTAAAGGAGTGAAACTCAGTAAATAATTTTCAACAAGTTTCCTGTCCGTATCACTGAGGGCGGAACCGAATATAATCAATTGCTCAACTTCTCCGACAAAGTCGTAGCCGCTTGAGCTATACGCACCAATGATCATTGACGCATTAGCTTGGACATTGTTGGAAGGCGTTCCAGCAACATTCAAGTTTTCTCCGTTGGCATAAAAAGCATGGCTGTCAGCCGTTAGTACAGTACTCCAAACTGTGGTTACTCCGTCATAGGCCGCAATATCATCCCCAGCGTAAGTTATTCCGTTGTACTGCTCAACGACAAACCCTCCCTTGCCATCATCCCTCTGGTGGGATGTGTTATTTATGCCAATATTATAGACATATGTACCTGATGTGGCAAAAGGAGCTTCTGCACTGTAATTGCCCACCCAAAAAACGGTGAGTTCCTTGGATTCAACATTGGAGAGTGTTCCCTCCAGATATCTTCCATCAGCACTGACATTTGTATCGTCAAATATCAGTTTGCCGGGGCGACCATATTTGATTAGTTCCGGCGCCCCATTACCAATTTGAGTTGAGCGAACGATCATCTCATCCAGAGAATCACCATACCCATCAACAGGGGTCCAAGAAACGACAGATCCTCCATCACTCTCAACTCCCATCTTGCCGTCGTAGTGAGCCACCAATGATTCAATCGCCTGGGTTGATAAACCGGGAATATCCGAGTAGAGACCAATACCTGTGCTTCCAAGATACCTCTCAACAAGTTTTCTGTCCGTGTCACTAAGAGCGGAACCGAATATAATCAGCTGCTCAACTTCTCCAACAAAGTCGTAGCCGCTTGAGCTGTATGCACCAATTATCATTGACGCGTCAGCTTGGATATTGCCGGAAGGTGTTCCACCAACATTCAAGTTTTCTCCGTTGGCATAAAAAGTATGGTTGTCGGCTGTTATTACCGTACTCCAAACCGTGGTTACTCCGTCATACGCCGTAATGTCGTCCCCGGCGTAAGTTGTTCCGTTGTACTGCTCAACGACAAACCCTCCCTTGCCATCATCCCTCTGGTGGGAGGTATTGCTTGGACCAATGTTATAGACATATGTACCCGACGTGGCAAAAGGAGCGTCCGCGCTGTAATTTCCTACCCAAAAAACGGTGAAATCCTCCGATTCAGAATTAGACAATGTTCCTTCAAGATATCTTCCATCTGCACCGACATCTGTATCGTCAAATGTCAGTTTTCCACTGCCATCATATGTGATGAGTTCCTCCCCCGCGTTACCCCGTTGTGTTGATAGAACGATCATGTCATCCAAAGAATCACCATTCGCATCAATAGGGGTCCATGAAAGGACAGATTCACCATCTGTCTCAACTCCAGTTTTGCCATCGTAGTGCGCTAATAATGACTCAAGCGCTTGGGTCGATAAATCGGGAATTCCCGAGGAAAGACCATTACCCAGCACGCTAGTTGTCAGGGATAAAAAGCACATGAATAAAATATAAATGTGATGGGAATTCATGAATGCAATTTTCCTAATCGAAGCTTTCTTCTTTAAGCTTATCAAAATGTATAACATCAAAAAAAATATTTTACTGGTTGCTGCCAGCTGTCAAGTGATTTCAAGAACACTATTGTTTAGAAGCTAAATAACCAATTTCAGATTTTATTATAATTAGTATTGCGGAGGCTGCCAACAAAAATTAAAATACCAAAATCCTGCAAATACAGCAGCTAGACGGGTGAAGCATTCAAAGCTACTCTCAACTAAAACAAACCACCTCTGCAGCTACAATTTAAACGCCTTGAAAACTGCGCTCACCAGGATGACTGTCGGTTCACCATGAAATCAAAACTGACCGCAAACTTTGTAGCCTTTCTACTGGTTGGGTGCGGAGGGGCGCAGTTGTTGCCTCCTGTTGAACTCACCGATCCAGTTGCAAAAAAACCAGCGCAGCAGTCGTCTCGACCTCAATCGAGCTTAGCGGCAATCTATCCAAAGCCTGTTTTTGAGCCCATGAGCCTTGAGCGATACAAGGCACTTCACCCCAACTTGCCTGGGCTTGATTGCGGCATAGAAAAATTCTTTGATACGTACATAAATGTTTTTGGTGTCACCATTGCAGCAATGCCAAATACACCCGTTCCCGAGATCATTCACGCGGCGAAGATTTACGCCCAGCTCATCGACAACGACGAAAATTTCATCCCGGACGATCCCAAAATTTTCGATTATCATCAGAAAGATCCCGAGGGACGGAGTTACCTCATCGTCCTGGTCGATACCAAGGCACTGGATAACGCATGGATCGCCTTCAAGCCCGGCCAGCCCTTCTGGGTTCCAGCACAGGCGCTTCGCCCTGGGCACTCCGGCGTCGGACACTCACGGGACGGTGAAATGGACATCGCGGTGGAAGAATTGTTCCATAAATACG
>Ga0115011_10003375_pt1 | contig 10865 bp, 2 predicted proteins | sample TroAtlMetagenome_2_FD_88705 | JGI IMG/M metagenome (GOLD analysis project Ga0115011, IMG submission 88705) | Marine eukaryotic phytoplankton communities from Atlantic Ocean - Tropical Atlantic ANT8 Metagenome | ecosystem: Environmental > Aquatic > Marine > Oceanic | place: Tropical Atlantic... | reverse complement strand
AGGACTGTAAATTATGTTAGTCAAATAGGTAACATGACAAACCCTTTTCCGTCTACTTTTAAGGGTTTTATAAAATCGTTTTGGGATGACAAGAGGTTATCTTGTTCTCAATTGGGAATAGATTCAGAAAAAGGCATCGCGCTTTCTTTGGTGGGTAGCTATACAACCGGTATCGCAATAGACCTAGAGAAAGATGAGGAGGGACTAACGGAAGCACTTAAGGATTGGGCAAAGAAGAACTTTAAAGAGCCGGCAGAAAAGTGGGTTGAACAGTCAGGAAAGAACATGACGGATTCTTTGAAAAATACCTTTGATGAAGAAGAAGCTCTCAACGCGTTTGGAAAGCTTTGCACTTTGGAGGATCTGTATAAGGAGTTTATAGATAAGGTTGATTTAAAATCTCTTTTGTGTGATTATCTCAAATGTGTAGGTTTACCAGCATTTGAGTTTAAGTTGCCAAATCTTTATCTTCCTCCTTTTCCAAAAATACCAATATTAGGTTGGTACGGAGGAATGTGGAAATTTCTTAGGAACAGATTTAAAGAAATTTTAATAAGAATACTTTGCACTTTTGTTAGGACTTTGATTGATAAATTGGCATTCCCTTTTTGCGAAGAGCAATTAGAAGAATTCATCGCCGCCGGCAGCAGCGCGACTCCAATAATGAACAAAGCTTTAGCAGAAGCACTAACAAACACTGGAATAACCAGCGGAAATAAAGAGAAAGCTAAAGATTTCTTCGAAGATGTTTCCAAGTTGACCACTGGCAGTGAGATTTGTCACCTACTCAAAGGTCGCCCTCTTGACGCGGCTGGTATGCAAATGTTGCAAAGAATGGTGGAGAAATCTGGCCTATCAGAAGATTTGGATTCTGACGAAGCAATCGCTAATTATTTTGGTGTTCTTGGGACTTATATCCCATTTGAAATTTGTGAAGAGCTTGAAAACTTAAGCTCCTCAGATTCAACTCTTGGAACCGCGGACCCGGAAGATTGTTCAGAGTTGGCAAATTCTTTGAGAGCGTTGAGAAATAGGCTCCAAACCGGAGATTCAAACCTTTCAGACGAAGAAGTGCAAAACGTGTTAGACCTAGCCCAGGATAACTTAGATAATCAAAAGGCAGCAATCGCAGCACTATCCGGCGCCAATTTAGAATTTGCACTTCCAGATAGTTTTTCAGCTAATAGTAATAATTTGATAAATACGAGCCTACCACCTGCTATGACTATGGCTATAAAGCAAATTTCAGAAGATATGTTCGAGCCTGCCAGATCATTGTATACTTCTTGTTTATCAAATTATGTTTCTTCAATGAAAATCCAAGCACCCTCCACCCCCATCGCCGGAGAAGATGGGTATGATCAAGTTAGTACATTGACCCTTGAGGCATCACTAGAACAGCTTAGGCGCTATGCGGCTTCGATTCCATCGACAGAGTCGGGCACCCTCGAAGATGCACTTCACAGGTCGGGTCTCTTTGCACGCGCCAAATATAACGGTCTAGGTGACTGGGCCGTATTATCACAGCCAAACGCCGGGCGACTACGCGAATTCGATTTTTTAAATCCGCATAGGGATCTAGAAAATCAAAACATTCGAATAGAAAATCAGCAGATGATTGAAGAGTTGATAAAACAAGACATTTCAAGAACTCTTAAAATAAAGCAGATAATTTCCGCCTTCACTATTTTTGAAAACTTTGGCCACTACCCAGCCGGCGCGTGGGCCCACTGGGCTCAAAAGATGTACAGACCTATCTCGAAAAAGATGAGCGAAGATAATGTTAATTATTCGGATTGGTTAGATGATGATGCTCTGGGGTGGACATTTTCAAACTGGTGGCGTGTACGACCAACCGGAACAGGACTGGATAGCACAATAGATAACGCAACAGAATGGCTGGATTGGAAAAATCACCAAACCAATCATCCTCGCTTGAAAAATAGACAAACAAAAGTGCCGGAAATGGTACATAACGCCATGGCCAGAAACTGGAACGTTACGGTCTCTCTTCAGGAGACTCGTTGGTATCGAGGTTGGATCGGCGCGCTTAATCAAGATGACTTGAATGAGATCTATTTTCCACACCCAAATGACCCTATAGAAGAGATTGCTAAGAGAACAGACCTGCTATCATCGTGGTTTGCAAAAGTCGATTCAATTGAGTGGAATTCTTGGCTGGAACTCATAGTCCCTTCTCACGATCTTTCTCCCACATTCAATGGTGAAAGAAGAGACTTGTATAATTCAAACGTCGCCTTTCCGAGACCGCCTCAAGGTGCAGTTATACAGGGGAATTATGCGGAGCCATACTTTGGAGGGTACAAAATTAGTGCCCAAGATTATTCTAATAGCTCCTTAAGGTCGACACAATTGCTCCAAGGTGCAGTAGATTTTTTCTATGGAGATGAAGACTATCCACCAGAATGGCAAAACCGCGCCGCAACCAGAGAATTCATAGGTGACAACAGTGCTCAATCCCGAGATTTCATTTTCGAACACGTAATCGGGTCTCCGTTGTTTTTGGTTGGAGGTAATGATGGAAAGGAATTCCTACCAGATGAGCACTTTGGTACAAGAATAATGACAGATTTGGATGAATTCGCATCCGAAGAGCCTCACGGAAAAGACATCTTTCTCCCGCTGGCAAAAGAGGGGGACTTCCAAACAACTTTTCCGGATCTATTTCTCGGAGAATTAAACCTTCCGGCCGACGCAGCCTTCAGAACATATGCTAAAAATAAGAGAGAAAGCCGCATCGCCGGAGGCGAGCACTTCACTTTTCCCATAGGTGATTATTATGACTCTTCCCGAAACGCGTTTATGCTTAATCGAAAAATAGTTCCTATGAATTCTAGATTAGCAATTAGATCTTCAATGAGGAAGCTTAATTTAGAACACCCCGAAGCGGCAGACATCAGAGAAATACCACCCTCAGCAGGAGGGCCATTTGTCCACATGGTATTGGGCCATCCTTTCCAGGAGGTCCGAGTCTGGGCCCCAGGACAAATTCGCGACGCGCTTATCTGGGAAGGTTCAATGACCGTCGCCGTCATCGGCGAACGAGGTCGCCATGGGGTTGGGCAGGAGCTTCAGCCTGGATTCCAATGGGTAGGCAATCACCATGAAGATTGTATTTCTTCGTATTTGTCTTTAGACGGTGACTCATCGGGAACATGGCGCCAGTATCAGTACAATTTGGTCGTCGACGCAGCGAACATAGAAGACTCCAGGGCCACGTTCACCTCTGGTCAATTGTTTTTTCCAAAAAGCCATTTTCAGTTAAGCCCAAGCAAGTGGTGGACTAGCGTCCACTTCGCAGGCGAAGCGTGGGGTTGGTCAATCGACTCATCGGAAGGGCCCCATCACCACGCTGAGCACGAGTTAGAAGTAAATCACGACAATATTACAAGCAAAGTCAAGGATCGCCATGGTTTATACCTACAAGGCGATCGCGCGGTTGCTGGTATGTCAGATTGGTATTTTATGAATCACAAAGAACAGTTCGTCCCAGTCGCACCCTATAACACTAGACCGACTGCAACCGTTCGCCAAGGTATAGGTTCACCTGGGACAGGGGACCACGCGGGTTGGACCGGCCTTGAATGGATCGACAATATCAGAAAACAGGAAAGACGAAGAGACGAACATTACAAGAGGGCATCACAACAACTCTACATGAAGATAGTACAAGAAGCTTCCAGTTATTCTATTCCTAGTAATCACTTGGCGCGCGCAGTGCCATTTCATGACAAATACTCTTTAACAAGATTTCTCATGGGAGCCTTAAAATCCAGGATAGAAATACTCGAAAATGCAATGATTTTTTATGGTACTAAGAATCAAGGAAACTTTAGATCAGTATTTGATAGGATTGATCTTCCAGCACCATTCGGAGGTTTCGGAAGCGCAGCCGTCTCGATAATGCCACAAAACGTCGCAGAGTTGTTTACTCTCTTTGAAACAGAGAGGGTTTATAAGCCCGGGGCCCCAATGGATAATAACCCGGATAATTTTCATTTGGTTCACCGTAGATTCTATCGAGACCATCTCAACCAAGAGGTTGAGATGCCTTATAGAAAATTTATCAGGATCATGAGAGACCCCTTGCTAAAGAGTGCAGACAAGAGAGAATTTTACTTAAAGCCAGCAGATCTGAATGAAAGTGTGGTACCTAGCCTCGCCTATGGACGGGCCAAAATGCACTACCGAACCAACACTGACGGCCGTGCCGAGATAAGCGAAAACATATTACAATTTATTTTGGGCAGAGTACACACCGAGAGAAGAATTCTTTCTGAGGACACGTTCTTTTTGGACAGGGAAGAGCTACAAAATTTACAAATGAGCGCCGCAGAAGATTCTGAAAATATAGCTCAAAAACTCCTATTGGACAATGACAGAGACAGAGTTATAGAAATAGATTTGCAAGGAATTGACTTAGGAAGCGAAGAAGGTGCAGTGACAGCATTTAATAACAATCCCGCGCTGCTAGAAATTGCCGGCGAAAGAATGAATAAATTATCAACTATCGCAACACAGCTAGTATCAACCATCAAGCAAGGGTTTACAGCCATGCTGTTACCCAACATGTCCTCTCTTTTCGAACTGATTTCCGTCGCGCACCCTTCGGTAGGATCAAACCTGAACGCAGTTTACAACCAAATTTTGAAAAATGAAGAGGTATATGCTAAAAAGATAGGATTCAAGCTCGGTACTGGACCCTATTCTCCAGGTGTAAATCTAGTTGATTATCCGACCTCGCGAGGACAAGAAGACAGATTCAACATAGTTATTGATGGAGACGCAAATCTGGCACAAGGCCCAAATCATACATTGAAGACAAATCCGTTCAATAGAAACCCAGACAACTTTAATCCTGACACCCTGGACGATAAAGATACGAATTCTAGAAAAATTATGAGATTTTGTAACATCCTCCCAAACCAGCTCAGGCAAGATCCAGTAGAAGATCCAGATTTTAAGAGGTTTAATAAGAGGGATGCGTTCAATAGAATAGTGGCAACACAAGTGCGGCAACTCACTGGCGCAGGACTTTCTTGGGGCCAGGAAACACTAAGAGGAGAAATCTATGATGAAATAACAGAAAATATAACAAGTGAACTGTCAAATTCTCTATCCAACTCTCCAATCTTTGATCAGAAATATGCAGACGATCTTGAATCTAGAGTATCTGGCAAAGCAGTTATTACCAGTGGCAGGTGTATCTCGAACAGATATTCGCTCGAAGAGGCATCTATTTTGTCTTTTAAGGAGGCTATCCTGGGAGATGCTTATCAGGAAGTCATCATGGAAATGAAGGCCCCAGAAGGGTCGCCTTTTAGTCGTTCAAATGAAAAGCTGGAACCATTCGAGAAGGCAATGACATCCGTCGCGGTAAAATCTTTTATACGTATTTGTCTGGTAGAGTTGATGCTAAAGGGGGGCATGGCCTATTCCGTGTGGGACTTAGAGTCAGTTATAGGGGATCCGGTGTTCTTAGGATACGCGCTAGCCCATGTAGAAACCGAACTCAACAGGAATAAATCCATGGAGCAAGTTTGGAAAAAAACACTGGAGAGAAATACTGGGATAAATAATTATCACAAAGCCCTAGAGTCGGTAGTAAGAGAAGAAGCAACAAAGCTGCCACAATATTCACAGCAAATCTTTCACCCGAATAAGTCAGGAATGGATTTTTACAACTGGTTCGTCTATGGAAAGACCCTATTACGAGACCAGGAAGAACCTATAGAGGTGAGCGAAAACAGGAACTTTTATCAGAAAGAGGGTTTATTTTATGAATTTCCTGTCCCCTATCGCGGAGGGCATTCTGGCAACGGCCGCAACTGGTTTGGTGCTACGCACGACCACCGCCGCCGACAGATTTTCGGCGAAGCGCTTCTGGGTCCTACGAGAGAGTTTCCTAAAAATTCACAAGAGATCCGCCGTCTCACCTCGGACGAGAAGAAATCACACTATGAAGGAGACTCTTACAAACCGACAGCAAGACTCATTTTTGAAAATTATGTCAGAGTATCAGGCGAACTTTTGTTTTTCTTAACTCTCTCCGCTCGCCCACCGGTTTTTGAAGACAATGTTGACGTTAATGAAGGGCCAGGATGGGTGTTCAATTTTGATGAGTTCAACTACGCGATACAAAGGTTGAGAGATCGCAGCGAAGATGAGGTGGTAAGAACCATTCAAAATTCAACAGTAAAAATAGGAAAGAGGTTAACCTTGTTGCTTGACGGTGGCAAACCTAATGATCGCGAGCACCGTAACAGTCAAATTCCAGAACTTATTGAAGAAATAGCCAGTAGGGAAGACCTTTATGATGTTGCATGGCGCGAACGAGCCTTTAAATTGAAGGTTCATGACGACGGCCTAGATTCGTTTTCTAGAGACGCTGATCACGATGGCTTTTACAATGATAACAAAGTCGCGACTATACCTTTGACATCTTATGAAACACTAATTGATCCCGGAGACTGCGCTAGTGTTGAAGGTATCTTCGAAACCGGCTTTCGCCCCAAACAAGATGTAAAACATAACGAATTTTTATTGAAAATTTCACAAGACTTCTCTAAAGAACAAGAGTTTAAGAATTATTTAGAACACATGTTCCCAGTTCGAAGATTAATGGCTATGTCGTCTATCTTCTCTACATCTGTTCTAGGAGGATATAACGACTTGCCAACTTTAATGAAGTCAGTCAAATCAATGATTGCTTTTGTCGCTCTGGCAACCTCGACGCCAGGCGCCCAACGCGAAGGTTTGTTAAATTTAAATCAATCAGATTTCGCAAAAACCGTAAGAGAGCAATACCCGGGGGATCCAGATGACCCTAAGTGTTTAGATTTCCCTGGGCTGGGGAAAGAGTTTTGGGAAATGTTCTGGGAAGAGATTAAAAAATTGGTGAAGTATTTTCCATCAATACTCTTTAGGGGGGTTGCAAATACATTGGATCCTGCATACAAAGAAATGCGTGCCCATTATTTAAATTGTGATATTAGGGATTTAACTTGGGATGGTATGAACTTTACATCCGAGGGTAGGTTTAAGTTGGTGAACGGACTTCGCCAGGGTCGCGCAACAGATCTTCAACCAGACGGTAGATACGTTAATATATTGACGGCGATGCCTTTAGATTTGCTTGGGTCGTTTCCGCATCTTTTCTTTGGAAGAACCAAGCCTCTTGAGTCGACGATTTTGAAGACAATTACTTATATATATAGCGGAATGGTTCCTTTCCTTGACCTGACGCGTACATTTAAAATACCCTGTCTAGACATTGACGAAGCTTGGAAAGAAGATGAAATTTATGACTTTGGTAAGTACGGCCGTTATGGCCACCCAATTAGCCCCTTTACAGCGCTGGCATTAACAACCCTTCAGTTGCCGGCTGACAGGGACAAGCGAAAGTCCAATTGTGAGACTGTAGAGGTTGTTTTGGATACCTGCGATGATTAATAATCACATCAACGGATGTTTCCGAAGTCAAATGATTAGAAGTTATTTTGAAATGTTCTATTTATTAAAGAGAGGTGGATGGAAATGACTTTTGCGACAAAAGCTCTGACTGAAAGGTCGAAACGAAATAAAATAAACACTACATATCAACCAGCTTTTCCGCTAAGTTATGATGGGAACAGCGGCCCCTACAGATCACTGAAAACGCTGGAAGAGTCCCTTCGTAGAGATTTTGAGATTTTGCTGTTAACAAATCCCGGATCATGGCCGATGAAGCCGGAAATGGGGATAGGGTTACAATCTTACTTGTTCGAAACATATAACACAGAAAAGATTTCAAATCTACAAACAAAAATTAGAAATCAACTTGCACAATATTTACCAAGTGTTCAATTAGTTAAATTAGAGCTTCTATCGACAGGTGATCAAAAGGATAGTAATTTTATAAACATAAGACTAATTTATTCTATACTTGGAAAATCTATAGCTAGCTCCACTACTCATGCGGATAATTTTGGAAATTTAAACATAAGACCGGAATTTCTAGACAAAGATTCTAACTCATTCCGCGACCGCGCGGCTAACATGCAGAGCAACTTAACAGAAGTGTAAAATAAAATTGGAGAAAAACGAGAATGTCAAAAAATAATAAAAGAGGATCCTCGGATACAAATTTTGCAAACGTAACCTTTGATGAAATAAAAGAAAGACTCATAAATAGAGCAAAAATCTACTATCCGGATACCTATAAAGATTTTAATGAGTCTAGTTTTGGGTCAATGATGATTGATCTAATCGCCCTTGTTGGAGAGCAATTAAATTTTTACACTCAGTTCGTAGCAAACGAAAATTACATTTCATCAACTCGTACTGTCCAGGGTATGACTGCCATGGCAAACCGCGAAGGGATTCAAATATCTAATAACTACACTAGCGTAGGGATGGTCACTTTTTATGTGAGAATCCCGGCCGATAGCATCCTTTCAGGCCCGGACAACTCTTATAAATTTACGATTCTCAGAGGCGCAGTGGTATCAAACGAATCAGGAGGAGTATTCACCGTGTCGGAGGATGTAATTGTTGACACTGATTCTGAAAAAATCATAGGGACCGAGTTTACCGACGATGGGTCTAGAATAACTTACTATGTATTTGAGGTCGAAGCGCCAGTAGTATCTGGTGAGGAGAGGACATTCTCCGCGGAAATAGGTACCTATAGGAAATTTTTAAAGCTTGAAATAAAGGACGACACGGTTAGTTCGATTTTGAGCGTAATAGATTCAAATGGCAATGAATTTTATGAAGTACCAAATCTAAGCCATGACGTTATTTATAGAGAGGTTTTGGATAGAAAAAATAACGACCCGGATACTCCATCAAGACTTGTGCCCACGCCGGCGCCTAGAAGATTTGAAGTCAGACATGAGGGTGACCGAACCTTTTTAATGTTTGGTTTTGGTTCTGAATCATCTCTCAAGGTCACCCCTGTCGCCAATCCTAGTGATCTCGCGCTAAACAGAACAGGGAGAAGCTATGTTTCAGACATCGCGTTCGACCCTTCTAAACTATTATCTAGCAATAAGTTTGGTGTATCACCACAAGACACGACGTTGACGATCGTGTACAGATCAAATACATCAGAAAACTCAAACGCCGCAGTGAACACAATAAGTAACATAATTTCAGCTGAATTGCTTTTCAATTCTGAAGAAACTCTCGACCCGGTGAAAGTCAATCATGTTAGATCATCGTTGGCATGCACTAACCTAGAGGCAATTAATGGATCACTAGCTTTTAACTCAACACAAGAAATGGCAGAAACTATACGTTCCGCCCGAGGTTCTCGAGGCCGCGCCGTAACTATGCAAGATTACATAGCTTTGTGCTATACCATGCCTTCTAGATTCGGGTCAGTATATCGAGTATCCATGCTCAAAGATGAAAATGACCTAAAGAGGAACCTAAACCTTTTTGCGATAAGTCAAAGCAAGGAAGGGTTCCTGCAGGAGCCCAGTAAGGTTCTAAAAGAGAATCTGAAAAGGTGGTTAAATGTTGGAAGAATGGTGTCGGACACTATCGACATTTTTCCGGCTAAGATTTTAAATTTGGGCATTCACTTCGACGCGGTGTTATCTAACAGGGTAAACAAAGCGACTGCACTTTCTAAAATAAGAAGCGAGTTGTTTTCAGAACTTAACCTTTCGACCCCTCAGATTGGACAATATTTCTCGATTGGAGAGGTGGAAAAGATTCTAACAAACATGCCAACTATATCGCGAGTCAATAGCGTAAAAGTCTTGTTAAAAACAGGAACGAACTATGCAGACACGAGATTTAGTGTATCGTCCAACGCCTCTCACGATGGAAGTCTAATTTACCTTCCATCTGATTTTATTTGGGAAGTTAAATACGAAGAAGATATAACAGGAAAGATAGAATAATGTCAATTAAAAGATTTATAGCAAATAAAGACAATACAATTACAAACGCCTACAACCCCGGCAATCAATCGCGAGCAACCCTAGCAAACATGGGAGCATCAGACTCGTCAGAGGTCTTCGCGATTTATGCTCAAGCAACTACTAGTTCTATAGAAAAATCTAGAATGTTGTTTGAGTTTCCAATTTCAAACATTCTAGAATCAAGAAATTCAGGAAAAATACAAGCGTCTGGTTCGACCACTTTTATGTTGAAATTGTTTAATGTAGAGCACTCATCTACTACACCAGAGGACTTCAAACTAGTTGTTTCTCCTCTATTGGAATCGTGGGAAGAGGGCATTGGATTGGACATGGAATCCTATACCGACAAAGACACTTCAAATTGGCTGTCTTCTAGTTTGGGTAATACTTGGAGATTTGAAGGTTCAACTCACGCTGACTCAATAAGTGACAATTTTACTCTAAATGCATCAAGTGAGAATTATGTGCAAACTTTCTCAACTGGTCATGAAGACCTGTCGATCGACATAACCCCGTTGGTCGAAAATTGGCTGCTTCACGAAGCAGGAAACTCTATCAAGGCTTCGGGATCCATACAATTAACAGGTGTTCCGACCTCAGGTCAACAGATAAAACTATATACTTATAATGGAAATGATCACCTATTTCAGTTTTCGACATCCTCGGTCGCCGGAACTTCAACATCTTATGTCGAACGAGCACCAGGAGACATTCCAGCAACTAGAAATAACTTGCTCGCCTCGATTTCGGCAACTAATAAATTCACCGGCACTGCTGTGTCGACTGACAAGGTAGCAATCAAACAGATTACTAGCGGGTTTTATGGGAACACAAAGGTTTCCTCAAGCGCAGGGATCCCAATTACAGTGGAAGACTTTGCCGGCGGCCGCGGCATTATCAACTATGGAGTGGTAGTAAAACTCTCTGGCT
>Ga0115011_10003374_pt1 | contig 10865 bp, 7 predicted proteins | sample TroAtlMetagenome_2_FD_88705 | JGI IMG/M metagenome (GOLD analysis project Ga0115011, IMG submission 88705) | Marine eukaryotic phytoplankton communities from Atlantic Ocean - Tropical Atlantic ANT8 Metagenome | ecosystem: Environmental > Aquatic > Marine > Oceanic | place: Tropical Atlantic... | reverse complement strand
CTCTAACAGGTTCTTCTGATGGTGTAGTTCTATACGCTATCGATGGTAGTGTTGTTAACGGTGCTACAGCTGGTGATCTAGCTATTCAAATTGCTCAGAACACAAGCAATGCTGCTGACCTTAACTTAAAGGCTGGTTCATATATTGAATACATGAAGTTCTAAGTGAAGAAGTTCAATGAACTATGGCTAGTAGTCTTTATGACTCTAGCCTTTTTCATACATATAGAAGTACTCCACGTTAACTTCCATAGCAGAGAATGCACTCAGCGAGTGTCAATGGATGACAGTAGGTTTCCAACCTAACTTTACAGGGGTTCGATTCCCCTCACTCGCTCTTGGCTCTGGCCCAAACAACTATCTACGGAGAACAGTTTGGATACCCTCAGCCGTCGACGGTGGGAAAAGACCACAACCACAATTGAATAATATCTTGAACGTTCGAGAGCCAGTAAACTATACACACTCTCTATTGAAATGGCTAATACTTTAGCAACCAGTATTGGTAGTATTAATAATACCAGCCAAACCCCATTGGGTTTAGGTGTGGCTTATGATACTAAATACGCAACATATCTCAAGCTGTTCTCAGGCGAACTTTTTAAAGCCTATGAGTCAGCGACAATCGCAAAGGGTACTGTACAGAACCGTCAACTAAAGAACGGTAAGTCACTACAGTTCATCTTTACAGGTCGTATGCAAGCCGCATACCACACACCCGGAGAACCAATCTTAGGATCTGGTGATCCTCCAGTAGCTGAGAAGACCATCGTCTGTGATGACCTTCTAATCAGCTCAGCTTTCGTTTATGATTTAGACGAAACACTTGCTCATTACTCACTTAGATCAGAGATCTCCAAGAAGATTGGACACGCTCTAGCTGAGGCATATGACAAGAAGGTCTTCCGTACAGTTGCATTAGCAGCTCGTGAAGCACATCCTATCACAGCATCACCGGGTCCAGAACCGGGTGGTTCTATCATTAAGATTGGAGCTAACAATGAGTACGATGCTCAACGTTTAGTTGATGCATTCTTTGAAGCAGCTTCTATCCTTGATGAAAAAAATCTACCTAAGTCTGGTAGAACAGCTGTACTATCTCCAAGACAGTACTACGCACTGATCTCTCAAGTTGATTCAAACATCTTGAACCGTGACTATGGTAGCTCACAAGGTAACTTGAACTCTGGTGATGGTCTTGTATCTATTGCAGGTATCGACATCAAGCGTTCTAACAACCTACCTTTCAAAGCTGGTACAGTTAATTCACAAGCTGGTGAGAACAACGCATACAATGGCGACTTCTCACAACATGCTGGTCTTATCTACCAGAAGGACGCAGCTGGTGTTGTCGAAGCTATTGGCCCACAAGTACAAACTAGTGGTGCGGATATTAAGACAATGTACCAAGGCGATTTAATCGTTGGACGCTTAGCAATGGGCGTTGGCACACTTAACCCTGCTGCTGCTATTGAAATCCAAACTGCTTGAGGTAAACTATGTCAGTTAAACCCGGAGTTTCAACAAAAAGAACTATCTCTGCTGCTAATGGTATTAGCGGTGGAGTAGGTTCAGAAACATTAAATGTGTTTAGTCCTTTAGAAGCAGGAAGGCAGGTCCAGTCGGATGGTTTATCTGCGAGAAGCGAGACTAACGCTACATCTCTATAATAAATTATGGCTAATGCTGCAACAGCCGCTGGAAACAATGGTGTTTCTGGTGCGTCTTCTACTACCACAGCTCTTCGTGCTTCTGTAGCACAGACTGAAGGTGGTACTCTCTCAAGATCAGATGTAAAGTCTGAAACAAAAAACTTACGCTTTGCTTATACAGGCGTAGAATGTGATACTCCAACAGTATCCAGATAGACACAAGGGGAGGCTTCGGTCTCCCTTTTTTTTATTTACAAATATTATTATGCCTATACCTACCACTAATGCTACGGAAGAATTACCTGCTGTTAATCAAATACTCGCATCAGTGGGGCAGGCTCCTGTAACTACGTTAGACCAAACCAACCCAGACGTTGCGATTGCATACGACACATTGTTACAGGTCTCAAAAGAAGTACAAGCAGAAGGCTGGACTTTCAATCAAGAATTTGAATATGAAATAACTACTGATGATGATAAAGAATATGCGATACCAAATAATATATTACAAATAGATTTCTCTGATTCTTATACTGGTGACATAGATGTTGTCAGAAGATCAGGTAAATTATATGATAGATATAATCATACTTATGCTTTAGGTACTACTGCAAACACTAAGTATGAAACAGATGTAGTATGGTTTTTTGATTGGGTAGATTTACCTCAACCAGTACAAAACTATATTGTATCTAAAGCTGCTACAATTACAGCTCAACGTATTGTAGGAGATCCACAATTAGTTCAAACCTTGCAGACTAGAGAAGCACTAGCTAGAGCCAATGCTTTAGAATATGAGTGCAACCAAGGTGATTTCTCATTCTTTGGACACCCACAAGGACAGAGGTATAAGACAAGTTACAAACCTTACAACGCTTTACAACGCTAATGGCAAGTGTTACACAACGTGTCCAAAGTTATACAGGTGGGGTATCTAAGCAACCAGATGATAAGAAGTTTCCCGGTCAAGTTCGTGAAGCTTTAAACGCTTACCCTGACCCTACCTTTGGTTTACAAAAAAGACCCGGAACTAAATTCCTTACGAAACTTAAAGATGGTGTACCTACTGGTGGTTCTGAATTTACAGGTACATCTTTAGATAATGCTAAATGGTTTTACATCCATCGTGCTAATGATGAAAAATATATAGGATGTATTTTAGGTAATGCTTCAGCAGCAAGTGCAGCTATACATATCTGGAATGCTACAGCTGATGGTAGTGGTGATTATGTTAAGTGTGCTGTTACAGCTACTAATACTAACAAAGCTTACTTAAGTGCTGTTGCAAAAGATGACTACCATATACTAACTGTACAAGATACTTCTATTGTAACTAACAAACAGAAGACTGTTACTGCACAAGCAGACCCTTCTTATACTGCAAATAAGAATGCAACTGTTAGACTAAAAGGTATTGAGTATAGCTCACCATATGAAATTAAAATTAAAGTAGGTAGTAATTCTGAGATAACATTTTCAAGACCTACCTATGCATCTGATTCATTTGGTAGTACAACTACTACTGATCCTAAACTAAATGCTTGGCATATTTTAGGTAACACTACAGACGCAGTAGATAGTCCACAGACAGCTGGTTTAAAACAGTTAATTGAAAATAAAATAGCAGCTAATGCTGATGGTTTTAATAGTAATATGTCAGTGACTATTACTTCTACAACCTTAGAAATAACTCATAACACTGCTTTTACTCTTAGTGCTAAAGGTGGTACTTCTGGTACAGAATTAGTTAGTTTCCAAGACTCAGTTAATAGTGTAGCTGACCTACCTACAGAATCTATAAACGGTAGAAAGGTAAAGATTATTAATACAGCTAATGCAAATGATACTTATTATTCTACATTTGTAGCAACTAATGGTGTCTCTGGCCCCGGTTATTGGGAAGAAGCATTAGGTTATGGTATGTCTCCCGGTTTGACTGAAGCTACCATGCCACATGAATTAGTTAATACTGGTACAAATGCATTTACTTTTAGACCTATTACATGGACTGCAAGGTTAGTTGGTGATAATTCTACTAACTCACATCCTTCATTTAAAGATGCTAAGATTCAACAAGCATTTTTTTATAATAATAGACTAGGTTTCTTGACTGAAGATAATGTATCTATGAGTCAATCTGGTGAGTTTTATAATTTCTACCACATTACAGCTCAAACTGTCAGTGCAGCTGACCCTGTTGACCTTAGTTGTTCTAGTATTAGACCTGCTGTACTGCATGGTATTATACCTGTAGCATCTGGTTTAATTCTATTCTCTGAGAATCAACAGTTTATTATGTATTCTGCTGATGGTAATCTATCACCAACTACAGCTCTGATACGTGGACTCTCTAACTATGAGATGGACACTAAAATAGACCCTGTTGATGTGGGTACTACAGTAAACTTTATTAGTAAAACACCTGCTTATTCTAAAGTATTTGGCATGACCCCTAGAGGTGAAGGTCAGGTACCTTTAGTAAGAGATGTAGGTAAAGTTGTAGCTGAGTATATACCAGAGAGTATAGACAACCTAGTAGCTAGTCCTCAGAACTCTTTCATTGCAATGTTTGGGGCTGATTCTGAGAAAGTATATTTCTATCGTACCCATACAGATGGTGAGCAAGAAGTATTACAAGCTTGGTTTAACTGGCAACTAGCTGGTAAAGTGTTAGAGTTTGTTGTCGATTCAGATGTTATATATGCTATACTTAAAGTATCTAATGGATATCAATTAGTAAGTGGTAACTTAAGTGCTACACCTGAGGATGAAATTCTTGTCACTCAGAGTGGGATACAGTTGAATCCTTATATGGATATGTATTCAAAAGCTTCTTCAGTATCACATCTTCCTATTGAATCTATAACAGTTGGTGCAGGTGGATCTGGATATAGTAGTCCTCCAACTGTAACTATAACAGCTTTGAACGGTGGTACAAATGCTACAGGTACAGCAGTTCTTAATTCTGGTGCTGTGGCTAGTGTTACTATTACCAATCCCGGTAAGGATTATTTACATGGTGCTACAGTCACATTTAGTGGAGGTGGAGGAGCTAATGCAGCGGCTACGGCTGAAGTATTTAATGGCTCTAGATGTTATCTTCCTTATGCTGATATAAGTTCATTAGAACCTATCATTGTAATTGCTGGTGGTGTTGGTGATACTGATTCAGGTTTTACACAAGCAGGTAATAGAGGTTCAGATGGTGTTGGTCCTTATTTTGCTATAAAAAATAAAGATTTCAGTTCTATTGCAACTAAAGTTATTGTAGGATTTAGATATAATTATGATGTAACCTTACCTAAAACTTACTATCAAATAGATAAAGGTATAGCTGATTATACAGCTGCTTTAACAATTGCACGTATGAAGTTCTCTGTTGGTCGATCTAGTACTATTGGATTTAAATTGAAATCTGATGGTTACAAAGGTAGTACACAGACATTTACAGGTGATGGTAGTAATACAATATTTTCACCTGATTTTACTGTACAAGATAGAGCTAATATAAAAGTTAAAAAGAACGGTGAGATTCAAACAACAGGTTTTACAATAGCTGATCATGCTACATTACCAGATAGAATTACAGTTACGTTTAACTCAGCTCCAGCTGCTGCTAGTACAGCTGCTAATGTTACAACAGCTGCAGATTCAATTGAAATTTATATAGATAACTGGTATGATATACAACCTGTACAAGAAGCAAATGAGTACTTAGCAGATGACGTTCCTATGACAGATCAAAACATATACACAGTACCTATACATCAACGTACAGATAACTTTTTATTAAGAGTCTTTAGTGACTCACCATTCCCAGTCTCTTTGACTTCAATGATGTGGGAAGGAAACTACTCACCACGATTTTATAGGAGGACTTAGGTATGGCTGATGCTAATCAAATACACCAAAATTTAAATAATGCTCAGTTAGATTGGGAAAATGATAATTATGGTTTTAATAAAGCCACTCAGTGGACTAATTACTACCATCAATTAGAACAGCAATATGTTAGTATTTTAAACGAAAAGGCTAAGATTAATTATAAGATGCAGTCCGACATGAAAGGTTGGATGGATCGTGAATCAATGCGTCAATATGGTCTTAAACAAGAGAGACGGGCATATGAAAAAAGTTTACAAATATACGGACAACAAGCAGGTTTTAATAGTATTGGAGCTGAGATAGCTTTAAATGATTCAGCACGTGCTTATCAAGATACTTTAACATCTTTAGGGTTTCAAGATAGAGATCTACTTTTAAAGTACCATGAAGGTGGTGAGACAGCTGCTTATGAAACTGAAGGTTTAACACAACGAATAAATCAAGCTGATGAAGTTGCTCAACTACAAGTTCGTGGAGCTAAATTAAATAAAGATATTGCACAAGCTGAAGCTGCATTAGATAAGTTAGGTCTTAGACAAGGTTTAGATGAAACCAGAGCTAAGGCTGCTTTTAAAATGCAAGACTTAAGAAAAGAATATCTTCAAAAAGAAGGAGCACAACGTAATTTAGGACAAGCAGGTCGTTCAGCTGGAAAGGCAATACAAGCTTTATTAGCGTCCCATGGGGCCACACAAGCTGCTATTGTAGATTCTATCAGTAGAGCTGATGCATCCGAAGCATTAAACTTTAGAAGGATTTCAGAAGGTTTAGAAAATACTGCTAACAAAACTAATTTACGTTATGCTGAAATTGCTAAGAACTTAAGTCATACTGTTGATCAAGCACAACATGCTCAAACAGGTATAGGTATGAAGTTCAGCCAGCTTGGACGTAGAACTGAGTTTGGTAGAGAACAGGTAGCAGCTTCTAGAGATAGTGCAGAACTACAATATGGAGCTGATCAGCAGAGAATACTTATGGATAAATTCCAAGCTGATCTTAGTGCATGGGGTAGTCTACAACTCAAACCTGAAGCAACACCTGTTGAAGGTCTTCCAATTATTCAACCAGAACAATACAGATCAACTATACCTACACCGGGTGATGCTCCATTACCACAGATGGGAGTAGATACAGTTGAAGGTAAGAATGCATTACCGGGTCTTGTGAAAACTGCCGCTGGAGCTGGTTTGATGATTGCATCTGGAGGTGCTTTTGCAGCAGCTAATCCAGCAACTTCTTCGGCACTGTTTGGAACAGGCTTAGGTATGACAACAAGCGGAGCAATGGAAACTTTATTTTAAACTTAACTAACAATTAATTATGAGCCAATTTCGTGGGTACGCCCAGAAAAGCAGCGTTCAATCAAACATAATAAAATTACCTGATACTTCTGAAAAGATTTTACAAGAAAGTAAAAGGTATTTACAACAATGGAGTAAGGTTTCTCAACAAGATCAGTCTAAACGTGAAACATATTTATCACAATTAGAATCTAATTTTAAAGCAGAGGAACAAGAAAGGCTTGCTAATAGAAAATTAAGACAGCATTACGCTGATGATTTTAAAGAAGCCTTAGACTATAACCATAAAGTCAAGATAGATGGTGCAGCTAAGGCTGCATCTGCACAGCAAAAAAGAGCACAAGAGATGGCTGCTTTCTCTCAAACTCTTGCTAAAGGCTTGACTAATATAGCACAAGGTTATGTACAAGATAGACAAGAGTATGGTAAAAACTTAGCCATACAATATGATATATCTGAATCTGATGTTAAACATCTAAGAACTCTTGATGGACGATTAGAAGATTACGAAGGGAAAAACAACGAATTAATAAACGAACTACTAAGTAAAGGGGCTAGTTTTGAACGTATAAACCAGATCAAAAAACTAAGTGGTTGGTCTATGCGTGGTCTAAGAGAAGGTGAAGTTGTCAGAGCTGCAGATAATTACGAAGGTTATTATTATAGCAAGTATCTTGATCCTATCGAAAGACCTAACGGTTTACCTCCAATGTCATTGGCTCAAGCTGATGAAATGCAAGACACTGTAGCATTACAACAGTTACAAGGTATTGTAGCTGGACAGTATTGGAATCAACCGGGATTAAAACATGTTAGTAATAATCAAATTTCACAACATGCCAGTGAAAAGATAGCTTTAGTTCATGGTCGTAGTCGTACATACCTACACCAAAAGATGATCAAAGATGCTAGAGAAGCTGCTGATAATCAATTCAAAGATATTTTAGCTACTAAATTTAAAACAGGTGGTTGGAAAGCTGTATTTGATATGACTGCTTTACAAGCTGGGAAAACTAGTTTTGCTTCAGCTGAAGCTAGAAGACATAAAGCAACTGTAGAGTTATTCCAAAGTGGTGTATTAAATGAAGTACAGTTAAACGAAGGTAAGAAATATATGATGGAGCCTAGAGATGGTGGTAAACCAGTTTTTTGGCGTGAAAGAAATCATAGGAAAATGTTTGAATATGAAAAAGCATTTAGAACTTATGAAAATGAAAGAGCAGCTATAAGAGACGTTGATAGAGTGCGTAGAGTTTCAGAAGAAAAAGCTGAAGCTGAAGCTGTAAGAAGTGATATCATTAGTAATTGGGAGAATATACCTAATGTTGGTATGTTCTTAATGGATGAGTATAAAAAGGCTGGTCCTAATACTCACTTACAAAAGATGTATTTAGAGCTACAAGGTTTAGCACAAGGCTCTGAAATGAATGATAAGATGGGTGAGCCTATATTATGGGATTTACTAAATAAAAAAACTTTAACTAGAGGAGATGTTCTAAGGATGAAATTAAGTCCACAGAAAACTAATGAATGGTTAAAGCGTGCTGATGAAGTAAGTCCTTTTACTTTTACTAAAGATGAACAAACTGTTATTACAAATCAAGCAAGTACTATTGTTGAAGATATACTAAAACAATATGGTGCAGAAGGTAAAAGTGTTAGTTCATCTAGTCTAACTAAATTCAAAATCAAAAGAGAACTAGGTAACTACTTCAAACAAGGTTTATTGAAAGATATGGGTAGATTAGATGCAATAGCATGGGCTAAACAGCAAGTAGATAAAGATATAGCTGATGGTGTGTATGATATAGTTGAGCGTAAATTAATCAGAAAAGATGGTAAAGAAATAACAGTACAATCTCCTGAGTTTAAATTATTCGCTCCCGGTATAGATAACACTAGAGAACCATATCCTTATAGTAATATCAAAGCATCTGATATAGCTGCTAATCCAGATCTTATATCTACTACACCTATATTTCCAAGGAAAGTAGTAGAAGATTATTTCAACGGATTAAAGCATCATAAACATAACTTACCACCTGCTGTTGTTCATTTTGTCACAACTAAAGTACCAAGAGATCCTGAAACTGGAGCACCATTAATAACTCCACAAAGGGTATTAGAAGAACAAGCAAAAGCACTAGATATTGAAACATTAGGAAATACTGAAACAATTGAAGATGCAAATCTAAGTAAAATACCACCAGAATATCATAAGTCTATGTACACTGCACATGCAACAAAAGAAGGAACACTAGGTATTTTAACTTTTTTAGATTTAATACCACAACCTCCTAATGTTAAATCCTATAAACAGGAATTAGTTGATAGTTATACAGGTTCAGAGAATCCATATAAATTTAGTGAGTCAGCTTTAGAGATGTTCAGAGATATGGGAGGTGGTAAATAATGTCTGATTTTTCAAGTGATATAAATCAAGATTATATCCCTCAAACAGATCAAGAACGTCTTGAACATGAGCATAATAAAAAGTATTTAAAATGGAAATCTGAAGAAGATGCTAAAGCTGCAGCTTCTACTGAATCTGAAGCTCCTGTTGAGGAAGCTGAACCTGAAGAAGATAAAGGTACTGTCTATAATGTAGGACATGCTGCAGCTGCAATACCATTAGGTACAGCTGATTTTATTAGTGATGTTGCTGGTTTAGTTCCATGGTTAAAACCTGCTGATGAATGGTGGGATGAAAATTCACCACGATCTAATCATCCAGCACATAAAATTATTAGAGATGCGTCTTCTATTATTGTACCTACATTAGCAACTGGTGGTGTAGTTACTGGTAGTTTGAAAGCTGCTACGGCTGCTAGAAGTATACCACAAGCTACACGTATTTTAGGTACTATAGCTGCTCATGCAGGTGTAGATGCTAGTGTGACTGCTATCTCTTCTCATTCAAAAGACCAAGATAATATAGCTGCTGCTTTAAATGATTGGTTAGGTTGGGATCTACCTTGGGCTACTAGAGATACAGATAGTCCAGATATTATAAGGAAAAAGAATGTAATGGAAGCAGCTGGCTTAAGTGCTGGTGTAGATCTATTACTAGCTTCGTTTGCATTAGGAAAAGCTTTGAAAGTTATACCTGCTAATGAAGCAGCTGAAAAAACTTTAGCTAAACATGCTACAGGTTTTGAAGGTCAAGACCCTATATCTGAATCAGTACTATCACGTAGAGCTGCAAGATCAAAAGAAGTTAAAAGGGAAACTGCTACAAGAATATTAAAAGACCCACAAAATACTAAATATGATTCCTTTGTCAATGATCCTCCAATTGGACCTAATGCTAGAGCTGTAACAGATTTAGAACCTAATCCAGTTAAAGCTAAAATTGATAACTATAGAATTCAAAATAATGTAGGCACTACAAATGGTAGAGCTAGACCTGTTGTTGATTCAGTATTCCTTAAGAAGTTAGCTAACGCACCTGCTAAGGAAAGAGCTACTCAATTACGTGAATTATTTGAACAAGATCTCACTGCTCCTGTAGGGGCTAGAATCAATGAAAAAGTAATACCACCTGCTGAAATTAATAAAGCAGTTACTAAACTATATGATGAGGTATTTAGACCTGAGGTTAGTTTAAAACAGGTTGAGGCTATTGTTGATGAGATGAAAGGTAATATCTATAATGCTGCTTCAGTAGATCATAGACACGGACCTGTATTAGCAGAAGCTTTTTCTCAAGCTTTCTCTGATCTATATAATCCTAAAACTATGCGAGCATCAGCTATGGTAACAAACCAAGTAGCTGGAGATGCAGCAGATACAGCAGCAGCTGTTAGTCTTATAGGTGATGTAGCAGATACAGGTAGGCAACAAGAAATCATAATTGAAAAACTTAGGATTTTAAATAAAGAAGTTAATGCTAATAAATATGTTGTTAGCAAAGCTCAGGAGTTTAAACAAATAGCTAAAGCTAGTAATCAATCTGCTACTAATCAATGGCTTTTAAATCAAGCTGATGAATTTGCTGAAGGATTAGAAGCTGCTCAATGGAAAGG
>Ga0115011_10003372_pt1 | contig 10869 bp, 5 predicted proteins | sample TroAtlMetagenome_2_FD_88705 | JGI IMG/M metagenome (GOLD analysis project Ga0115011, IMG submission 88705) | Marine eukaryotic phytoplankton communities from Atlantic Ocean - Tropical Atlantic ANT8 Metagenome | ecosystem: Environmental > Aquatic > Marine > Oceanic | place: Tropical Atlantic... | reverse complement strand
CGATTTTCTTTACCTGCGATGAGCATGGCCCTCCCTCCTGCAGATCTGCTGCCGCGCCGGGATGCTCTCGGCCAGATGGCTCTTGGCTTTGGCGGGCTGGCCCTCAGCACCCTCCTAGCCGAACAGTCCCGGGGAGCAGATAATCTCCGACCCCAGACGCTGTTTCCTGCCCGGGCCCGCAGGGTCATTTTCCTCTTCATGCACGGCGGTCCGTCGCATGTAGATCTTTTTGATCACAAGCCCAAGCTCGATGAGTTCAACGGCAAACCGCTTCCCTTCCCGGAACGCAAGGTCCAATTCGCAAAGCGCGGCAACCTGCTAAAGCCTCCCTGGCCGCTGCGACAGGTGGGAAATTGTGGGCACTGGATGTCCGAGCTCTGGCAGCACCTGCCTAAAGTGGCTGACGAACTCTGCATGATTCACTCACTCTGCGAGACCAACGTTTCCCACGGAGGTGCATGCATGAAAATGCATACCGGAGACGAGGCCCTTCTGCGGCCGAGCATGGGTGCCTGGGTCAACTACGGGCTGGGCAGCGAAAATAACAATCTCCCCGGCTTCGTAACAATCTGCCCGACCTCCCTGCACGGCGGATCCGACAACTTTGGCCCGGCCTTCCTGCCCGCCGAATTTGGCGGAGTAGCCCTTGGGACCCCCGGTTATCCGAATACTCCAGCAAAAGACGCCCGTTTTCATTACATGACCAACGAGCGTATCAGCCACCAGAAGCAATCTCTCCAATTGGGGCTTCTCCGGCGTATTCATGAGCGTCAGTCCGCTGGGGGCCAAGCCGGCGCTCTACTCGAGGACCGGATGAGAAGCTTCGAGCTTGCCTTCCGGATGCAGATGGCTGCGCCCGAGGCTACAGACCTCTCCAGCGAGAGCGAGACGACACGCAAACTCTATGGCATGGACGACCCCCGAACGGAGAACTTTGCGCGGGAATGCATCATGGCTCGCCGATTGGCAGAGCGGGGAGTTCGATTCATTCAAGTCAGCCATGCTCATTCACTTAAATTCAACAATGAGCAATGGGACCAGCACTCCCACCTCGAAAAAGGACACTCTCTCAATGTTGGCCAGATCGACAAACCCATCACTGGACTGATTCTCGACCTCAAGGCCAGGGGACTCCTCGAGGATACTCTCGTCCTTTGGGGAGGAGAATTTGGTCGGACCCCGACAACCCAGCAGGGTAATGGCCCGGTGGGCCGGGATCATCATCCGGACGGATTTACGATGTGGATGGCGGGCGCGGGAGTACGAGGGGGCTTGCGTTACGGACGCACGGATGAATTCGGTTACCACGCCGTCGAGAACAGGTGCACGATCCATGACCTCCACGCAACCATCCTCCATCTTCTCGGGATCGACCACAAAAGGCTGACCTATCGGCATAACGGCAGGGACTTCCGCCTTACGGACGTCTACGGCGAGATCGCTTCAGATATCCTAGGATAGCCTGCCCGCTAATCCCGCTCCAGGTAAGCACATCCATGGCCCTGGTGGATCAAAAAGGGCGATATGCCCGGGAGAGAAAATTCATAATGGCAAAGGATGAAGGCACTATTTTCCGGCAGGATTCGGCCCGGACCCGACGCACTTGCTGTTCTCCATCGACAAGCAGTTGGCCGTCCCTAGCATCCCAGCGTGAAGATTCTGTCATTCTGCATCCTTCCCTCACCACCTGTCATCGTAGCGACTCTTATTGGCGTTCTCGCAATTTTTGCCGCTTCTCCCATGGCCAGTGCAGCAGAACGCCCGAATATCGTTCTGATGATCGCGGACGATTGCACTTACCTTGATATGGAGGTCTATGGCGGACAGGCCAAGACTCCAACCCTGAATAAGCTTGCGAAGGAAGGGCTTACCTTCAACCGCTGCTTTCAGACTGCTCCGATGTGCTCGCCCACCAGGCACAATATCTATACCGGACTCTACCCCGTGCGTTCGGGCGCGTGGCCGAACCACACCCGGGTTTACCCGGGAACCAAATCGATCGTCCACTATCTGAGGGACTCTGGCTATCGGGTAGCCTTGAGCGGGAAAGGTCATATTTCTCCCAAAGAGTCCTTCCCATTTGAGTATTCCAACGACTTCAGCAAAAACGAGCCTGAGACCCGGCCGTTCTTCCCGAACCTGAAGAAATTTATCGCTCAATGCCGTTCTTCAGAGACTCCCTTTTGTCTTGTTGCATGCTCAAACGAACCTCACTCGCCCTATACCATGGGGGACGCCTCTGCCTATCCCCCCGAATCCCTCAAGCTCCCTCCCTCATGGGTGGACACCCCCGCCACGAGAGCTTCCTATTCGAAGTATCTTGCCGAAATCACCTACTATGACTGGCAATGTGGAGCCTTGCTCTCATTGCTTGATGATTTTGGACTCAGAGACAACACCCTCGTCATCGTAGTGTCAGAGCAGGGGTCGGCTTTTCCCTTCGCGAAATGGACTTGCTTCGAAATGGGGCTAGCTTCCGGAATGATCGCCCGCTGGCCAGGGAAAGTGAAGGCAGGCACTTCCACCAATGCCTTGGTCGAGTATGTTGACCTCCTACCAACTTTCGTCGAGGCGGCAGGCGCGACTCCTAAGGATCTCGATGGTAAATCCTTCCTTCCGGTTCTCCTTGGCGATGCCAGTGAGCACAAGAAATATACCTACGGCTTGCAGACCACCCGCGGTATTATCAACGGTAGTGATGCCTATGGAATCCGGAGTTGTGGCAATGCCCGCTACCGCTATATCCGGAACCTTCACCCAGAGGCAACCTTCACGAACGCTGTCACCCGTAAAGGAGGAGACGGAAAAGCCAATTTCTGGGTCAGCTGGCAGGACAAAGCCGAGAAGGGAGATCCTCACGCTAGGGCAATGGTCAAAAAATACCAGCGGCGGCCTGCCGAAGAGCTCTACGATGTCGAAAAAGACCCCCACTGCCTCGTCAATCTCATTGAAGACACTGCACTTGCAGGAGTCCGAAAAGAGCTCTCAACCCAGCTCGATGGCTGGATGAAGTCTCAGGGTGACAAGGGTGCCGCGACGGAGGAAATTGCCCACACGCGCAAAGCCAACTTCAACCGGAGCAAAAAGCGCAAGAAGAACTAGAACCTCCCCACGGCTTGCCCTTGCTCTACCTCCTCATCTACACCCCTTTTAGCAATTCATGAAGACTGCCCTTTTCCTAAAGCTTTTTGCACTCTGTTCCCTCGCCCTCTTCCATCCGAAAATCTCCGCCTCCGAGACTGCCCCCACCGGATCCAATATTGTTTTCATCCTCGCTGACGATCTCGGTTGGGGCGAACTGGGCTGCTACGGCCAGAAGAAAATCAAAACTCCCAACATCGACCGACTGGCAAGCGAGGGTGTTCGGTTCCTCCGGCACTACACCGGGGCCCCGGTTTGTGCCCCAGCCCGCTGCGTCCTGATGACTGGCCGCCATCTCGGCCACGCTGAGATTCGGAATAACGGAGACTCAGGAAACGGCAAGCCGTTTCCCGGACAGTGGCCAATCAGCGCAAAGGCCATCACTATTGCTGAAGCATTGAAACAGAAGGGTTATGCGACCGGAGGCTTCGGGAAATGGGGCCTCGGACCAACTGACACCTCCGGCTCCCCGATACGACAAGGGTTTGACCGCTTTTATGGCTACAACTGCCAGCGTAACGCCCACTCCTTCTTTCCGCCCTTCCTTGATGACGATGAGGGAATTGATACTATCAATAGCAACCCCATTCGCGGGCATCTGCGAAAGCCCGAAGGCGATATACTTGCCGATGATTACCGGGCAAAGACCTACGCGCCAGACCGCATTCTCGAAGAGGCTCTCAAATTCATTGATGCTCACAAGAAGGGACCCTTCTTTCTTTATTGCCCATTTGTTGAACCCCACGTCGCCATGCACCCCCCGGCAGAGTGGGTCGACCGATATCCGAAGGATTGGGACACGGAGAAAGGGCCCTACCGGGGGCAGAATGGCTACCTTCCCCATCCCCGTCCGCGGGCAGGCTATGCGGCAATGATCTCAGATCTCGATGAGCATGTCGGAGCGATCCTGAAACGGCTCGAGAAGCATGACCTCGTCGAGAACACCATTGTCATCTTCACTTCGGACAATGGGACCACCCACCGTTCCCGGGATCCCAAATTTGGTGTGGGCGGCGTCGATGCGGACTTTTTCAATTCCACTGCCGGTCTCCGCGGGTTCAAAGGAAGCGTCTACGAGGGAGGAATGCGGGTGCCATGCGTCGTGCGCTGGCCGGGACTGACCAAGCCAGGAACCATTGACAATACCCCTTCCTACTTCCCCGACTGGTTTCCCTCCCTATGTGACGTTGCGGGAGCGCCACACCCCAAGGGTCTGGATGGCGACAGCCTGCTTCCACTGGTCTTGAATACCGGCAAAAAGGGCGCGACCTTCCAGCGCCGCAAGCCGATGATCTGGGAGTTCCATGGATACCGGGGACAGCTTGCAGTCATGGAGGGCAGGTGGAAGGCCGTGCGCCAAAAGGTTCGCACCAAAAAGCCCGGTCCATGGGAACTCTATGACCTGGATGAGGATCCCGCAGAGACTACAGATCTTGCCTCGGAACACCCGAAGGTGCTGAAACGGCTTGAAAAGGCCTTCTTTGCCGATCGCACTGTAAGTGCACGCTACCCGCTAAAGCTGCAGAAATAGGCCTGAAAAAATCTTCTGACCTCCGTTTTGCGGCATCTTCCCGTCCACGGGAAGGAGTTCTACCCAGAAGGAAGTTCAATCATCCCGCTTGTGGGGTATAATTATACAGCCGGCAGCCGAAATATTCTCTTTTCAGCGCCGTATCCAGACACCGCGCATGCGATTGCCCTTTTTCAGTTTTGTCGTGATTCCTTTCCTGATGACAGGAAGCGCTCTCGGACAGCCTGATGGCAGGAAAATCTACGTCACCCACTGCGCCTCCTGCCACGGAGACAAGGGGCAGGGGAACGAAGAGGAATACGACGAGCCCCTGTGGGGGCGTAAGTCGGTAGAATCCCTCAGCCGGTATATCCACCGGTCGATGCCAGAGGAAAAAGAGGATACGGTCATCGATGAGGATGCCCATGCTGTCGCCCGGTATATTCATGAGGAATTCTACAGCCCCGCAGCACAGCTCCGCAACAGGCCTCCCCGTATCGAACTTCTGCGGCTGACTAACGAGCAGTACAGGCAGTCTGCAGCGGACCTCATTGAGTCCTTCAAGCGCCCCCAGACCATTATTCCCGAACGAGGCCTGCGGGGGCGATACTTCAACGTCGAGAAGATGAACAAGGAAAAGGAGCACGTCCTTGAGCGAATCGACCCCGTCATCAATTTCGACTGGGGAAGCGGAGTCCCTGCTGAGAAAATCAACCAGAATGGGTTTTCTGTCCGGTGGTCGGGATCACTTCTTGCTCCAGAAACCGGCCTGTATCAGTTCCGGGTGAGAACCCACAATAGCGCCCTGTTCCTGCTGAACTCCTTCCGGGGAGATGATGACAAGAACTCCTTCATTGATGCCTACGTGAGCACGAGGAATGAGTCCCATGAGAAATCCGGAAGCAAGTTCCTACTTGCCGGCCGGGGATACCCGGTCTTTCTCCGCTACTTTACCTACAAGGAGAAGGTGGCGTCTCTACACCTTGAGTGGAAACCTCCCGGCGGAATCTGGGAGGCAATCCCGAATGACTACCTCATGCCGGAGGTCCTCGACACTGTCACTGTCGTCGGGACCAAATTCCCCCCGGACGACCGCAGCCTTGGCTACGAACGTGGCTCCGGAGTCTCTAAGGAATGGCAGCAGGCTACGACCTATGCCGCTGTCGAACTGGTCAATCATCTAATCACCTATCTCGGCACAGTGTCAGGACTGAGCAAGGAACAGCGTAAGGATCCGGCAGCCCTGCGCTCCTATGCCCACCAATTCGCGTCCCGGGCATTCAGGCGGCCCCTTAATGCGGAGCAGCAGGAAACGTTCGTGGACCGCCGCTTCAACAACCAGCCAGATCCCATGGTGGCGCTCCGACACTCCATGCTCCTCGTCCTGACCTCTCCTCATTTCCTCTATCCGAAACTCGCCGAGAATAACGGCCCCCCGGATGACTATACAGTGGCATCGCGACTGGCGCTGATCCTCTGGGATGGCCTCCCGGACAAGGAGCTCCTTCACGCAGCGGGAACGGGCAAGCTCAATCAGCCCGAGCAGATTTCCACCCAGATCCAACGAATGCTACACAACAGCAAGACGAGGAGAAAGATGAAGGGTTTCTTCAACCGGTGGCTGGCACTCGATGAGCAGCACGACCTAGGGAAAGATCCCTCTCTCTTCCCCGGTTTCAACGAGCGGCTTGTGGCAGACCTCCGCCGGTCGCTAGAGCGCTTTGTTGACGAAGTGGCCTGGAGTCCCCGCTCTGACTACCGTGAACTCCTCCTCGACCAACACCTCTACCTGAATGAGCGCCTTGCACGATTTTACGAGGCTGAGCCCCTGCAAGGTGACACCCTGCAGAGAGTGACCCTCCCCGGCAGATCCAACTCAGGAATTCTAACCCATCCCTTTCTACTGGCGGCCCACGCCTATCACGACAACACCTCACCTATTCACCGGGGGGTGTTTATCAGCAGAAAGGTCCTCGGTCGCCTGCTCAAGCCTCCTGTCGAAGCCGTTACCTTCAAGGATGAGGAATTCGATCCATCGCTCACAATGCGCGAAAAAGTGACGAAGCTAACCAAGGCTACCTCCTGTATGGAATGCCACAAGATCATCAATCCTGTCGGATTCAGCCTCGAGAACTTTGATGCCGTTGGCCGCCATCGTGTCTCTGATAACGAAAAGCCAGTTAACACGAAGAGTCGCTACATCGACGAGGATGAAACAGCATTCCAGATCGGAAATATCCGGGAGCTCGCAGAGCTCGCAGCCGGAAGTAAACCCGCCCACGAGAAATTCATCACCACCCTATTTCATCACTTTACCAAGCAGTCCATTAACGCCTATGGGTTGGACACAACGGCATCGCTACACGCAAAATTTATAAAATCTGGTTACAATATCAGGAGTTTGCTCGTAGAATTAACCACGTTGGCTGTGAGCCACGAGACTGAGGACAAGCCCCTCGCCCTCAAATAAAAGACTCTATCCTGGACCCATGACAATACCGCGCAGCCGCCGCACCTTTCTCCGCGACCTCGGTCTGTCGGGTGCGTCTCTGCCCTTTGTTGCCGGGCTCCCCAGTCTGCAGGCGGCCCAGAACCAGAACCCGCGACAGCGCCTGATTGTTGTATTTTCACCCAATGGAACTCTACCTACCCAATTCTGGCAGGATTCCCCGGGGCCGTTAAAGGAACTCAAGGCCATCCTCCAGCCGCTCGCTCCCTTCAAGGATCGCATGCTCATGCTCAAGGGGCTGAACAACAAAATCCGGGGTGACGGTGACGGACACCAGCGAGGGATGAGCTGCCTGCTCACCGGCATCGAGCTGCTGCCCGGAAATATTCAGGGCGGATCGGACTCACCGGCAGGATGGGCAAGTGGCATCTCAATCGATCAGGAGATCAGGAACTTTCTCCAGAAGAATCCCGCCACTCGCACCCGTTTTGGATCCCTCGAATTCGGAGTTGCAGTACCTGCCCGCGCAGACAACTGGACTCGGATGGTCTACGCCGGATCGAACAAGCCCGTGGCTCCCGTCGACGATCCCTACCAGATGCTCAACCGGCTCTACGGACAGAGTAAGGACCGGGCCACCCTGGCTGGACTTCTGGATGACGTCCGAGAAGACCTGACTAAAGTCTCCTCGAGAATCAGCAGTGAAGACCAGAAGAGGCTCAAGGAGCACCTCGAGCTGGTACGTTCGATGGAAAGTGAGCTCAAAAGGACGGGGGACGAGAGCGCTCTTGTCCACCCCGAGCCCGAGCTGGACCCTAATATCGAACTGGTCAACGACAACACTCCGGAGATTAGCAGAATGCAAATTGACCTTCTCGTCAATTCGCTCGCGAACGACATGTGCAGGGTAGCAAGCCTCCAGTACATGCGGTCGGTCGGACAAGCCCGGATGCGATGGCTGGATGTTGAGGAAGGGCACCACCACCTCTCCCACGAGCCTGACAAAAACAAAAACGCGCAGGAGAAGCTCCTACGAATCAATCAGTGGTTCGCGGCAGAAATCGCCTACCTCGCTTCGAAGTTGGACAGCCTGCCAGAGCCTGGAGCTGAAGGCTCCATGCTTGACCACACCACAATCATGTGGACCAACGAGCTGGGCAAGGGCAACTCCCATAGCCAGAACGATATTCCCTTCCTCCTCCTTGGCGGAGGGTCTAAATTTAAAATGGGGCAGTCCCACGATTTTGACGGCCAGCCTCACAACCGCCTGCTCCTGTCCTTGGCTCATTCCTTTGGCCATGAGATCCAGCACTTCGGCAACAAGACTCAGAGTAAGGACGGCCCTCTCCAGCTCACATAAGAATTAGTCGCGGCAACACTCGCTTGCAGGGGGGAATTTCTCCAGGCGAACCACTCCTCGAAAATTCCATCCCGCCCTCCGTTTTCAGCCAAAGGGCGCAATGAGCGCCTCCTTCCCTCTAACTCAATCTAGCACTCCCCTGGGATCTGCAATGGTGAACAGGTGAGACCGAACGATGCCATCAAGCTGATACTCCTCTCCGCAATCTGGGGAGTATCGTTTCTCTTCATGCGGATCACGGCTCCCGAGCTTGGACCCTTTCTTACCACGTTCGCCCGCGTTGCCATTGCAGCTCTGGCTCTAGCTCCTTTCCTGCTACGAGCGGAGCATCGCAAGGCACTACGCTCCCATAAGTTCTCTCTTCTGACCCTAGGGCTTTTCAATTCCGCCGTGCCCTTTTCTCTTCTCTGCTGGGCCTCGCTCCAGCTCGAAGCAGGCTTTACCTCTCTTCTGAATGCTACCACTCCGATCTGCGCTGCTGTCATCGGTTTTTGGTGGCTCCGTATTCCTCTCTCCCGCCTTCAGGTGGGCGGCCTTGCGATAGGCCTCTCTGGAATCGCAATTCTTACCGGGAATCAACTCGACTTTACCCGGGACGGAGCAGGGTGGCCAATTGTTGCGGTCCTCTGTGCGACCTGCTGCTATGCCTACGCCGGACACTACGCCAAATCGAGGCTCCCTGATGTCTCTCCCCTCGCGGTCTCGGCCGGAAGTCTTCTTGCTTCGACGCTCGCCCTTCTTCCATTTGTCTTCGTCTTCACCCCACCACAAGCACCCGAAGCCGGCACCATCTTCAGCGTATTAGCCCTCGGTCTCCTCTGCACGGCCTTTGCCTTTATCCTCTTCTTCGACCTACTTAAAAGAAACGGGGCGACTGCGGCCACCACAGTCACTTTTATCATCCCAGTCTTCGGGATTCTCTGGGGCTCGCTTTTTCTTCAGGAGGAAATCACCAATCGCATGATCCTCGGAATGGCCGTAGCACTCCTCGGAACTGCCTTCGTTACCAAACTGATCCCACGGCAACGCTGATGAGCTGGCCAATTAGTCCGGCACCGTTGGCTCCGTAGCCAGATTTTCTCCCTCGAAGCTGGAATCAACGTCCAGAACGCCTACTCCTCTCTCCTCCCCCGACCCCGCGGTGGCTCCAGTTGCTGCGAGGCCATAAACCGCTATTCCAGACAGATGGGGATTCTTGCTTTGGAATTTGGAGTTCGCGCTGAGAAGAAGATCCAAGCTCCCATCCTTAACCTCCGCGCGGTAGGGCCCAAAGCGGTTCCACGCACCCAGAGTCTGTTTCCTACCCAGTTCCTCCGGAATCTTCTTGTTCTCCACATTCAGGCGCAAGGACCGCACCGAGTTTCCTTCATCCTCCATCATCCATACAAAAACCTGATAAAGACCATTCTCTCTGGGCCACCGGAGCGACATCGTCGCATTGTTGACAGAGACCTTGCTCATCAGCATGCCCTGCAACCCAGCACCCGGGACATGCCCACTCGGTTGCTGCGTCGAAATTGTTTCTTGCACACTTCCCTCCTTTCCCTCGACTCCTACCTTGAAGCCCTCTGACTGGGCCTTCGTATAGGAAAACCACGTTCCTCCATCCACTGCCACCTCGCCACCGTTCAGGTTCACCCCGGCCAGGAAATTCCATGCCCTTGGCAGAGCCTGATCGTTCACCTCGGTCCACCCCCCCGCACTGATCTGTATCCTAGCACCATCCCTCGGACGAACCACCTGAGCAGATCCCTCCACTACTTCCACCCTCGTTTCCTGACCGCGGCTATACACCGTAGCCCTCGCACTCTTCAGGGTCACAGTAGCATTCCCGCCCCGGACCACCATCGGCTGCCCATCCGGTTGTGGCGCAACATCCAAGGTTACTACGCCCCGACCGACCCTGAGCTGCTTCCCTGTGGTATGCTTTCCCAGCGTGACCTCACTTCCGGACCAGATGTGCAGATACGTTTTCTCTTGAACATAGGCTACTCGTAGAAATCCCTCGCGAACCGTAATAACATCCCCCTCTCTGAGATCATAGCCGTCTTCAAGCCGGTCCTGGCTCCCAGCCTTCCTCAGAAGGACGGCCTCACCCTGCAGGGAGTCCACCTTCGCGATAACACCAGCTCCCTCTGATCGGTCAGGCGCCCGACGGTTCATTCCAAAGAAGAGAGCTCCTCCAATACTCAGCAACAAAAGAACCGCGACACCGACAAAGACCCTCGAAGTACTTTGCTTGGCAGACCGCAGCCGCTGTGGAGGACTCTGTCCCCTTAGGATTCCCACATTGGGATCCCCGGGATCATATTGCTGCCCGTAAGACTCCACTACGTTTTGAAAATACTCATAGGCCGGATCATCGGGCTCCGGGGGTATAATTTTGGCCTGTAGCGGTCTGGTGGGGAT
>Ga0115011_10003371_pt1 | contig 10869 bp, 13 predicted proteins | sample TroAtlMetagenome_2_FD_88705 | JGI IMG/M metagenome (GOLD analysis project Ga0115011, IMG submission 88705) | Marine eukaryotic phytoplankton communities from Atlantic Ocean - Tropical Atlantic ANT8 Metagenome | ecosystem: Environmental > Aquatic > Marine > Oceanic | place: Tropical Atlantic... | reverse complement strand
AGGTTTACCTTGAAACACCATCTTCTTAACGATCTCAAGAAACTCGCCAGACTCAGCAGCAAGCCCAACACCAGCAGTGGTAAGACGTTCAATATTGGCACCCTCTCTGTCAAGCTCAACCAAACGGTCAGCAAGAGCGACAAAATCCTTAGAACTATCGCTTGTGACAGCATCCACGAAATGAGAGTACCTATCAAAATCTACAGCCATAATTTTTAATTCCTATAAAATTTATCTTACACCTTACGGCGCATAGTTGTCAAGTGTTCTAACACTTCGTCACGAACCCACATGAGTTCATTAAAACAGCCTTGGTTGTGAGCACAACCTCGTAGTTGACTGTCTGGTCTTTGTACGGACTCGATGAAGATGTCGAGTGCTCTATTCCATTTAGTATCCTGACACTCATCAGTGTCTACACTACCTTGATCGTGCATTAGAATTTAAACTCCCCGAACTTAGTTTTCCTTTCTTCAGTCACTACCTCTTGTCCAGAGTCCATTATATTTTGTTGAGCACTTTGTTCAACATCATACAGCCTCATCTTTGATCTGTCAATACCTACAACAAATCTTTTGTTAAGAGTAGGATCATAGTATCTATTCTTCAACTGCTTGACCATTATTTGATTTTGTTGCTCCAGTTCCTCAGTAGATATAAGAGCAAACATAAGGTCAGCAGTGGCGGGAAGACCAAAGGACTCAGATGTGTCAGTAAGGTCAACGTCGCTACTACCGTAACCAGCACGAGTAGTTTGAGTGGCAGATACGATTGGTACATTGAATTCAACAGCTAACCCTCTCAGTTCTTCAGCGATACTCTTCACCATAGTGTAAGAGTTAACAGAGGCACCTCTGAACCGTTGGGATGTACATATGTTTAGGTAATCAATGAAGATTATCTCTGGTATAAAATTCTTCTTGAGTGCGAGATCATTTAAGAGTGCTCGAAAATGTCCCGCATGTGCTGAGGCAGTCGGGTATTCTTTTATGATAAATTTACCTTGTGTCTTCTGAGAGAGGTTAGTAATCCTCGTCTCAAACATTTGCTTAGGTAGCTGAGCTATCTGTTGGATGTCGATGTTGAGGAGGTTTGCATCAACTCGTTCAGCAATGCGCTCTTCCGCCATTTCCATTGTAATGTATAGAACGTTCCGTCCTTGCAACAACACGGAGCTAGCGACGTGGCACATGAATAAGCTTTTTCCGACACCCGTACCAGCAAGCGCGATGTTAAGAGTCTTATTAGGTAAACCACCTTTGGTAATTTTGTTAAAAAATTCGATGTCGAAAGGAACCTTCGACTCGACCCTGTGATAACTGTCATACCGTTCTTCATAGTCGTCAATGTAATCGTGACCTATATGGTTATCAAACGACACGCCAAGAGCTTCCGATAAGATACTAGGTATCGCATCGGGGGCTTTCTTTTCATCAGAACCATCAGCAATCTTAATGCTCTGCATGAGAGCAAGATAGATCGCACGTTCCTGGCACCACTTCTCAGTAGTATCCAGCAACCATTCTAGTTCTGTTTTCTCTTCGTCTAACGACGTTAATGTTTGCGTAATCTGCTTGAACTGATCATCATTAAGTGTGGAGAGATTGCCCACTTCAATAGTAAGGGCTTCAACTGTTGGTACAGCAGAATACTTTACGAAATATTTATCAGTTAAATCAAAGATTACTTTGTCTGTGTAGTCTTGGAAATATTCTGACTTAATAAATGGTAGAACTCTGCGACAATACTCCTCACTCAACAGTAAGTTCTTCAGTATCAGTGTCTCCACCTTCATAGATTTCTTCCTCAATAAAGAAGTTAAATGATATAGTAGACCTCAGTTTAGAGGACTTGTTCATGGGAGCAGCGTGCTCTAACCATGATGGAAAGATAACCATGTCACCCTCTTGTACCCAAGGGGTCAGAACGTTGGACTTAATACCAGCAGTAGCAAGTAACGTCTCGTTAGGGTGGTGGAAATTTGTAGCGTGATGTTCATTCGGATCGAAGTGAACATAGTATACAGCAGACCACTGACCAGGAGCATGAGTATGTTTCTCCTGCCAGTTAGTAGATTCATAACAGTTCAACCATAGATCTGTCAAGATCAGACTGCCATACTGCTTAGCTTCTGTTTGGAATTCATCCAGAACAGGTGTGAATGCGTCAAGGCATTCTGCTATGGGAAAGTATCCTGTACCAAATGTGGTAAAAAGTTTACAGTTCCATCCTTCAGGGGTGTCACCCTGATCTTTGAACTTGTTCTCCTCATAGTATTCTTCCACCCTTGTCTTAATAGGTTTAGCATCATCTACATGATACCTATAGAGGTAGGTGGGGAACGCTTCAACTCTCATCTAATACTCCATACTTAAACTCTTGGCTGGCTGCCCAATCAAGTTTCTCCATTACTTCGGGGGTGAAGTACTTTTCAGGATCCTTAAGCATAGCAGAAGGATAAACGGAGCTATCATCGACAACAATGCGGTTACCTTTACGAGTGAATACTCCGTACTTCTCACCAAGTTCCAGGAGTCCATAGTATCGATCGAGTCCACGCTTATCATAATATAAACGGATAGAAACTCTAGCATTTTCCTTTGATAGTCTTGACTTTGCTGTGGTGGCCTTGATTATATTACCAACGACCTCCTTACCATCCTTCTCCTTTGACTTACTAAGATATATTATAGTCGATGCTGCGTACTTTAGGCCACTACCACCGCCCATTTCTTTAGTTGGCACATAGGCACCCACTACATCATAGGTATGATTGGTGACCAGCATAGGAACATTAGCCTTACCTAGTTTCAGTGTCAGTACACGGAAGATAGCTTTGACAACCTGTGCCCTAGTCATATCTCTAGTGTCCTTACCCTCTGCTGAGTCTGCTAGTTCCTTAGAGGTGGATAGCATACCCAGAGAATCTAAAACAAACATTAAGGGTTGTCTCTTCTCTTTGGGTTGCTCTAAATATTTGTCTAATATTTGTATTGCCTGTGTCCTGAACTCCTGTACTGTAGTGACAGGTACAAGGATCATTCTACTGGTATCAACTCCTCTCTCCTCCATCATCTTTTTAGAGATGGCTGATTCAGACTCGAAGTATACTACTCCTGCGTCTTTATTCTGCTTGAGGAAGGACTCAACCATTCCCAAACAGAAGAAGGTCTTTCCAGTTGAAGATTCTCCAGCGATGGCGGTAATTTTGTTGGACGGAATGCCACCAGTAATACTGCCAGAGACAAGGGCATTAAAGATATACGACCCAGTGTCCACATATCCTCCGATGTCACCAACGGATCCTTCCGATAGGAGTCCAGCATAGTCGTTGCCAATTTCTTTAACGACATCTTTCAAAAAACTCATGCGAATAAAAACTCAAGTGTTGATCTCTTCTCTGTTTCCCATCCTATCACCTTCGTGATCATTTGTAAAGGATCCAGAAAAGCTTTTTGGAATTGTTCTTTATGGTCGATAGAATTCTCCAACCCTAGTTCCCTAGGGAAGGTGTTCAAGAATGATATAACATTCTCCCGTGTGAAGTTGTGCCTGTCTGTCTTTAACTTAATATACTTTATCTTTTCACCCTCTTGAATCAATGGGTATTTGTTTTCGAGGTTTTTCTCAGCGACATAAAAATTATAAAGCAACGCTCCACGAACATGTAACGGGCATCCCTTTGAATACAGGGTAATATTTGATTTGAATTTCGATAGTCCATTAACCGACCTAGGAAATGCAATGTCCTCTGGTGGCAAAGAATAGAACTCATTTTTAAAACCGTCAATGAATGTTACCAGATCACTCTCAGTCTTTGTCATCATTATATTTAGGGCATCCTTAATCGCTTTACGACATGGAGCAGGGGTTGATGACTTAACTGCTTCGATACCCATCATCTTAAGCTTGGGTTTACTATAACGTACACCCTCACTATCCCAGACGTTAAGAATGTATCTCTTCTTAGCAGTCCAGATACCACGATCAGCAATGTTCTCCCTCTTCATGAACATCTTCTGATCATAAGCATTTACATACGTCGCCAGCTCTTCATAGGCTTCATCAATGAACGGTTCGATCTTCTGTTGGCATACCTTATCGAGGAACGTGACGATCTTGTCCTTAGGAACCTCCTCGCCAGTAAATATTGAAGATACCAAGCGGTCAAGACAGAGGTATATACTATCAGTGTCTGAGGCAATAACATAATCTTCTCCTTCTGTCTTCAAAATTTTATTAAGGTACTTATTAATCTTATCCTCTATCCATCTGATAGAGACCTGACCTGATAGAGTAATCGCCTCAGCATTAGCAAGGTTATAATATCTAAAGTACTGGTTACCAATGGCACCATAAGCAGAGTTCAGTTGGATCTTACGAGCCATCTGAATGTTATTATACTTACTGATTGCCTTCTCTAACTCTTTAGTAGGAGTCTTTTCATACTCCTGCTTTGCCATGATCATGAGTTTCTTAGACTGTACACGTTCAGTGTATATCTTCTCCATAATCTCAGGCAAGAACCCTCTTATGTCCTTACGATACTGAGCACCGTTAGCACACGTAGAGTACTCCTTACTAATCTGACACTCCTGATTTAGAATCCGTTCAACGCTCGCGCTGGAATGTCTAGTCTCCCTGAGGGTTTCTGGGGAGATATTATACTGCATAATGAGATGAGGATACAGGCTATTGAGGTCAAAATTAACAACCCAATCATAGCGTCCTGGTTTCGGTTCCTTGACATAAGCTCCTGCATACTTTTGATTTTTGTCTGAACGTTTTGCTGGTGGTACAACAATGTTTCGTTCCCCAAGGAAATTATATATCAGAGTGTCCCACATCCGTACCTGGTAGTAGACATCTTTTAAATTGACCTTAGCGTCATACGCTAGAGCAATAGCAAGCTCCACCAGTTTCATCTTATCCTCCAACTGGAGAACAAGTTCCACGTCCTTGATGTTATAGTCTATAAACTTCTGCCAATCATTAGTATAGAACGCTTTAAAATTCTCATGCTCACTGTGATCTAACTTCTTCTGACCCAGTTCAACGTTAGCAATATGATCTAGTCTATATGATTCTTGGTTCGTGTACGTGAACTTCTTATACAGATCCATGTAATCTAATACATTGATACCGTACATGTTGTACAGGATCTGTACCCTACCTTTTATCTCCATCTCCTCATATCTTACGATGCCCCAAGGAGACATCTGCTTCATCTCTTTCTCACCGAGGAGTCTTTCGAGACGGCCGCAGATATAAGGTACGTCATACAGCTCAACATTCCACCCTGTAAGAACATCTGGGAAATCAGTTTGCCAGTAAGCGAGGAAGCTGCGTAAGAGATGTTCTTCACCGTCACACAGAATAAAATCAACGTCCTCACGATCCGTCTTATAATCCCTCGTCCCCCATACTTTAAGCTTACGGCTAGTGTAGTCCTGGACTGTGATCGATAGTAATGGTTCCGCACATTCACGTACGTTAGGAAAACCATTTTCACATGCGACTTCAATATCAAGAGATTTAATCTTGAGAGTCTTAAGATCGTAATCCACTTCCTGCGTGAACTCCGACGAAATATACTGGTATAGGAATCTATCATAACCATGTACTTCAAACCCCTCTACCTCTTTGTACTTATCCCTAAATTCACGTGCCTCTTTAACAGTATTAAACTGTATAGGTTTAGCATACCTCCCATCCAAGGTCTTAAACTTGGTAGGTTGATTGCTAACCACATACAGTGTGGGTGAAAACTTAAACTTGCGTTGGATTCGCCGTCCATCCTCATACCCTAGGTACAATAGATCGTTACCTAGTAGTTGGACGTTGGTGTAGAAACTCATGTAGTACAGGTCTTATACTTCTTAAGGATCTCTTCCTTAGGTTCTAAGATTGTAGCAATAGTATCAGAAAAAATCAACACGTCGTCGTCCGTTGTGTGAAGTGGCCATGGTTCAAGTGTACCATCCTGACTCACTATAAAGGGTTGATACAGATGACAAGCAGGTTCGTCGTCAAGTGTCTCCACTTGGCTTATCAGATATATTCCCGACTTCAGCAGTAGTAGTTGTGTCTCCATCATCATCAATTTCGTTTAACATTTTCTCAGCTTCATCAAACATGTCATTCAAATCAAGATCCTCATAGCTGAGATTGAATCTTGCCTCATGCTTACGGAAGTTCTCCTCATATCTAGCCTCATCAATAGCACTTACGTACTGGGAGACAAGAGCATCAAGTGGATCATATACTGTGACCACATGATTGCCAGGTATAAAAAAGTCCTTGTCCTTACTCAATGGTGCCCAAGGGAACCACTCTAATTGATAACCTTGATCATTGCTACCAGCAGTAACGATGTCAAGTCGGAAAGGTTTGTGCATGTGATACCCAAGAGGTTTCTCCGTCTCAGGTTCACATATTTCTTTGACCTCAGAGATAACTTCTTCGCCATTCCTGAGCATCAATAATTTTATGCTCATACTGGTGTACCATCAGGTGCTATGATCTCATCAATGTTTACTGACTCAGTTGGTGCCCCCTGACTTCCTTGCTTCTTACGTACATTACCTAGGTATGTCTGTAGTAAACTAGGAGCAGGCTCCATAACAGAGACCACATAGTCTGGGACTATAGCGATCCTCTGATCAACAGTAAATGGATTCCAAGGTGTATACCTTATCTTAATCTCCTGATCCTCAAAGGTTTCAGGGTTAGTCATCTTCTCTGGTTGATCTGTTATCTCTACCTTGTATGGGACAGTCAGTATATAAGCTTCCCTTTCGCCAGTCTCTTTCTTGACTGCCTCTTGTAGGTCACAGATGACAGTATCACCATCACGAGTGAATACTAATTTAATTCTGGACTCTTCTATCATGGCGTTACACTATATGCTATTAAGTATAAGAGGGAGCAAGACATTTGTCAAGCTCCCTCAATATGTATTAAAGATAATCCTTCCTTGCGTGGTGCTCAGGAACTATTTTTCCTAGTCGTACAACGAGGAGTCCGTCTGTGAATTCCACATCTCGTACCTCGGTATCATCTGCGAGTGTCCAGACCCTATCGAAAGACCTGTTGGCCAATCCTTTATGTCTAAACGTTCCAGCATCTTTTGATTCTTCTTTTTTGCCCTGTACATGTAGTTTTCCAATTTCCGTGAAGACGTGTACTTCATCTTTCTTAAACCCCGCAAGGGCGACTTCGAGTCTCGATTCGACATTGTTTACTTCAATTAAATTATATGGTGGATAGTTTGAAGAGATGTCCACTCCATCCCAGAATCTGTTTAGGTATTCATCCATCCCTATGCTGTTCTTATGTATCCTTTCCATTAGTTCTGGAAGGTTGGCAGCATGAAACCTTGCTAAGTTAGTCATAGTAGCTCCTTATTAAGCGAGTTTGTGTTGTGTGATCCCCGAAGGCAATCACATATATTTATAGCACAGACTCGCTTTTTCAGGGGTACGGTTAGTTCACTAAGTCTTTCTTGATACCCTCACCTAGTTCTCTTCCGTACAGTTGTGGAATGAATCCATTCCATTTGTATGGAACCTGACCATTGAGTTTAGACTTAGCATGAACGTAATCACAAACAAGATCATCCAATTCATCCACCCTAGCCTGAGCAGCAGCACGTTGTGCTTCTACTTCCTTAACAGTCTGACATCCTTTGGTGTACCCAATGATCTCAGTGGATTCAACCTTACCGAAGTCCCTAAGATCCCTAACAAACTTGGTCATGTGAGCAAGGAATAGATCATCTACATAAGCTGCTTCCTTAGTACATACAACCATAGGATTAGTTGGATCATCCTGCTTGTACTTAAACTCATGACCAGTGATCCTAGTAACTTCTGCCTTGGCTTCTGAACCAGTACGGAAGTGCTTGATCTGTGCTGTAACCTGACCCTCTACAATGATGGATTTAGCAATGGTCTCAATCTGAGTTCGGTTCCACTTGTGATCAATACTATTGATCCAGTCCTCAACCTCATCATTAGTCTTCTTACCATGACGCTTCACCCAGTTGATACCAGCAAGAATGAAGTCCCGACGAGTGTGCTCATCAGCATGACTATGATTGTTCATGCTTAGAGATACAATCTCATACGCATCATCAACATCCCACCCTTCCTTAAGAGTGTATATGAAAGCAGGGTATGTACGGACTCCCAAGTCCTCAGTCAATAGGATGAACCTATTGTATCCATCCCACAACCATCTCTGTAGAGCACCACCGATCCCAGTAGGAAGGAGTACAACAATTAAGGGTCGTTGGGTAGGATCATATCCTCGCTGTAAATCATCAGCGAAACTTATACTATGTTGAGTACCAGCAGAACGAGCAACGTTACCCTCCTGCTTATCGTCCTTAGTACCCTTAAGTACTATGTCATCAAGATCACAGATCTCAAAGCGTTCATAGTCAAGACAGCTGAACTGTGGTGGACTTGCTTGTACAGATTGGAAGATAGGGCTCTCAAGGAGACCAGTCCAGTCGGGAATCCTATGAATAGGATCAACAAATGGAATCAGGTTGCGAGTACCAGTTGGAGTATATAGAGACATGATAAAAATTGATATAGTAAATTATATATATAAAAAATTACAAAAACAAGGTGTTGGTTACCGAACCAACACAGAAGGCTATGTTTTCTTCTTACCTATATTGTATTTGGATTCAAGAGTCCATCCACCCTTGTCCTTGTAAGACAAGACTTTGATCTGACTCAGTGGAGCTACATCAACAACATCATCAGAGTTATTGATGGAGATCAAACCCCAGTCACTCAGTAACTGGATGATCCTGTTGCGTCGCTGGACATCATTAACCGATAGGTTAGCAGACTTGCCGTCCAGTGCGAACAGTTCCTTGAAATGAACAATGTAATACCTTCCCTGCTTGTGCAGGATATGACAGGATTGATATAGTTTCTTCTCTTTCCTAGAAGCTACACCAATACGAGTGAGTGTCTCACGTACCTTTAAAAAATCATCGGGTTCACTTAAACTCACTTCCACCATTTGATCAGGTGCCCACTTGACATCCTGTTCAGCGAAAGATGCTGTCATCCTCTTCCTCCCGTTTCATGTTTCTGTCTAATAAAATCTAACTGGGGTTTGGTAAGAAGAGATAATGCGATCTTTGCTTTTTCATTACTATATCCATAGTGTTTCTTAACAAGATCCAGATCTTCGATCTGTTCTTTCTTCAACCAAGGTGTGAAACGCTTTCGTTTCCTCAAAGTATTTAGCAAGAAGTCATATTGGAGACGGTTAGGAAGGTGGGTTGCCTTGTTCATCTCATTAGCGTATAAGATGCTATCAACATGACCAGACAGACATCTATTAACGACGTAAGCAGGATAAGACTTGACGCGATCAGGCTCCTCATCATACAAGTTCTTCTTACTGTGATTAATGGAGTTGAGAATTTCTGATAGTTCACTTGTCATAATAATATAGGGGAGTCAAACTCGTACCCATGTAAGGGAGTAATGTTTAATGATAAGATCATTCGTCGCTCTGATGTATTGTTTTCCTCAGTCTTATGCCTTAACCAACCAGGGAAAAATAACACATCTCCCTGACTAACTGACACTCTTCTCCAAGGTTCTACATTCATGAGCTCTGATGCTCTGTACTCTGTCATAGGATCACGTACCAATAGATCACCTGATCCTTCTGGTTTCTGTACGTAGGCAGAGACTACGATACATGGACCGTGAGCATGTTCATCAGTCCAGTCACCCTCATAGTGTTCATTATACCATGCGTTTGATATAAAGTAAGGGTAATCATCTATCTTCCACACCTGTTTCAGATACTGTATCTTACCCTTAAGGTACTCTATGAATGGTACCATACGTACATCATTAGCAATGTATTTGTATCCAGGTACACCCACTGTGTTAGCAGTAGATCTAGCAGTCTTACCTATCTCTACAGATGTAGTGACATCGTACTTGGTAACCAGTCCAAACATTTCTTCTGCGATATTACTGTGCTGAGTAACATCAAAGTCAAAATGATCCCTGTATATGATAGGGTGGGATACATTAACTGGCTTCATGTGATGATACGTCTTGGACCATTAACACCAGTACCATGCTGGTTGATCTCATAGATTGCCACGCTACCTGAATTCAGAGTAACATGAACTTCGTTACCATTAATGATAGCCTGAGTACATCCGCTCCCAAAGGTGGTTAGGATGCCCCTGGTGGTGTGATAAAGGGAGCAGCGTCCGTTCTTAACCCTGACTCCTAAACTTCCTGACATGCTGTGTAATTCGTTAGTAAGAGTTCACGTCTTGCCTTCTGGTCTTTCATGTAGTCACCAGTAGAGCGCATCGTGTACGTATGATCCCAATCATAAGCCTTCCACTCCCAAAAACGATCCCTGATCTCCTTATTGTCATTATATGAAATCATTACGTTCCCGATTGTATCATCCATTACATTTGCGAACCTCTCATGGTCGAAACCCTTATGTAACTTACCCTTCTCTCCATAGAGAAAGTCTTTAATACTGTAAGGTGGGTCAACATATATGAATGTACTGTACTCACACGTAAGCTTAACACTATGCCCTGTACAGTCTTCTACAAGGTCAGCATAGTCTAAGCAAGTGATCTTCCAGTCCTTGATAATCTCACTGTAACCAGGGAGTTTATCTATCCCTCTCATAGTCCAGTTATTATTAGATGCTTGAGGTGAAAATGATGAGGACTCAGTAAGACCACTGAATGAACACTTGTTTACAATGTAAAAAGCAACTGCTCTGTCAATGTCATCACCCTCAAGAAGATTCTCTTTACTCTCATTAAATAAACCTCTTGCTTTATCTGGT
>Ga0115011_10003366_pt1 | contig 10882 bp, 20 predicted proteins | sample TroAtlMetagenome_2_FD_88705 | JGI IMG/M metagenome (GOLD analysis project Ga0115011, IMG submission 88705) | Marine eukaryotic phytoplankton communities from Atlantic Ocean - Tropical Atlantic ANT8 Metagenome | ecosystem: Environmental > Aquatic > Marine > Oceanic | place: Tropical Atlantic... | reverse complement strand
TGCGAATGAGAATCATTCTCATTTGGAGAGAAAAAAATTTGGTTTGCGTTTGGCAACCATTTTTAAAATTGGTTGTCTTGGAAATAAAAAACCCGATTCATGCAGTTGGTATCTAATGCCGAATGGCAACCAGTCGAATCGGGCAAAAATTAAAGAATATCATTCAGTCGAGTTATCAATGATAATCTTCCTTTTTGTTTATCGTTGTAGTCAATCACATTCCAATTTTTAGTAGTTGTGATAACCTTTTCTTTTAATAATGTCATTTGGTCGAAATAGCTGAGAGCGATTTCATCATTTGGCGAAAATTTCCAATCGGTAAGGGGTGAAGATTTTCGCCTTTCAATTAGTCGGCTTTGTGTTTCTTCCGAAATTGATAACCAAAATTTTATAAATTTAACATCTCTCGAATCTTCCCACCTTTGAACATTCGCCATAAAGGATTGATATTGTTTCTCAGAACACCAACCATTAATTTTTTGAACAAGTCCTCTTGAATACCATGACCTATCATAAAAAATAATTTGATTATTAGAGGGCATACGCTTTGCCCAATATCTTAACCAATGTTTCATAGTGGATTGGCTCGGCTTAGTCGATAAATGAATCGAGTATTTATTCAATGGCAAATAGTGGGTTAATTCTCGAATCGTTCCTGTTTTTCCAGCAGTATCTCGCCCTTCTAAGATTATGGCGATTTTTCCGAAATCGCCCTTAACCTTTTTATTTAATCTTATTTGCTGTTTTTCTAATTCGCTCATTAAGTCCACCATTTATCTATATTCATAGTTGCCCAAATAATCCCTAATACCAATATAACATCTAATACCACCGAATAACAGAAATAAACCAATCTAGCATAAGAAGTTATTCGCCTTCTTTCCTTAATAACATAAGGTATCTTTTCCTCGTTCAATCTTTTTATATGGATCGGTTTGTATTTTGTTTCGATATATTTTTCCTTTTCGAATATTTTCATTTTTCTTTTTCTCCTGTTCTTTGTGAAGTCTAATAACCTCGTTAATATAATCTTGTTCTGTCCAATAATTAAAAGTGCCTTTTATCATTCAAATTAATAAAGGGGTATTTATTAGATACCCCCCTAAATTATGCAGTAAGGGAATTAACCCAATCTTCATTAAGAGGGTTATAAACAGTCGCCCCCATTTTCTCTAGGGCTAATCTATTGCCCTCGTTATCATCAATAAAGATTTTTTCTCTATCCTTGAATTGCTTAAAATTAAAGAAGTGTCGAAGTTGTTTAGACTTCAATTCGCTGTCTTTAGTTTCGCAACCTGTAGGGCGATAATAAATCTTATTAAATATCGTATCTAGATTACACATAAAAAAGAATTCCCAATCGTGTTTAGTGAGTGTTCTAGCTGTGCAACCATAACAATCATAACCATTATTGGAAAGTCTACGAGCATATTCATAGAGGGGCATTAAAGTATCATTAAAGATTTTATCTTTAGTGCAATTCTCTTTCCAATGGTCGAGATTAATCGAGCCATCAGAATGTGATAACGCTCTATGAGAGGAATCAATTATCGTTCCATCAAAATCAAAAATAAATATTTCAGAAGTTGTTTGATTCATTTCTTTCCCCCCAAATTCTCGTAAGTTGTGCAATCATCATCATAATAGTTAATATTAATAATTCATATTCATAATTAAAGAATGAATATTGCAATATTAAAATATTACCTATTGTTAACATTGTAAGGGATACCGATTTGCTAAATCGGTATAACCCCTGTAATCCTAAAAATACGATTGAGAAATATAACCATAATGCAAAGTCCATAATTTACCCCTCGCAAAAAAAGTTATTTCTAACAAGAGAATTATAAATCTCTTTTGCCTTCTCTTTATGGTGGGGTTTCTCTCCCCATTGAGAACGCTCTTTCGTATTTTCGGCATACCATGTTTCAAAAGAGGGGATATATTCCTCTCCTTTGAATTCAAAGTTAAACGCTAGTTGTTTCATGCTGATTTTCTCCTTGCTCTCGCTTTTTTGGTTGTCTTGGGCTTCCCTCTTTCCTCTCTCTTTTTGAGTTTGGTAGTTGTAGGAAGTCCATTATTGAAATCAGCAAACGATACCGATTTAATATTATTAACAAAATGTTTCTTAATCAGTTTATCCCAATTTTTCCAACATTCCATAAGCAATCGGAATTCCAATCTAGAATCCCTTAATGCTGTATGCTGTTCAGTATAGAATAAATCTTTAGAAACATATCTCAACATTGTTTGAGCCGAATAAGATAAGTTTCCTTTTTCAGTTGTCATTTGTTTCAAGTCATCTTCTGTTAGACCTTTAACCCATGCTGAAAAATTCTTATTCGCCATTAAACAAGCTACAGTATCCATTAAACAAAGAATATCGACACCTCTAGGAAGATAGAAAACCTTATCTGTTAATTGTTGATGAGTTTTCCTAATCGCTCCAACCTTATCACCGACACCAATGTCGAAGTTAAAGTTATAAGAGGTTATATATTCAACACCCATTGAATTAATGTTCTCGTTAAATTCTCGGATAATTTCGCTCCATGATTTAACCTTATGTGGATTTTGAATCGCGTCTTTATAAGCAAGAGCCATAGATTGATTGACACCATATCTATGCCCTTCCTTAGTCTTAAAGAAAAAATTCTCTATGTCTTGAATAACTTCTTTAACATAGTAATCCATTTCTCGAACATGAAAAGAATGAGTTTGCTCAATGTTTCCGAAAACTGCTCCGAAGTGATAAACCAAACCATTCGGTGAATCGAATGGTTTGGCATTTTTATAACAACATTCAGTATCTAGAACACACGCTATAGTAGATTTAGACATTGTTATCCTCTCCTTCTAATTCTAGAGCCAACGCCCCTACAGTCCAACCTCGATTAAGGCGACTATAATTCCATTGTTCTAGCCATTTAGTTTTATTGTTATCGGCTTTCGCTTTTAACAATGTATCGATTAAAACCTTTTTTGTTAAAGGTTTTTTCTTTTCTTCAGTCATAATATTTTTCCTTATTATGTTGGGGCAATTTATACAGGTTTGCCCCTTTAACCTTTTATCGCAACCTAGCGATAAATTCTTAATTGCTAGTATCGAATTCATAAACAATTAAGAAACCTTTTGCATAAGAGTAAATTCGATTCGAATATTCTCATGCCCTTGTTCTGTTAATCTTCTGTATTTGTCTAAACAGAATTGGGAATCCTTAGTCTGTAAAGCTAGAATCTCGCCCTCTCCATAAGCAACAAACAATCTATAAATATAATCGTTTAAATGTTTATAAAGTCCTTTCGGCTTTCTGTTATTTGTTTCTATTAATTTCATAATAAATCCCCTTTGTTTAAGTATATTTTAGCAAATAAAACCAACAATATCACCAAATTTATCTAAACAATAGGCATATATTTAGAGCCATATCCCTACCAAATTTTCCCCCCATGTGTCAAGTAAATCAACACAAATAAATTTGTTGACATTTCTTGACATATGGGGTAGGGGTTAATAGACCTTGATTTTTCCAAAAAATTTTTACCCATGTTCATGTACAACTTTGAGAAATTTTGAAAAGGATAAAAGACGCTGAACACTGCATCATGATGATGCTTCCAAAAATAATACTTGACATCTGGTGTCTTTTTTGCTATAATTCAAATATGAGTAAGCAAATATCAACAAGAATCAGTCCAGAAGGACTAGAAGTGGCAAACGCTTATCTAGAACTGGGAAACATCCCGGCAGTATGTGCACGTCTCGCTATTGACGAGGGAGAATGTTCTGAAATTCTAGCTAAACGAGAAATTAAACAATACGTCGACCAAGTGTACTTAGACACGGGGTATAGAAACCGCTTTAAATTGGCAGAAACTCTTGATCAGATAATCGATCAAAAGTTAGAGGAAGCACACGAGTCAGAAATCTACACAAATAAAGATTTGGCAGATTTGGTTCAGCTTGCTCACAAAATGCGGATAGACGAAATGAAAGCTCAGACTGATTTAGAAAAAGCGAAAGCAGCAAATATAAAAAACCAAACCAATGTCCAAATAAACGGAGAAGTTCCATTTGGTCAAGGCAACTATGGCGAGTTAATGAAGAAATTATTAAAAGAGCCTGTATCAGATGTATGAAGAAATTATTAAACTACAAATTCCCTCTACGTTATGTATTTTACGTACTGGGCACTATGATATTACTACTAGCACTAGCATTGCCAGTAGCAGCAGAACACCACGAACTGTGGGTAGACAAAGAAATATATCAAGTATGGTATGACGAAGAATTAGAACAACCTACTAGAGTTACCTACTGGGTAACAGACAGACCAAAAAACGTGGACAGAAAAGGTATGAACTTCTACAAAGAAGCTGATTTTCATACTTCAGATGACAAAGATTATTACATGAATGTGTGGGATAAAGGTCATATAGCACCCGCCGCACATTTTTCCGATTCAAAAGAGAATTTAAAAGCTACTTTTAGTTATTTAAATTCTGCACTACAACATGAAAAGCTAAACAGAGGCGCTTGGAGATTTCTCGAAGCACAAGTTAGAAAATGGGGAGAAGATGAACTTCTTTTTGTTGAGAATGACATCTACTTCAGCCCTAACAGCGAAGTACTACCTACGGGCGCAACAGTACCTGATGGTTTCCAAAAGAACATAGAATTTACTAAAAGTGGTAAAAAGAGATGTTTCTTTTTTCCAAACGAAGCTCCAGATGGAAAGTGGCAAGACTACGAAACACCTTGTCTAGATACATATATCGACATACCAGACGGGATTAGAGGCTAATGGAAGACGCTCTATCACTAATAGGAGACTTAGGAGCACCAATTGCAGTAGGTATTGGAGCAGGTGTATTTATATTTGTGATAATGAAACAAATATTTGATGGACTTGTTGATGATATTGGCACTCTCAAGATATTTGCAACTAGTTTGACTACAAGAGTTAAAACTATGAATAACGATATGATAAAGATTGATGCCGCTATTAGCAATATTATAAATGTCAAGCCACCTTTAGAAAGAATGGCAAGAGCTGAAAACTTTGTGGAAGACGGAACTATCGATACTAGGAGAGACTAGTGGACGATTTGGTCATTGCTATAAAAGACTACGGTTTCCCGATCGTTGCTATGACTGGCCTGGCTTATTTTGTTTACTTCGTTTGGAATGTAATTAACGAAAAGATAGATCCAGCAATAGAAGAATTGCATATGACATTAATCAGATTAATCGACCAAGTAAGAATGTTAGACAATGACATGATTCGTTTACAAGAGAAAGTAAACACGGCTCTCAGTATACGAGAGAAATTAGAGAAAGATGACAACACAGAAATACACAGTAATGAGACCGAAAAGAATCTCACTGACACAAAAGATAGTTAGAATACTATTGGGCGTCGCACTACTAATAGCCGCTGTATTTTTATTCGTACAACCAGTAAAAGCAGATGAGATTGTACATAAGTTTAAAAATCCATCGTTTAGTGGAGTAGGAACAGGTGCTCATTATTTAACAATCGAAAACCAAGAACACGCGAGAAAGAAACAAATCGAAGACGCACTCGAGGCAGCACGTAAAGCCGCACAAAGAGAAGAAGACAACACAACTCTAGCAAAATTTATTCGTAACCTAGAGTCCAGAATTTATGCCCAAATGGCAAAGCAATTAGTAGAATCAATGTTCTCTAATGATGAATCAGTAAGATTTGGTTCGTTTACTTTAGAAGGTAATGTAGTTACTTATGAAGTAATTACAAATCCTGATGGTAGCGAATTTATTAGAATGACTATTGTAGCTTCCGATGGAACTGAAACAGTCATTGAGATCCCAGTAGGGACAGGTACATTTGGATAACTATGATACGAGTACTTGCATTATCAATGTTACTTCTTTCTGGTTGTGCAAGCATACCACAATGGAGCGACAATCCTGAAGATTGTAAGCCACCAGAAATAGTAGACGCAGTCACTTTAGCTAAACAAATCAAAAGAAAGTACATATGTGTGAATGACCCCGAAGTAGTGTCATTACCTTCGTACATACAATTACTAGAATTACCCCCAGCAGAGAAAATGCCAATAGTGGCAGTATATTCTTTTATAGACAAAACTGGACAACGAAAAAGCGTACAAAACATAGCAAGCTTCAGCACTGCTGTAACTCAGGGCGGATTAGAAATGCTTATTGATGCCTTAAAGACAGCTGGAGGAAACACATGGTTTAGAGTAGTCGAAAGACAGGGAATAGACCATTTAGTCAGGGAAAGACAAATCATAAGATCTGGTAGAGAAGAAGCAGCAAAAGCTTTAGGCGAAACTGCTCCTACCGTTGGACCAATGCTCTTCGCAGGAATAATTATTGAAGGTGGTATTATTGGATATGATTCTAATATGCTTACTGGAGGAAGAGGCGCAAGAACATTAGGTGTAGGCTTCTCTAAACAATACAGACAAGATCAAGTAACTGTCAGTCTTCGGGCAGTTTCTGTACTAACAGGAGAAGTTCTTCTGAATGTACAGACTAAGAAAACCATACTGTCGTATGGGGAATCAGGAGACATTTTTAGATTCATTGAAGAAGGCACACAACTCGTGGAATACGAGGACGGTACTGGAAAGAATGAGTCTGTAACTTATGCAGTACGAACAGCTATTGAAGCTGCCGTATTGGAAATGATCTACCAAGGCCACGACAGAGGCTTCTGGAAGATAACGCCAGGACATAGACATCCTCACCAAGATAATGGTAAGAATGAACTACATGAACTGGAAGGGAGAAAAGAATGAGAATATTACTTTTAGGCCTAAGTTTAATATTTAGCTCTTTGACTTTTGCAGCAGCAACTGATGACAATGAAATCTGGATCGACCAAGAGGGTGATACGCTTACTTTGTATATTGACCAAATTGGTTTCGGTAACAAAATCGGAAAAGATGACTTTTCAGGTTCCGCAGATTACATGGATATCACAGGTGCTACACTTACATTTAATTTAGACTTTACAGGTAACCAAAATTTACTTTATGGTGCTTTAGTCGCAGACTCCTCAAGTTACACAGTTAACTTTACAGGAGATTCAAACGAACTAGATTGGAGCATTGGCTCTAGCGGTTCAGCAGACACGTCTAATTACAACATTGTAGCAACAGGTGATTCTAATACTTGGGATATTGACCAAGGTTCAGTAGCCAGTGCAGAAAGACTAGATTTAGACCTCGCTTTAATAGGAAATAGCAACATTTTTGACATTGATTTTGAGGCAGACGACGCTACGTGGAACTTCGATATAACTGGAGATTCCAACAATATAAATACATTACAGAATGACGGCTCTGATGCCGAAATTAATTTTGTGTTAGTCGGAGACAGTGCAGATATTGACATAAATCAAATATCTGGTACTTGTACACCCTCAGCAACAGGTTGTGCAACTCCGTCAGGTATCATAGATATGGAAGTAGATAGTGACAATGCAACTATTCAAATCAATCAAAAAGACGCAGCTAACGATTCTTAGTTTACTTGTTTTCAATGGGGCCTCATACGCAGACCCCATTGGAGACATAGTGGAGAGTACAGGACTCTCTTCTTTAACCAGACAAAGTGGTGAAGAGTTTGTCGTTTCTCCCTCTTACATTCCATCTGTAGAATTGATGGATAGAGCCGAAACAAAAAACGGCAGAATGTTAATAGAATTTTTAGATAAGTCAGAATTAGCACTCACAGAACATACTAGGGTAATTATAGATGAAGTAATCTACGACCCTAATCCAGATAAGTCCAAGATGGTTATGAAAATGGCATTTGGCACAGCAAGATTCGCTAGTGGAGTTACTGGAGCAATAAATAAAAACAATATAGATATTAGCACACCAACTGCTCAAATAGCAATTCGTGGAACTAATTTTACTACTACTATTGACGAGTTAGGAAGAAGTTTGGTAATACTATTACCTAATGAATTTGGAGATCCATCAGGAACAATTATAGTAAGTAATCAAGCAGGAGAAGTCACATTAGATCAAGCATATGCAGCGACTATGGTATCTTCACTTGATAGCAAACCAACAGCGTCAGTAACGATAAACAATATTACACCAGCTATTATTGATAATATGTTTATTGTAAATCCTCCAAAAGAGGTAAGACAGGAAATAGAAGAAAGTATACAAGAGAACGAAGATTCAGGACTATTAGATGTAGACTTTCTAGAGTTCAACGAATTAGAAAGTGATGCTCTAAAAGATACACAAGTAGATTTAGAGTTCACAGAATTAGACATTGATTTTCTAGAAGGAGACTTTTTAAGAGACTTACTAGATGTCATAGAAGCATTAGAAAAAACAACAGTTAAGTTAGCAGACAGGCAAGCACAAGGTAGTGGCGATTTTCAATTAACAGGAGCAACTGTAGGTAAAAATGCAGACAGTCAATATAATATATTTATGGAAGACGATGGAGTTGTTTTCTATAGAGATGTACAAGGAGTAATCAGAATAAAAGTTAGACTTGGCAGTAGCGTTAAGTTAGACACAATTGTAGAAGGTTACGAAGGTATTATTGATTTGGATGGAGGAGAAGACTCATTAATCGTAATTACGCAAGAATGATTTACTATAAGTATGCATTCCCATTACAGAAAAAAGGACTATTTATAGATATTTACATATGATAGAAATAACAAATGAAGCATATACTAAACTTATACAGAAAGCGAGCGCAGAGAACAACTTTGTTCTTAGACTTGGTATTACTGGGGGTGGTTGTGGCGGTATGGAGTACCGTTTTGCTTATAATACTGAAAATTATCCAAGTGATATTATCTTGGATTGGGGTCGTATAAAGTTTAGAGTAGACCCTGAATCAGAGCCATACATAAAAGGAATGACTCTTGATTGGAAGAAAGAAGGATTAAATGAACAGTTTGTTTTTATTAATCCAAATGAAACATACAGATGTGGCTGTGGAGTCAGCGTAGGATTTTAAATGAAAAAAGAAAAAATATTACAAGCAGTAAATTTATCACCCAGTGAGAGCTGGATTGAGAAAGTTGTAGAAGTACACCCTATGAAACAAGTGGCTATAATGTCAGTAGTTCAAATAGGAGTGTTTGGTTTTATGATGCTATCATTTTCGTTAATAGGAGTATTTATATGAGTAAATGGCATGGAGGAAAAGGCTCTAAACAGAGACCAACAGATATGGAAAAGTATGGAGATAACTGGGACACAATTTTTGGTAAAGACCAAAAGATGAAACAGAAGTCTATGACTGAATTAAATTATGATGGAGACGAAGAAACACCTGATGGTAGATGGAACTGGTGGGGAGAAGGCGAAGAAGATGATAACTTCGAAGACCAGTGCAAAGAAATATACGGGGACAGTATGCCAGATGAAAAAGATTTAGAAGAGATAGTTGATAAAGAACTTAAGAAACTAAATAAAGACTATCCCGAAACTTTAAAAAGTTTGGGAGAGATGAGCGCTCTTGTGTTTGTATTTTTCTTTTCTATACTAGCACTAACACCAACAGCTACTGCAGACGATAATCATGTACATATTGAACAATTAGATGGTGGAGATAATTTATCTATTGCTGTAGATCAAATTGGTTATGATAATTTAGCTAAATTTACTCTATCACATGCAAACAACACTGTAAATATAGAACAAATAGGTAGCGGTAATACCGTTTCTTGGGTTTCATACTGGGGATCTGGCAAAGGCTGGGGCGGAGACCTTGATGGCACGAACAACACTTTGAACATCGAACAAGTTGGAGGTTCGACTATTGGTTTCCATATTCTCGGTAATCACAATGACCTTGATATTTCTCAAAATGGTACTCATTTAAATAATGTTGATATCCATGTAGATTATGTCGACCACAATGTCTCACAATCAGGAACAGGAAGTCATACAGCTACTACTTACTACTATCAAGCAAATGCTTCAGAAGGCAACTTTACACAGTCAGGTTCTGGAAGTCATACAGCAACAGTAACATTACAAGGTAGTCAACCTACAACAATCAATTTACAACAATTAGGAAGTACAAATCAGACTTATAGTTTGACCCAAAACTGTTATACTTCAGGTGGTTGCACAGTTAGCGTAACTCAAGGAAATTAATATGCCTAGAAAAAGAGACCCAAGATTAAAAAGAGCAGGAGTAAAAGGATTTAACAAACCAAAAAGAACTCCTCGTCATAAAACAAAGTCACATATTGTTGTGGCAAAAGTCGGAAGTAAGATTAAAACAATACGTTTCGGCCAGCAAGGAGCTAAGACGGCAGGGAAGCCCAAGGCCGGCGAGTCTGCTCGTATGAAAAAGAAAAGAGCTTCTTTCAAAGCAAGACACCGTAGAAACATAGCAAAAGGCAAGATGTCAGCAGCTTATTGGGCAAACAAAGTAAAATGGTAAGACTACTAGCTCTCATAGGGTTACTAATATTTATATCTTTTCCAGCCTTTGCACTGGATTATAAACTTCCTGATACCCCATTTAACTTTGAGCAAATCAAAGCAGACAACCTGCTAATAGAACAATATAAAGAAAGTCAAAAAATAACTTTTACACAAAAAGATAATAAACATATTTATGAGTGGGTTCTTTGGAACGTAGCTGATGTATATACTACAAATAGAGCTATTAGTGGAGGGTACGCAAGAGAAATGAATCCCTTCCTACCAGACTACCCTTCATTAGAAAGAATCGTAGCCCAAAAAATAGTCGTTAATTATGTACTATATCAGATGGACTTTTTTGAGTCCCCTCGCCTGGTTAGAACTGGTAATGTACTCGGCTGGATCGCAGTAACAAACAATAACTGGATAATTTTAGATAATGAAT
>Ga0115011_10003365_pt1 | contig 10883 bp, 9 predicted proteins | sample TroAtlMetagenome_2_FD_88705 | JGI IMG/M metagenome (GOLD analysis project Ga0115011, IMG submission 88705) | Marine eukaryotic phytoplankton communities from Atlantic Ocean - Tropical Atlantic ANT8 Metagenome | ecosystem: Environmental > Aquatic > Marine > Oceanic | place: Tropical Atlantic... | reverse complement strand
GCACTGATGTGGTGCTGCAGTGGGCAACTTACTATGATGCAGCGGATGAAGCCGGTATTTCTCGATTATACGGCGGGATACATGTGTCGCCAGATGACCTTCCAGGGCGAATCATGGGGGCACAAGTCGGTATTGATGCGTATCATCTGGCCACAAAGTATTGGGATGGAAGTATCCTTAGTGAGCCGGCGGCAATCGAGTTTAGTTATAATGCCGACACGGCAACAGTAAGCTTGAGCTGGATGCGTACCGTTGGTCTGTTTGACAAATTGCAATCATCTAGTGATTTGGAAACCTGGACGGATCTCACCGAATTTACGAGGGCAGAGGATATTCAGGGCCAGTTCAGTGACTCGGTCCCAGAAATTAACAAGAACTTTTATCGTATTGTGAGAAGTGCGACAGGGCTCTAGTTTTCAGAATTTTTTAAGCACGGCCAACCAGTCCCAGGGAAATGGATCCTGCATCCAGCTGGGGGGTGCATGAAATTCGGTATTCCATGGGTATTCAATCTTTTCAATGCCGAGGTCATTAAAATGGAAGCGCCTTGCTGTTGCTGTGATTTCAGTTTTGAGATAATGTTTGGTGGGGACTTCGCCACAATCCAGTATGCCTTCACGAGCAATCCGGGATCCGTCAGTTACCGGTTTGCTGAATCCTGTCTGTAATGCCTTTTCGGGAGGTTGTTTGTCACGAAGGTTCCATTCGACAAGCCTGTGCCTTGCTAGCAAGGCTGATTCAAGGGCAGGCACAACGATGGCAACATGTCCACCGGCGCGGACAGATAAGGAGAGATTTTTCCACATTAATTCACGTTCGGAGAGGGAAGCGGTGATAATGACATTTACGCAAAGCACGAAGTCGGCTGGTGGCACATTGGGAGGAGCTTGGCGCATATCACAGGTTCCAAATGTCAACTGGCGAAGATGGGTATGGCGAGCGCGCGCGTTTTCCAGCATGGCTGTGGAATAGTCACAAGCATGAACCTCGCCGAAATGCCTTGCCAACAACGGAAGAAATTTGCCCACACCACAACCGATATCGATTGCCAGTGCTTGCTTGTGGCCAAAGCGCTTAATTAAACTGCTGACTTTTCCTTTGTGATCATTTTCGAAGACACTGAGGACTTCTCCTTCGTAGTCTCCAGCTGCCTGTTTCCAGTCCCCGGGTTCCATCTATTTGTGGTTTGTTTTTTCTTTGGGAAGATAACCGAGCGATACTAGGAAGGCGTCCATTTTTGCGATCGTGCTCCTGTAAGCGGAACCGTCTCCACGACCAAAGTTAAAGAACCCGTGCTTGGCATCATTATATGTATGTAACTCACAACGCCTCCCGTTTTTTTGCATAATCACTTTGAAATCATGTGCATTTTGATGCGGCACCGTCGTATCGGCCTTGCCATGGAAAATGCAGGTCGGTGGTGTTCCATTTGATATATGATGCAGTGGTGAGATTTCCTGCCATCGGCTCCCGATTTTTTTGCTTCCATAACCTTTGGCTGAGGTATCACAAACAGGGTTGAATAAAACCATTGCGGATGGCTGAGAGGAAATGTTTACGTTACCCTTTTCAAAGCCTTTAATCGTTCCGGTACAAGCTGCAACATGTCCGCCGGCTGAGCCTCCACCTGCTATGATCTTGATCGGATCAATTCCTAATCGGGCTGCATTTTCACGAACCCATCGTATTGCGGATTTCCCATCCTCAACGCACGCGAAAGGGTCTGTTCCGTGACTTTTCTTTGTTCGATATTCAGCACTAATTGCCACGACCCCCTTTTCAGAAAGGTACTCGCAGTGCGGATAGAATTGAGCTGGTGTGCCTCCGACCCATCCTCCACCAAAAAAGAATACGATACAAGGGCGACGATCCTCTGGTTTCCAAGCTGCAGGTTTGTAGACGTGCAACTTGAGGTCATTGCCCTCTACTTTCTTGAATACAAGTTTTTCGGCAGGTTCTCTGGCGGCGCAAAAAACAGGTGCAGCAATGATAAGCAAAGCGAGCAATCTAGAGAATCGGGTCGAATAACTTGGCATGGTCCAAGTTGCATGGGGTGGAGTCCTTTGGCAAGGAATCCGGTTGTCGCGAATACTTTACTTTTGACGTCCGGCATTGAAGATTTCCTGAATTTCGTTTGCGTCAAGAGCGCGCCCGAAAATGGCTAATTCATCAATGCGACCAGTGAGGTTTCTAACAGGCCTTTTGCCGTTTGGGAGCTTTCCGGCGAAATTACCGATTTCTAAGTCGCCAAGAGTCAAAGGGAGTGTCCTTTTTTCGCTGGGTTTAGATTGGCCTGTTCCCCAAGAGCGATGCGTTGATATCTGCTGACCATTAAGCAGATGCGTTATAGAAGTGTTGACCGAGTCATAGATGATCACAACATGGTGCCAACTGTTCATGGAATTGGAGGTGAAGGCTACGGGCGAATTATAATGGTGAATTTTGTTTTTATCATTAGCCCTGACAGAAAAACGCATCCTTCCATCACGCAAAATGGACCAATCGAATGCACCGATGTCTCTACCATGGCTGGAAAGAAGTGATACGGCTTGAGTTCTTGGAAGGGTGTCTAAGCGGATCCACGTACTTAAAGTCAGTATTTCGTGGTTTCCGTGGGAGTTGACTTTTACACGGTCGCTGGCCCGACTGAACTCAAGGGCGCCCTTGCTTGGCCAGCGCCCATTAGTCCAGCGGCATCCTACAATCGCACCATGGCTGAACATGTCCTTGTAGGCTGCTTGATTGACTAATTGGCGTTCTCGTGGTCCCTGATCCTCAAAAGTGTAAAGTGCCAGAATGTCCGCGTCAGCACGCATCCTTTCGGCTAGGTGCATCCATTTATGATGGCGTAGTGTGGTATTTTCCAGAGCATTATGGGCAATGTCATCATAGGACACAAATGCCATTGAATTAGCATCCATCTTTCGGCTGCCATTCACCTGAATACTTAAGGCTTCTCCGGGTTTTAATTTTTTTATCGATTTACCTTTTTTGATAGAGCTTGCCTCGAGGATTTCCACCTCGCCCAAAAAGCAGTGAATTTCTGTCACGTGTCCATCTTGCTCGATACTGACACCAAATTCTCCGGTTTGGTCAACCATTTCAAGCTGAGATGTTCCTAATGTAAAACCGTTAGACTGTTTGGGGATATTGGCGCGGATTCTTCCTTCACCGAGCAGAGCACTATTTTCGGAAGTAAGATCCAGAACCGAAGGTCCCTCAAGTATAATGCGGGTGCCACTGTAGAATTCGATTTCGGCAATGCCGGACTCAAGTATCAACTCACCGAGCGGAAGAATGACTCCGTTTTCCAGTGGTTGGAGTGTGCCATGTCCAAAACTGGCGTCTACCGTGCCCATGAGAATAGCCACTCCGTTATCCACTGAGACTTCACCGATTTCGGTTGCTCGCAATTGAGGGGTGGCCAGTGGGTTCTTCTTCCCGGAGAATAATGCAATGGAGCCGGCAATGAGCATGAGACCTGCTGCAGCTGCAAACCATGGGAGCGGTCTCCATTTCGGGTTGAGAATTTGCTTGGTGGTTTTCCCCCTGTAGAAATGGGATGTAGTAGCAGAGATATCAAGGGGAACCGTTTTGCGTCCCACCTCAATAAGTTGCGTGGCACTGCATTCCAAGTCTGTATCTGCGCACATCTGGGTGTAATCCAGATAGAATTCACAGGCTTCAGGATCACCTCTTAGGATAGTTTCAATACGAGAAGCATCCGCACGGGTGGCGGTGCCGTCATGCAGAGCGGAGAGTAGTTTCTCAAGCTCCACAAATTTCTCCAGTTTTCCCTTCATTATAATCCTGTTACCTTTTGATGACTGCGATTGCTCATTTCTCAACCGGATTCTCTGGTTGCGAGCGTTTTTTCAATACAAATCATCAGATTATGGCGGATGCGGTAAAGGGTTTGTGAGATTGCGCCAACGGTTCGGTTGGCTTCGGTTGCGATTTTTTGCACCGATGCTCCCGGTTGATAGCGGTCTTCCACGAGCTTACGGTGGTGCTCAGGAAGCTTCTGCAGGCATTGTCGCAGTGCATTGTTACGGTCGCGGACTCCTTCTTCTGCTATGCGTTCATCATTGCGTTCGGCGAGGTAATCAAGGATATCGTCATCAAAGACAAGTTTTTCTCGTGCCATTTTTCGCCGGAAGGCAAGGACATGGAAATAAGCCACCCGGCATGCCCATGCGTTGAAATTAGTGCCTTCCTCAAAATTGTCGGCCTTTCTCCAAAGTGTAATGTTGGTTTCCTGAAGAAGGTCTCTGGCCCTATTACGATCAGGTATCAGGGAAACGATGTATCCATAAACTGTTCCCTGTGCTTCAGTGAGAAGCCTCACAAATTCCTCAGAATCGGGTTCCATTTTTTCCAGTGATGTTTAGTTGGTCTTTAACTATACACTAGCATAATCACAAACAGAGTAAAACCAACTCAAGCGCGTTAGGAATGGTCTCATGATGTTTGGAAACGGGTCACAACAATCGCAAAATAGTGGTTGCTTCCCTGCAGATTCCTCAAGAATTATGTCTGAGCAGTGAAGGCTGCGTGAAGCAGTCGCGGCCTAGAGGGCTCTGTGCAGATTATTGCCTGGGGCGCCTGAGGAGCTTCAGGTTTGTTTCCTGAATAAGCGCGCTCTTTTTCTTGCGCTCAGGGATTAAGATTAGAGCTAGTCCACTCACGCTTGCAGAGATTAAAAGGATCAAGTCGATATCCACTTTACCATCCTTGATGAAGGCACTTTCTTTTTTAATATTAAGAGGAGTTCCGAGCCTTCTTACATCGTTCTTCAATAGCTTTTTTTGTTCGCTTTTGGCGCTGAAGATTACTTTACCATTGGCGGAAATGGATCCGCTGTTGGCGATATCTTCATAGAGAAAATCAAACGGATTACTGAGGGTATTTGCCTGAAATGTGGAAGCGAAAGTTGAATGGGGGTGAAAGTCACGCCATGTGATTTTAGAATTATTAAATCCATTCAGAAATTCCCATCTTGCCTTGAGGGCACGATCCTGATTTTGCTTAGGCCAAGTCATGGGAAGAAACGTTTTGGCACCCGCATACGGTTTCATTACCATGGGTAATGCCTGATGATGTTTTTCACTGGCAATGAGGATACTGCCGTAGGCAGCTTTCGTGATAGATTCATTGCCTCCGACTATCATTGAAGCGCCGTGGCTCTGGTGGGCACAGATGCCCAGCAAAACCAAGCAGGTATGCAAAAGGGCTTGAATGCGATCTTTGATTAAATTGGCCAATTTCTCCCCCGAGAATTCAATTTCAACGATTCCAGCTCAAAAGGGGGGCTCAGGGCAAGCTTTAAACGACACACAAGTTATGGAAATTACAAAAACGCCAAAATATCTCTATTACTCTGAATATTTAATCGATTTTCTGAGGGAGCAAATGGCGCCCCTTGGCGGAACATTGTTTAAAATCTCTCTGATGTGTCTGTTAGGCCCAGTGAGATATTTCCAATTTACGGGTGTTTAAGGCTGGAACTGTTTCCTTTCTACTCTGAGCCCTTTTCAGGGCATTGCGTGGTTGCTTTCCATTGAGTTGCAGTATTCTGTATTCACCAACCCAGTCATGAAAAACTCCACTTATGCTTACCTTGCCATGAGCATTCTAGTGGGTGTATTCACTCCGGCAGGAGCTCGGGCAGAGGACGACTGGTGGTCCAGGCAGAACCTTATGTTGCCTGATGTGCCTCCGGCTACTCAATGGTGTCGCAATGAGGTTGATTCCTTCATCTTTACTAAGCTCGTTGATAATGGACTGAAACCTTCGGTGCAGGCCGGTCCGCTTGTCCTCATTCGTAGGCTGACCCATGACTTGACAGGCTTGCCACCGGCGCCGGAGGAAATTCGTAATTTTCTTGCCGACTATAGAAAAAATCCGGACAGGGCGTATGAAGCTTTGGTCGACCGGCTTCTTGCTTCGCCCCGATATGGTGAACGGTTTGCACGTCATTGGCTTGATGTGGCAAAATACGCCGACACCTGCGGCTACGATAAGGATAAGCTCCGGCCAAAAGCTTGGCCATACAGGGATTATGTCATTCGGTCCTTCAATGAGGACAAGCCTTATACCCGTTTTATCAAAGAGCAGGTGGCAGGAGATGCCCTCTATCCGGATACGCCGGATGGTATTATTGGTTTGGGGTTTCTGGCGGCTGGGCCTTGGGACTTTATTGGGCATGTCGAAGTTCCTGAGTCCAAGATAGACGGTAAGGTGGCGCGCAACCTGGATCGTGACGACATGGTTACCAATGTCTTTAATACCTTCTGTGCCGTGACCATACAGTGTGCCCGTTGTCATACCCACAAGGGAGACCCTTTTACTCAGGAACACTATTACAGCCTCCAGTCGGTTTTTGCGGCAGTGGACAAGGCCAATCGCCATTATGGGAGTGATCCCCAGACAGAGAAGCGTCGTTCGCAATTGGCCCGTGAGCTGACTGCTTTGCGCAGTGAAAAAGAAGATCTTGAGGAAGCGATCAGAAAAGACGGAGGGGAGGAGTTGATTAGGATTGAATCCGATATCGATAAATTTAAGAAACAATCAAATCCTTCCAGCAAACGTTCCGAGTTTGGTTACCACAGCAAGGTTGAGGCATCTTCGAACCGTACGAAATGGGTGCAGATTGACCTCGGGCAACGGATCGACATCAGGCAAATTGTGCTGCATGCCTGCCATGATAGTTTCAATAACATTGGTGCCGGGTTTGGCTTTCCTGTTCGTTTCAAGGTGCTCGCCTCGAATCGCCAGGACTTCTCTCGTGCTCAGGTTCTTGTTGATGAGTCCGGCAGGGACTTTCCAAATCCTGGGCTTGTGCCGCTTGCCTGGAAAACGCAATCCGCGGCGCGGTTTCTGCGGGTGTATGCCATCAAACTGGCAAGAAGAGCTCTCAATGACTACAATTTTGCCCTTGCTGAAGTCCAAGTGCTGGACAGTGCCGGCAATAATCGGGCTCGCAATGCTAAGGTCACGGCTCTCGATTCCATTGAGGCGCCGCCTAGATGGAGACAAGCCAATCTCACTGACGGTATTTGGGCAAAGGCGGGGAATAAAGAATCTGCCGCCAAACTTGTGGAGCTGGAAGAGCAGAAAGGGCGCATCTTAGACCGTTTATATACTACAGAGAGAAAAGAGCGTATCCAGACGCTTGCGGGGCAAATCAGCAAGACGAGCGATGTCCTCGCCGGGCTCCCAAAAGGAAACATGGTTTATGCTGCGGCTACTCACTTCAAGTCAGAGGGACAGTTTAAGCCAACCAATGGCAAGCCACGCAATATACGTTTTCTACACAGGGGTGAAGTGACTCAGCCACGTGCTGAAGTCAGTCCCGGCACTTTGCCTATCTTCAAGTCAGAGGATTGGCAATTTAACTTACCTGAGGACCATGTAGAATCCGACCGCCGGGCCGCACTTGCTCGGTGGTTGACCCGTAAGGATCACCCACTTACTTGGCGGGTGATTGCCAACAGGGTATGGCAATGGCATTTCGGTGATGGTCTCGTTGCTTCCCCTAACGATTTTGGTGGACTGGGCCAGATGCCCAGCCATCCAAAATTGCTGGACTGGTTGGCATTGTATTTCAGAGATCAAGGAGGGTCGTTCAAGAAAATGCATAAACTTCTGGTTATGAGTGCCACTTACCGGCAGTCGTCGGCGGGAAATGACAAGTTTTCCCTGGCCGATTCAGGTAATCGCTTTTTATGGAGGATGAACCGAAGGAAGCTCTCCGCTGAGGAAATTCGTGATGCGGTTCTCTCAGTTAGCGGCAAGCTTAATCTCGAGATGGGCGGTCCCGGCTATTACTTGTTTGCTCTGGAAAAGACCGCCCACTCACCTCATTACGAATATCATAAATTCAATCCAGAGGACGGCAAAAGTCACCGACGTTCGATTTATCGTTTTATTGTGCGCTCACAACCTAATCCTTTCATGACGACACTGGACTGTGCCGACTCATCGCAAAGCACACCAAAGCGCAATGAGACGCTCACTGCCTTACAGGCTCTGAGCTTGCTGAATAATAAATTCAGTATAGCGATGGCTCGTCACTTTGCTGCCCGGCTTGAGAGGGAGGCGGGTGATTTAGTTGAGCAGGTCCAGAAGGGGCATTTTCTAGTGACGGGCAGGGAGCCGGTATCAGAAGAGACTGATTTACTGGTGGCCTATGCCCGTAAACACGGTCTGCAGAACCTCTGTCGTGCCCTGTTCAACCTTTCTGAGTTTACCTATCTTGATTGATATGACACCCAAGGCATCGCGCAGAGATTTCCTCAAACAATCCAGTTTTGGCGGCATGGCCTTGGCTTCGATGCTTTCCAGGGATCCGCTATCCGCGGCCACAAGGCCTACTCTGCACCAACCACCCCGGGCAAAACGCGTCATCCAGCTTTTTATGGCGGGGGCCGCGAGCCATCTTGACATGTTTGACTTCAAGCCCGAGCTGGTGAAGAGGCATGGGCAGAAATCGGATTTTGGGGAGCATGTAGAAGCTTTTCAAAACGGGCTCGGTCCATGGATGAAGTCTCCCTTTGACTTCAAGCCATATGGGACATGCGGTAAGCTGATGAGTGACATCGTGGCTCCACTTGGTGAGGTGGCAGATGATATTGCCTTTGTGCATAACATGGTGGGCAAGACAGGAGTTCATAGTCAGGCTACTTATCTTCAGGCGACCGGTTTTCAATTACCGGGTTTTCCTGGAGCCGGATCATGGGTTAGCTATGGGCTGGGATCGGAAAATGAGAATCTACCAACCTTCGTTGTGTTACCCGATCATAGAGGGTTTGCCTCCAACGGGCCGAAGAACTGGGGTTCGGCTTTCCTACCGACCCATACCCAGGGCACTACCATTTTTCCACAGCGTGATAATCCCATCGAAGATCTGCACCCACGTGCCGACTATGTGACCGAGGGTAGTCACCGGGAAGGTATTGATCTTGTTAATGCATTAAACAAGCGTCACAGTCAAAGTCGCCCCGGAGATCCACGTCTTGATGCACGCATTCGAAGTTACGAATTAGCGGCACGCCTTCAACTTTCTGCGACGAGAGCTCTGGACATTTCCAAGGAACCCAAGCACATCCTCAAGATGTATGGTTTGGATAACCCGAAGACACAGTATCCCAAGGAAATCAATCCCGAGGAGGAAACTGAATACTTTGGGCGTAAATGCCTGATCGCGCGTAGACTTATTGAAAGGGGGGTGCGCTTTGTGCAGATCTGGAGTGGAAACGACAATAGTTTCCCACGCCGTAATTGGGACAGTCATGAGGACATGACCCGTGATCACCCTTCACTCTCCCTTGGTATGGCAAGGGGAACTGCCGGATTAATTCAGGACTTGAAGCAGCGCGGCTTGCTTGAGGATACCATCATTCACTGGACAACTGAGTTTGGACGTATGCCCAGCACGCAGGGAAAGAAAGGTCGCGATCATAACCCATACGTTTTCACCAACTGGTTTGCCGGTGGAGGAATCAAGGGTGGTGTTACTCACGGTGAAAGCGATCAGTGGGGTTACAAGCCGCTTGACCGGAATAATCCGACTCAGGTATACGACGTATACGCAACGATGTTACACCTGCTTGGAATTAATCATGAGCGCCTCACCGTGAGGCACAACAGCATTGATCGCCGGCTTACCGATGTCCATGGGCACCTGATTCCGGAGATTATTGCCTAGATGTAAAATATTGCTTTCTGGGCAGTCCTTTATTTCTTCCCTGAGGCTAGCAGTTTGCCGATGACTTCGGCGACTTTTTCCTTGCCGTAATTGTGTCCATCAACCGTGGCGACCAGTTTTCCGGTTTTATCTCGAGCCACGATTCCATGGGATGCCAGCTTGGCTTTCTTGATTTCCTCTGCGCTGTCTCCTTCACCGACCTTTACGGTCTTGATGTTGATTTTGGAACTGAATTTCTTTTTCTGGTCATTCACGATGACCGTCACTTTTGAACAGAGCACTCATCCATCAAAATAGTAATAGGCAAGGGATGGTTTTTTCTCAGCGACCTTTTCGGCTTGCTGCTCCTTTGCGTGACTGATCGCTAAAAATAGCGGCATAAAAAGCATGGCAGCCAGAATTTGTCTTAATTTCATGTAACAGAACTAGATGGCAATGAAGCGAAATGCAACAGACGAATATCAGTTTTGCTTGCTCTGCTCCTTTTGGAACCGATGACTGGTAAGGCTTTACCGGGGCGTAATCCAACGGTTGTGTGCCAGAGTTCACGGGATCGAGCGAGTGTTGATTGGAAGTCGACCAAAATTTCTTGCATAATCAGGGTCAGTTGCTACACAAAGTAGTGCTGGAGAGGTCGCCTTTTAAAGTGCCGTCATCATGTATCGAATTCTTAGTTTTTTTGTGCTGCTCCTTACCTGGATCATTCTTTCCGGAATGATAGACTGGTTTCATTTTTCGTTAGGTGTGATTTCCTGTGCGCTGGTTACTTGGTGGTCTTCGGACATGCTGTTTTCTGATCGCGGAATTGCCCCTCATAAAAGGTTGTTACAATTTTGTCGTGTTCCTGGATACCTTGTTTGGCTTTTCGGGCAAATAGTCTTAGCTAACCTTCATGTGCTCCGGCTCGCCTTTTCGCCTAGGTTAGGCAAGAAGATGGAGCCTCAATTAGTGCGCTTTAACAGCGGGCTCACTACTGATTTCCAGAAGTTTGTCCTTGCTCAGTCTATCACTCTTACCCCAGGTACTGTCACCATGAAGATTGAGGGGGATGAGTTCATTATTCATGCGATTAGCCATTCTGCAGTAAGTGGCTTAACCGAATCGATGATACAGCGTGTCAGTCGCGTCTTTGGAGAAAGTGCCCAACCGGCATCATGATGGAAACCTTTTTTAT
>Ga0115011_10003363_pt1 | contig 10885 bp, 9 predicted proteins | sample TroAtlMetagenome_2_FD_88705 | JGI IMG/M metagenome (GOLD analysis project Ga0115011, IMG submission 88705) | Marine eukaryotic phytoplankton communities from Atlantic Ocean - Tropical Atlantic ANT8 Metagenome | ecosystem: Environmental > Aquatic > Marine > Oceanic | place: Tropical Atlantic... | reverse complement strand
TGTCGAGGACATCACGGACACCGTAGACCACCAACAGGACACCCCGGTGTCCGCCGACATCCCGTTCCCTCCCATCCTTCGACGCAATGGCGTGCGGAGACAAAGGTGCGTGGGCGACAGACAAAAAAGGCCCCGGAGCCGAAACTCCGGGGCCTTTCTTCTGGCTTGTGTCGACCTTACTCGGCGTCAAGCGGGTCGGCATCATCCATCAGCTTTTGCATCAGGAAGGTGTACAGCAAGGCCTCGCTGCGAGCCCGCTCCTCGAGATTGGCGGCCGCGGCATGACCGCCAGCGGTGTTCTCATAGTAGAGATAGTCATGGCCCAGCTCTTCCAGGAGGTGCGCCATCTTGCGGGCATGGCCCGGATGGACACGGTCATCCTTGGTCGAGGTGTAGAGGTAGATTTCCGGATAATCGCCGTTCGCATCGACATTGTGATAGGGCGAGATCGAGCGCAGGAAACCGCCCTCGTCCGGATCTTCCGGATTGCCGTACTCGCCCATCCAGGACGCACCGGCCAGCAGGGTGTGGTAGCGCAGCATGTCCAGCAGCGGCACGGCCGAGACAACGGCGTTCCACAGGTCCGGACGCTGGGTGTACATGACACCGGTCAGCAGGCCGCCATTGGAACCGCCATAGACGCCCAGGTGGCGCGGGCTGGTGATGCCGCGCGCCGACAGGTCCTCGGCCACCGCGATCAGGTCATCATAGATGCGCTGGCGATCCATTTTCAGACCCGCCTGGTGCCAGGCCGGTCCGAATTCGCCACCACCGCGGATATTGGCGACCACATAGGCGCCGCCATTCTCCAGCCAGAGCTGGCCGCGCGAGCCGGAATAGCTCGGGCGGATCGACACCTGGAAGCCGCCATAGGCGTACAGCAGGGTCGGCGTCGTGCCGTCCATCACGGTGTCTTCGCGGCGAACCACGAAATAGGGCACCATCGTGCCGTCCGGTGAGGCCGCCTCAAGTTGCTCGACAACCAGGCCCTCGGCATCAAAACGAGCCGGGATGGACTTGATTTCCTCAACCGTCAGCTCGGCCGCATCGACCATGAAATAGCTGTCCGGCGTCAAAAACCCTTCGGCATTCATGAAGGCCACATCGTGGTGATTGTCGGTGCCGCGCAGGCTGATCGTCATGTTGGCGGGAACCGGAACGGTCTCCGACGACCATTGCCCGTCCGCGAAGTGGAAAGCCTCAAGGCCACCCACGACATTCTCGTCAATGGCGACAAGGAAAGCCGAAGCCGTGGAACCCATGCCGCCCAGGGACTGGCGCGGACCCGGCACGAAGACGGTGCGGACATCCGGCAGTTCGCCGGTCGCGGCGAATTCGGCCATGTTGAAGGATAGCAGGGCACCTTGCGGGAAGGTCTCGCCGCCGTCCGTTGGCGTCCAGGCCTCCTCGATCGTGAAGACCAGCTCGCCCTGATAGAGGTCCTGGATCGACGACTTGCTGGGCAAGGGCAGTTGCACCGGTGCCGCGTCTGTCGGCAGATACCACCAGGTCGTGTCGTAGAACGTGTCGGCTTCCGACGCCATCATGTAGACCGTGCCGTCATGGTCTTCGGCGCGGAAGGCAAACAGCCCCACATCGTCCTGGTCGCCGCGAACCACTTCGGTGGCATCGGCGAGATCGCTGCCCCGTTCCCAGCGGTAGGCGACCGAGGGATAGCCCGAACTGGTGGTATCTTCCGGTGAGGTCGCCAGTCCGACCATCAGCGTGTTCTCGTCAATCCAGCTGACGCCGCCCTTGGCTTCCGGCGTTTCGAACCCGCCCTCGACGAAAGCCCGGTCGGTGATTGAAAACTCCCGACGAACGGCCGCATCAGAGCCACCATCGGACAGGGTCAACATGCAGCGCTCATAAGTCGGCGCCAGGCAATCGGAGCCGCGCCAGACCCAGTTGCGGTCTTCGGCTTCGGACAGGGCATCGAGGTCGAGCACCACGTCCCAGTCCGGCGCGTCGGTCAGATAGCTTTCCAGCGAGGTCCGGCGCCACAGGCCGTGCGTGTGCTCGGCGTCCTGCCAGAAGTTCCAGATATAGCCGCCGGAGTAGGACCCGTAGGGGATGCGGTCCTCGGACTGGGCAATGGCCAGGGCCTGGTCATAGAGGCCCTGATAGCGCTCATCGCCTTGCAGGCGAGCGAATGTGCGCTCGTTCTGGCCCTCGACCCAGACGGTGGCCTGTTCGCCCTCAACCTCTTCCAGCCAGACCCGCGGGTCATTGTTCGGATCGATGTCAACGATCTGTCGTCCCGCGGACGCTTCCGGTGTCGTGTCGGCCACGTCGTCGCCCTCATCGCTGGCAGGCTGAGCACAGGCCGCGAGGATGGCAGCACTGGCTGAGATCGCCCAAAACGTCTGATAAACTTTCATCAGTCTCTTCCCCTCTGATGTGTGTGCCGCAATTAACACCGGTGCGGTGCTGGACGTAAAGGGACGGGAGCGTTATCGCAGCAGGATGAATGCTCGTCTGATGAATGGTGCCGGCAACAAGTTCATCCTCGCCGATGTGCGCGGGCGGGCGGGTGTGTTCAACCTGTCGGCTGACACAGTCAGGGCAATCGCCCGGGCTCACCCGTTCGATCAGCTGCTTGTTCTCGAAGACAGCGATACATCGGACGCCTTCATGCGGATCTGGAATTCCGGTGGCGACGAGGTCGGCGCCTGCGGCAACGGCACCCGCGCCGCGGCCTGGGCCCTGATGCAGGAAAGCGGGACCGACACCGCCCGCCTCGACACGAAGGGCGGCGTCCTGCTCGCCCGGGGCGTCGGTGCGATGACCGTCAGTGTCGACATGGGCGAGCCACGCCTGGACTGGGCAGATATTCCGCTGACTCGGGCGATGGATACGGTGCGGCTGGACGTTTCGGCAGAAATCGACGGCTTCCGCATCGAGGCGCCGGGGGCGGTATCGATGGGCAATCCTCACGCCGTCTTCTTCATCCGCGACCTGGCCGGCCTGCCCGTTGCGGGCCTCGGTCCGGTCGTCGAGCATGACACGCTGTTTCCGGAACGGGTCAATGCCGGCTTCGCGCAAATCCTCGACGCCCGCCATATCCGGTTGCGGGTCTGGGAGCGCGGCGCTGGTATCACCGCGGCCTGCGGCACGGGTGCCTGCGCGGCATTGGTCGCCGCCCACAGGCGCGGACTGTGTGAGCGCCAGGCCACAATTCACGCCGATGGCGGCGACCTTTCGGTCGAATGGCGCGAGGCGGACAACCGCGTCATCCTGACCGGGCCGGTCGAGGATGACGGGCCGGTCTCACTCAATATCTGACACCATCCGGACGCCTGCGCACGCGGCCGTGACTTCCAGACTTGGCAAATTCTCATATTATCCCTGAAACGGTCGCAATCGGGCCTCGATCGGGGGGAAGCTGGGCACATGACAAACAAACCAATGTTGACACTCAAGGCGCTGGCCTTCGCGGCCGCCCTTGTCGGGCTGCCGGCCGCCCCGGCATTCGCACAGGATGAGGAAGTCGCCGCGCCGACACCTCAGAGCATTGCCCTGGAGCTGTTCAACGAAGCCGGTGGCGCCCTGCGCGCCGGCGACAATGAAAGTGCCCGTCGCCTGATGCTGGCCGCGCTCGACCTCAAGCCCGCACATCCGGCGGTATTGCGGGCCCTGGTCACCATCGCGACGCGGGCCGAACGTGCGGATGACGCCTTTGATGCATTGGACGGCATGGTCCGGGCCGGGCTGGTCTTCGAGATCGGTGACGCGACCCTGACCTTGCTTGAGGAGGCCCACAGCGACCGCCTGACCGCCATCCAGGCCGCCCTGGTCGCCAATGGATCGGCCACGGGCAGTGGCGAAATCGTCGCCCGTATCAACGCGCCCGACGCCCTGATTGAGGGGGTTGCCGTGGACATCGAGACAGACCGGATTTTCGTCTCCTCCGTCGCGCAACGCGAAATCCTGATGCTGGAACCCTTTGCCCGCGACCAACCCGTCGTGTTTGCCGACCGGGAAGACGGTCTCTGGTCGGTCTTTGGCCTGTTTGTGGACGACAGGACTCGCATGCTCTGGGCGGCCTCGGGCACTGTCCCGCAGACACCACTTGAAGAGGGAGAAGCCGAAGGGACCGCCCTGTTCGCCTTTGATCTGGTGTCGGGCGAACTGTACCGGCGCTACACAATCGACGGCGCCGTGCAGATGGCCGATTTCGTGGTCCGCGATGGCAGCGCCTTCATCTCCGACAGCCAGGCGCCGCGCGTCTATCGGCTCGACAATGTCTCCGGCGAGCTGGAGGTCCTGTCCGAGGATCCGCGCTTTGTCAGCCTTCAGGGTGTGGCGCTGGCGCGCGGCGCGCTTTACGTCGCCGATTATTCCATGGGCATTTGGCGTGTCGACCTGGTCGACGGCAGCGCCACCCTGGTCCGCGCCTCCGATGTCAGCCTGATCGGGATAGACGGCCTGCGCCAGACACGCGACGGCCGCCTCATTGCCGTGCGCAACGGCGCAGCCCCGCATCAGGTCATGGCGATCGACCTTGATCCGACCGGTGTGGAAGTCGCCCATGTCGAAATCTTGCTGCGCGCCCATCCGGCGATGACGGGCAATACCGAGCCGACCCTTGTCGACCTGGCCGATGGCCGGGCCTGGCTGGTCGCCAATGCCGCCTGGCCGCTCTTTCCGGCGGATGGATCGGTTCCCGAGGAGGAACGCCCGATGACCGCCATTGTTGAAATGGATTTGCGCTGACCGGTCAGGACCCGGCCCGGTCTGGTGGCCTTTTGGCGCTCAGCGCCCCGCATCCAGGCTCAGCCCGATGCCGCACGCGCGCTGGATGACGATGTCGGCCCCTTCGGCGCGTTGACGCAGATAATCCAGCTGAGTGGCTGAAAGCGGCGGCGTGTCTCCGCTGCGAACGACGATGTCCGGGTCTTCGGTAATCCGGGACAGGTCCGGAATGGCCACGGCCAGCACATGCATCTGCTCGTGGGTGAAACGCGAGTCCGCCTCCCGAACGATGCAGGTACAGACCGACTCCGAGAAGCCGGCCTGCCGGCAGGTCGCATGGATCTCGGTTCCGCCGCTCGAGTCACGGGCAGACGCTGGCGGCATGACCAGACCACCGGCCATCGCCATCATGACGACACTGCTTTTGCTGATACGCCCCATACGCCCCCCATCCGGTGTGGCGCCCTCAATCAGACGTTTGACGCCAGACCCGACACCCCTATGCTCACCGAGGTGAGGATTCCGCCTGCTGAAAGGCTTGGGGACGAGTCATATAAAATGAGGCGAGGGACCGCCAGTCCAGAAAGGAGCCCCATCATGAAACGCTTTATGATCATTATGGCCAGCCTGACCGCGCTCGGTGCCTGCGCCACCGCGACGCCCTATCAAGCCGCCGAAGGGTCCCGTCCGGGTTTCACAGAAACGCGGATCGAGACCAATCGCTACCGGATTTCCTTCGACGGCAATTCGATGACGGACAGGGAAACGGTTGAGACCTACCTGCTCTACCGGGCTGCCGAACTGACCGTCGAGAACGGGTATGACTACTTCACCGTCGTCACCCGGGCGACGGATGAGGAAACCCGCGTCATGACCTCCATGCTCGGCCGGTCGCCCTATGCCGGCTTCCGCGTGCAGCACACCTATTTCCATCCTCGATGGGGTTGGCGCGGCTGGCGCGATCCATTCTGGGATGATGTCAGCTATCGTGAAAGCACGCGCTATGAAGCCAGCGCCGAAATCCATCTGGGGCGCGGCACCAAACCCGACGACCCCAGCGCTTTCGGCGCCCGTGAGGTGATGAGCAATCTTGGCGACCAGATTGTCCGCCCGACGTCGGACTGACCTGGTCGACCCAGCACACAAAAGGCCGGGGTTTGCCCCGGCCTTCTTCGTTGGTCACTGGGGTCGACGTCAGAAGTCGACCGACAGGCCGAACAGCACGGCACGGGGCGCTCCCGGTCGGAGGCCGGCCGGGCGGCGGGCGACCGTGTAGACCTCGTCGGACAGGTTTCTGACCGACACGCGAGCCCTGACCAGTTCGCTGACGGCATACCAGGCCGACGCATCTAGGACGCTGTGGGCATCGACACTTTGATCGGCCGGAATGTTGCCCTGACCCGCTACCGTGCGGACCTCATCGACCCAGGACAGCGAGACCTCACCGCCAAAACGGCCGGCATCGAGACCGAGAGATGCGAACATCTGGTGCTCGGGAATATAGGGCAGCGCGTCACCCACCTGGACGTTGCCCCACGGACCAAAGCCCGAATTGAAGCCGGTCTGGAATTCCGCGTCGGTCCAGGTGTAGGCCATGCGCACCGGCAGCTCGATGCCGTCGAGGCCGACAATCCGGGCCAGGTCTGTGTCGCCGGTCAGCTCCAGGCCGAACACATCGACTTCACCGCCATCAAACTGGTCACCGATCGCACATCCGCCGCCGGTGGAGTTGGTGCAGGTGCCGATCAGGTTCTGGTAAGCGTTGAAAAAGCCGATAGCCTCGACGCTGAACATGTCATCCCGGTAGCGCGTGCCGAATTCCCAATTGGTCGCGTCTTCGGCTTCCTGGGTCGTCGAGCCCGGCGCCGGCGGGGCAAAGCCGCGATGGACGCCGCCAAACAGCGTCCAGTTGGCGTCGAGATCATAGCGCACGCCCAGGCCCGGCACGAAGGCCTCCACCGTGTTCTCGCGGATCGCGAGGCTGGCGCCGGTGCGGGTCGGATCATTGCGGCCATAGTCTTCGCGGCGCAACTCGATCTGCTCATAGCGCAGGCCCGGCGTGACAACCCAGCGGCCGAACGCGATCTCGTCCTGGACAAAGACCGCTACAGCCTCGGCGGTTTCGATGCGGTTGGAATCGGAACCGGGCGCATCGACCGAGGTCAGCACCAGCTGGCCATTGTCCATGCGGAAATTCTCGCGCCACTGGAAACGATCCATCTCGTCCTGGTGCACGCGCAATCCGACACGCCAGCCATGGCTGGAATCGCCGAAAGCGACCTCGCCAGCCAGCTCGAGCTGGACGCCCTCCGCGGCATAGTCGCGATTATTGTGTTTGATCAGCACCGCGTCATCGGCTGAGACCAGACCGGCCCCACCCTCAATGATCGCAAAGGCCGCGGCATTGCCGACCGGGTCCGACAGGATGGAAGAGATCGAAGCCGAAGAGGCCGCACCGGCGCCGTCCGGATCCACCCGGTCGAGCTTGAACCAGTCACGGGCAAAAGTGGTGGTGTAGGCAACGGCCGACAGCTCGACGCCATTGGAAAACTCGGTGCGATAGCGCAGCGACCACTCGGAGTGCTCGGCATCCATCTGGTCGAGCTGGCTGGCAGCGTAGCGACGGAAGGGGTCGGCGGCGAAGTCGGCGTCGGTCAGGCCGAGATAGGTCTCGTTCGACAGCTCGTCGGAATACTGCCCCTTCAGCTCGAACATGTGGGTCAGCCCGCCCGCATCGAGTTCGACCCGCAGCTTGCCGACATAGTCTTCAATGTCATAGCCGGTCGACGCGTCCGACATGCCGTCGATGACCTTGAAGCCGTCAGCGCTGTCAAAGAAGCCCTCGATCAGGCCACCGATACGCAGCCCGTCACCGGCGTCTGTCATGCCGCCGACATGGGCGTGGGTCCGGCGGGTGTTTTCATCACCGGCCCAGACCGTGACCCGGCCGGACAGGTCTTCGGGGACCGGCGTCGACAGCAGGTTCAGCGAGCCGCCCTGGCTGCGCGGGCCATAGCGGACCCCGGCGGCGCCCTTGATCACTTCCACACCGGCCATGCGGCCCGCATGCGGAAAATAGTAGGCGGCGGGGGCGGCGTAGGGTGCGGGCGAGATGAGGACGCCGTCTTCCATCAGCGTGATCTTCTCGGAGCGGTCGAGACCGGTGCCGCGCATGCCGATATTCGGGCGCAGGCCGTAGCCGTCCTCTTCCTGGATGTTGACGCCGGCCACGGTCCGCAGCAGGCGGGTCACGTCGGCATAATCATGAACCGCCAGGTCCTCGGCGGTCAGGAGGTCAGCCGAGCCGGCGATTGCATCGGCATCGCCGTTGAGCCCGATAACGGTGATCACGTCGGTCGCGGCGGCGGTTTCGACCTGACCATGGGCGGCGCCGGCGACGGCGACGAGGGCGGTTGCTGAAAGCAGAATATGACGCACGATGAATGTCCCGGAGTTTGCGCTTGCAAGTGATCCGCAATTACGGGCCAAATCTCCCCGAGTCCACCGTTAATGAGAGTGATTTTCAGTTTCTGTGCGAAAGTGTCGCATCCAGGTCACGAACGAACAGGAGCCGGGCCTTGCGGCCCGGCTCCCGGAAACATCGCAGAACAGGGTTGGCCTATTTTGGCGGCATGCGAGCGCCAGCGTCGAGGCGGACACACTCGGCGTTGATATAGTCGGACGTGACCATGAAGGCGACGAGATCGGCGTATTCTTCCGGCGTGCCGAAGCGCTGCGGGAATTGCAGGTGCGAGGCCAGCGAGACTTTCACTTCCGGCGGCATTTGCTGGTAGATCGGGGTCTCGAAGAAGCCCGGCAGGATGGTGTTGACGCGAATGCCTTCACGGGCGAGGTCGCGGGCCATCGGCAGGGTCATGCCGGTGATGCCGCCCTTTGACGCCGCGTAGGCGACCTGGCCGATCTGGCCGTCTTGGGCTGCAACCGAAGCGGTGTTCACGATCACGCCGCGTCCCGAGCCGTCGAGCGGGTCCAGCGACATCATGCCGGCCGCTGATTTCGAGGCACACAGGAAAGACCCGATAAGATTGACCCCGATGACGGTCTGGAAACCCTTCGCGGAATGGGCCGAGACCTCACCGGTCGAGGAGGACCGGCGTGCCGTCTTTTCTGCCCAGCCGATACCGGCACAATTGACGAAAACGCGCTCCTGGCCATGAGCCTCGCGGGCCTTGGCCAGGCCGGCATCGACACTGGCTTCGTCAGCCACATTGACCTGGCAGAACACGCCGCCGATGTCCTTGGCGACCATTTCGCCACGCTCGGCATTCATGTCAAAAATGGCGACCTTGGCGCCATCGGCGGCCAGGCGGCGGGCTGTGCCTTCGCCGAGGCCGGATGCGCCGCCGGTGACAATGGCGGCAATGGATGAGTCGAGTTTCATGAGACACTCCCCTTTATCGATCCCAGCGACATAGCGTGGTGCCCGGCAAAAGAAAATCCGTGGTAACGGCTGGACGACAACGGAAATCCGGCTTGGGCAGTCCTCACTCGCGATGCTAGAGCAATCTCCAGACCCCAATTTGACCCGGGATGGACACTATGAGCGGACGTTACGCCCTTTTGCTGCACGGCGGCGCAGGCACCCTGGCCGATCGTGACTATGCTCGCGAGATCGAGCACATGCGCGGACTCGCAGAAGCCGCCAAGGCGCGCCTGGCGATCGGCGCCAACGCACTCGATATCGTCCAGGACACGGTCCGCGAACTTGAGGCCTCGGGCCTGTATGTCGCCGGCAAGGGTGCCTCGCCCAACAAGGGCGGTCGGTATGAACTGGACGCTGCCATCATGGACGGCGCCACCCGGCGTGCCGGGTCGGTCGCCGCCCTGACCGGCTTCACCAGCCCGATCTCCGCCGCGCGTGCGATCATGGAAACCACGCCGCACGTCATGCTGGCCGGGCGCGGGGCCGAGCGCTTTTGCGGCGAAGCCGAGCTGGAACGCGTCGAGAGCGTCAATGACTACTACACGCCCGCCGCCGCGCCCGACGACCGCGAGATCGCAACCGGCACGGTCGGTTGCGTCGCCCTCGACCTGGAGGGCCGCCTCGCGGCCGCGACCTCAACCGGCGGCACACTGAACAAGATGGAAGGCCGTGTCGGCGACAGCCCGATCATCGGCGCCGGGTGCTGGGCCGACGGGCATGTCGCGGTCTCCTGCACCGGCCAGGGCGAGTATTTCCTGCGCACAGCGACCGCCAAGGATGTCTCGGCACGAATGATACATGGCGGCCAGTCGCTGGAAGAGGCCGTCGCCGGGGCCCTGGCTGATGTCGGTGCCCTCGGCGGTGAGGGCGGCATCATTGCCGTCGACCGCGATGGCAATCTGACAGCGCCGTTCAACTCGCCGGGCATGAAACAGGCCATGGTTCACCCCGATGGCCGTATCACCGCGGGCGTGCGCTGATGCTGGCGATGAAGCGCGGTTATTTCGGCGTCGGCGCGGAGGGCATTTCCAAGCCGATGAATATGGGTGCCATCCTGCGGACCGCCCACGCCTTTGGCGCCAGCTTCGCCTTCACGCTCGATGCCAGCCACCAGGTGCGCGATGTCTATCGCGCCGACACCGCCAAATCGGTCGATCACGTACCCTATTACGAGTGGCAGGATGTGACCGCGATGGCCCTGCCGTCGAACTGCCAGCTGGTGGGTATCGAGCTGGCCGATGACGCAGTGGACCTGCCCAGCTTCCGCCACCCGCTGTGTGCCGCCTATGTGTTCGGGCGCGAACGCGGTTCGCTGTCGCAGGAGGTTCAGGACCGGTGCCACCACATCGTGAAAATCCCGACCAAGTTCTGCGTCAATGTGTCGGTCGCCTGTGCCATCACGCTGTACGACCGCCAGATCAATTTCGGCGGCTTTCCAGAGCGCCCGCTGATGCCGGGCGGACCGGACCTGGAAAGCCTCGCCGAGACAACGCGCAAGGCCGGTATCCACCGATGATCCGGTCACGCCTTGGTGTCTGTTAGGTCGCGGTTAACTTGGTCATCATACCGCCATAGGTGCGCCCTATTGGGTTCAATAGTTCCGACATGAGGATAACCGCCGTGCGTTTCCGTCTTGCCTGCCTTGCCTTTGGATTGACCACTGCACTGGGCCTCGCGTCCCTGCCGGCCGCGGCCGCGCAGGACGACCCGCAGTTTCGCGGCGAGTACAGCGACTGGCGGGTGTTC
>Ga0115011_10003361_pt1 | contig 10886 bp, 8 predicted proteins | sample TroAtlMetagenome_2_FD_88705 | JGI IMG/M metagenome (GOLD analysis project Ga0115011, IMG submission 88705) | Marine eukaryotic phytoplankton communities from Atlantic Ocean - Tropical Atlantic ANT8 Metagenome | ecosystem: Environmental > Aquatic > Marine > Oceanic | place: Tropical Atlantic... | reverse complement strand
TGCGCGACATGACGAATGGGCTCCGCGTCGATGGTGGCGAGAAAGAAAACAAAACGCGTCGGCGAGTTCGCGTATTTTTTTTTGTCGCACCCCACTTTGCGACAACAGTATTTTTCCCAATGAATGAAATAATGTACTCAAAAACTCTCTTTTTCTCCGCTTTTTTTTGAGCCAGAGCAGTCTCAAAAAGTGCCCCGCAGAGACGAATTTGATTTCGTAAACCCTGAAAATTGGCCAAAAAAAAGAGAACGAAAGGAGGAGGAAAAAGGACGGACTTGGCAGAGACACGACGACGACCGCACTCCTCAGGGCACAAAAAAAAATAAGAAGAATGAGTGCGAAAGGAGGAGGAGGAGAAGAAGGAGGAAACGAGTCCGGTTCGGACGACGACATCGCGTTCGCGGACGACGATTACGACGCGAACGCGCAGGGCGAAGAAGAGACGAACGTGGAGAGTTACGACAGCGACGAGAATGTGGAAGAGGTGCGCTTTTGAGAAATGCGGTTTGAAATGTGTCTCTTTTGTCTGCGACGACGAGATCGGCCTTGGTCGTTTTTTTCGATTTTCTCAACCGCGCGCGCGCGCGCGACACCGAACGCGACGGTTGGAAAGGGAGAGCTCGCGTCGCAGATTCTCGCTTTCCACGCGAGCGACGCTTTTGTTTTCGTCTCGCGTGGTGATTTCGATGCGAAAAGCGCGTCGTGCGTTCCATCCTCTCGGATCGGTCTTTTCGTCGTCCTTTTCCAAAATTTTTGAACGCTCTCTCTTCTCTCGTGGATGGCGACCAACACAACAACAACAACAACAACAACAACTTAACAACAAACAAAGAGAGAAGAAAAAAATATTTCGCGAGTCAATCGACAACATCTGTTGCGTTCAATCATCCAACTCACGATACATTCTCTTCTTCTATTTAGGTCAAAGAAGGCGAAATCATGTCGCCGATGACGCCGTCGAAGCTCGCCGCGGCGAAGGCAGAGAAGGCGCGTTTGCGAGAGCTAAAGAAGCAACAGCAAGAAGAACTCGAGCGCGTGCGAAGAGAACAAAATGCCAAAGTCGCGAAGGAAGGGAACAAGAACTCAAAGTATAAAGTGCTTTTGGCGGAAACGGAAGTGTTTGCTCACTTTCTTGCCGGGTCGAAGTCTCATGCCGCAAAGGAAAAGAAAGGAAAGAAGGCGAGGAAGGAAACCATCGACGAAGATGAGGAGGATAAAGAAATGGTTGAAAACGAAGACCACTTCCACGGAACGAGATTGACCGTGCAACCGTCGTGCATTAAGTTTGGCACTATGAGACAATACCAAATTGAAGGTTTGAACTGGATGATTAAGCTGTTTGACCAAGGCATTAATGGTATTTTAGCCGATGAGATGGGTTTAGGGAAGACGCTCCAAACGATTTCGCTCTTGGGGTATTTGCACGAATATCGCGGCATCACGGGTCCGCATTTAGTCGTCGTTCCGAAGTCCACGCTTGGTAACTGGATGAACGAGTTCAAGAGATGGTGTCCGGTTTTAAGAGTGTTCAAATTCCACGGTAACCGCGAAGCTCGCGAAGAGCAAATAAGAAACTCGATGCGTCCTGGTATGTTTGATGTTTGCGTCACGTCGTACGAAATGGTTATCAAAGAAAAGTCAGCACTGAAGAAATTTCACTGGAGATATATCGTCATCGACGAGGCGCACCGTTTGAAGAATGAAAAGTCCAGATTAGCGGTGACTTTGCGCATGCTTTCGTGCAATAATCGCATGTTGATCACGGGTACGCCGTTGCAAAACAACTTGCACGAACTTTGGGCGCTTTTGAACTTTTTGTTGCCGGAAGTTTTCGCCGTCGCGGGAGATTTCGACGACTTTTTCGCGAACGTCGAAGACGAAGACGGTGGATCCGTCGACGTTGTTCAGCAGTTGCATAAAGTGTTGCGACCGTTCTTGTTGAGACGTTTGAAAGCGGAGGTTGAGAAATCTTTGCCACCAAAAAAGGAGACCATTTTGAAAATTGGTATGTCCGATTTACAAAAGCAAATTTACAAACGCATCTTACAAAAAGATATCGACGTCGTGAACTCTGGTTCGGATCGTTCGAGATTGTTGAACATGGTCATGCAATTGAGAAAGTGCTGCAACCATCCGTACTTATTTGAAGGTGCGGAGCCGGGACCGCCGTACATCACTGGCGAACATCTCGTTACGACTTCGGGTAAATTGATTTTACTCGATAAATTGCTCCCCAAGCTTCAACAACGCGGTTCGAGAGTCTTGATTTTCTCGCAAATGACTCGTTTGTTGGACGTTTTGGAAGATTACTTGATGTATCGTGGTTATCAATACTGCAGAATCGATGGTAACACGGATGGTCAAATTCGCGAAGACTCTATCGAAGAGTACAACAAACCGAACTCGGAAAAGTTTGTGTTTCTTTTGTCTACTCGAGCTGGTGGCTTGGGTATTAACTTAGCTACCGCAGATACCGTCATTTTATATGATTCCGATTGGAACCCACAGATGGATTTACAGGCCATGGACAGAGCGCATCGCATCGGTCAGAAGAAGGAAGTTTCTGTCTTTCGATTCTGTACCGATAATTCCGTCGAAGAGAAAGTCATCGAAAAGGCGTACAAAAAGTTAGCCTTGGACGCTTTAGTTATTCAGCAAGGTCGTTTGCAGCAAAACCAGAAATCTGTTAACAAGGAAGATTTAGCGAATATGGTTCGATTCGGCGCAGAGCACATTTTTGATTCCACGGCTGTTACCGATTTGACAGCCGAAGATGTCGACGCAATTATTGCCAAGGGTGAGGAAGCTACCAAACAGTTAAACGAAAAAATGTCTGGTTTTACGGACAAAGCGTTGAAGTTCTCCATGAACGCGGACGCTTCTTTATACGATTTTGAAGAGCAAGAGGCAAAGGAAGAGTCGAAAAAGCTTCCGGAAGGCATTGATGTCAAAGCCATCATTTCTTCGAACTGGATCGATCCACCAAAGCGGGAAAGAAAGAAAAATTACAGCGAAAACCAGTACTACAAAGACCAAATGAACCAAGGCGGACGCCCGAGTGGAAAGTCTGGCCCGAGAATCGCGCGTTTGCAGCAAATGAACGATTTTCAGTTTTTCGAAGTCAAGAAAATTCAAGCGTTTTATGACAAGGATGTCAAGCGCAAGACGTACGAATGGGAGAAGAAACAAAACAGACCAAGAACGACTGGCGCGGACGGAGAAGAGGTGGAAGAGCCAGACGACCCGAACGCCCCTCCGGCTCTCACAGAAGAAGAACGGGAAGAGTACAATAAACTTCTGGCTGAAGGTTTCACGGACTGGAACAGAAGAGACTTTCAACTGTTCTGCCGAGCATGCGAAGCGCATGGCCGGAAAAATTTGGATGCAATTGCCTTGGACATGGAAGGTAAGACTATAAGCGAGGTGAAAGAGTACGCCAAAGTGTTTTGGGAGCGCTGCCACGAGATTGCCGATTGGAAGAGAATTGAAGGTAACATTAAAAGAGGCGAAGCCAAGATTCAACGACAAGAAGACATGTTGAAGGCGGTGAAGAAGAAACTCTCGCTTTACAAGAACCCGTGGCGTGAGTTGAAGGTGGTATACGGCCCGAACAAAGTGAAATCGTACACCGAAGAAGAAGATCGTTTTCTTCTGTGCTCCATCACGGAGGTTGGCTTCGGGAACTGGGAAGAGTTGAAAGCGCAAATCAGACAACACTGGCAATTTAGATTCGATTGGTTCATCAAGTCGAGAACTCCGAAAGAGTTGGGTCGACGTGTAGAGACTTTGATCGGTCTCATCGAGAAAGAGGCGGAAGCTAACGACGAGAAAGCCGCGAAGAAGCAAAAGACGACCAATTGAAAGAAAAACAGAGATTTACACGAACATATATAAGAGTTTAAATTGGAAAAAGAGAGAGGGACAAATCATGTCATTTCAAATATTCTTATTCGCATATGATTTTTATCGCACAACTGACAAATCTCTTCGGCTCGGGGAAATATATTCGATTTCCTCAACCTGACCATTAATCTTGAACGCGCGCTTGACATCGGACACTCCAAAAGCCGTTTCAGCGACGGCTCCGGCTTTTGAAGAGTTCCATTTTGCCATAAATTTAGCTTTAGCGCCCGCTAACTTTCCAACGGAAGACTTGCTGTCCGCCGCGCTCTTCGCGTTGTCATTCTCGAAATCGAAATAAAGCATCTCGCCAAACTCTTTGTTTGATATTTTCGCATCCGGCGACGACAGCATGCTTTTCTTTGTGGGCGGCGGTTTCGGTTTCATCGTCTTCGTCATAATCTTTTCGGTAATGTTTTGTGTGACTTGGTTGTTTGTAATTCTTGCAAAAGCTTTTCTCGTCGGCGTCGCAACTTTCTTCACTTGAGTAGGCGACTCGACCTTCTTGGTCGCGTGTGAAAGAATCTTCTCTGCTTTCACTTGTTTCACCTCCTTGGCGCTTTTCCCGCAATTCGCCAAAATGCTCAATCTCGCGCTATCTTCTAACGCAAAACGCGGATTGTATTCCCACTCGTTCTCGCCTTCTTTCAAGTGCACTTCTGCTCTTTCGTGCGGTAACATTGAATGTGGAACGACTTCGATTTCAATGTCGTTATCCATGTCGCTCACCAGCCCGATAACCTCCGCCAAGAAATTTTCGTGCGTCTTCTCGCGATAACTCACGATTTCGTTTCTCCACTGCTTCACTTTCTCCACGTGTCGTTCTTTGTTTGTCTCCAACTCGCTCGTCAACACGTTTACGCTTCTTTGCAAATCTCTCGACGCTTTCTCCGCTTGCTCTTTTGCTTTCTCTAATTCTTCCAACATCCTTTCGATGGCGTTCTTCTGTGACACAACGATGGATAACTCCTCTTTTGTCTCGTTGCATTCTTCTGTCATCTCTTTTAAAAGCGAAGAAACCGCTTCGATTCGACTCTCCGCCGATTTCATTCGTTCTAAAGCGTATTCGTATTCCTCGTGCGGATGCACAAATTTTTTCTCCTTCTTTTTGGTCACTTTGATGACCACCGTCCCTAATAAACCGGCGCCGATGCAGAAGACTTGCCCTGGGTTTTGTGGCATTTGGACGTTTTTCGTGTTGTTGACGATGTTCGACGCGAACGATCCGAATTGATGGAACCGTTTGGTGAACTCCATTATCGCGAGTTTTCTCCGGTGACGATGTTTATTAGATATTTCTTAGTAGAGAAAATGTTCGTTGTCGTTCGTCAAAAGTCGTCCCCCTTTTTCAAAATCTCTCGATTCGCGCGCGAAGAGTCCGACGTCTCGCTCCGCGTGCGGTCTTCTCGATTCAACGCTCTCTCGGCCGACGGTGGCTCTTCCTCGCGCTCCTTTTGGTGGTGGTGCGTATTATCGGTGTCGTTCGTAGTAAGGTAGTAGGTAGTAGGAGTAGGAGTACTGAGTATGGGGTCGTAAAAGTAAGGGGACGAGAGTTTTAGTCAGAGAAGCCCAAAGACGAGGGGGCCTCAAGTTATTGTGCGGGTTTTTCCTTCCCAAAAAAAAAAAATGTTTGAAGTCCCCTTCGTTTCTCATCGCAACAAAAAAGAAAAAAGAAAAAGGGGGATTTCATTGAGAGTAAAAGAGGAGCACGTCCCAAGCGCGCAACGAGTGGGTCAAAACACGCGCGGGAGACGCGCGCAAACAACAAAAAACAACAACAACAACGAGCACGCAATCGGACGCGACAGAGGATGATTTGAAAGAGAGGTGGAAGAGAACCTTTTTGGAGTAAATAATAATGCACGAGGGCAACGATGGGACCGACGACGCACCAAATCCACCTTCATTCGGGGGAACACCGAAATCGCTCTCCGCGTACGAAAAGCTCGGTCGCATTGGAGAAGGCACGTACGGCGTCGTGTACAGAGCGCGAGATAAGAAAACGAACGAAATCGTTGCTTTGAAAAAAGTCCGCATGGATCGAGAGAAGAACGGCGTTCCAATCACCACTTTGCGAGAAGTTCGGATATTGCAACTCTGCTGTTCCCACGAAAACATCGTGCACTTGTTGCGAGTCGTCCAAGGGAACCAGTTGAACAACGTGTTCTTAGTTTTTGAATATTGCGAGCACGACTTAGCCTCTTTGCTGGATAACATGAGACAACCGTTTTTAGAGAGCGAATCGAAGTGTTTGATCGTCCAACTATTGAAAGCGGTGGAGTATTTACATGACCGATGGATTATGCATAGGGACTTGAAGTTATCGAATTTGCTGTTGAATAATAGAGGGGAGTTGAAGTTGTGTGATTTTGGATTGGCGAGGAGTTTTGAACCGATGAGAGAAGAGGAAGAAGACGAACTGGGAGAAGACAGAACAGAAGACGAACATGAAGACGAAAAAGACGAAAATGGAAACAGGAAAAAACGGAAAAGGGGGCAGTTTTGTTACACGCCGAAAGTGGTGACGTTGTGGTATCGCGCGCCTGAAGTTTTATTTGGAGACGACGCGTACACGGCATCCATTGATATATGGGCTGCCGGGTGTGTACTCGCAGAATTTTTAAAGCACGATCCAATCTTTCCTGGTAAAACTGAAGTGACGCAGTTGGAACTGATTTTTAACTTGCTGGGCGCGCCGAACGAAAGGATTTGGCCCGGATGGAGCAAACTGCCAAATGTCGGCACGACACTCATTCCAGAGCAACCGTACAACTATCTCGAGCACGAGTTTCCGAACTTACACCAGACTGGTATTGATTTACTCAACGCGATGCTGACGTACGATCCAAAACGACGGTGCTCAGCGAAAGAAGCGTTGATGCACCCATATTTCAAGACGCAACCGAGACCAAAGTTGAAATCAGAGATGCCGAGCTTCCCAACGTTGCACGCACGAGCGAATAAGAAGAACGAAAACGATTTCGGAGAAAAGTTTTGAAAAGAATCTCAATCGATAAATGTAAAACACTTAGTATAGTAGTTAGTTTTACCTACACCGTAGGTATCATAGTTTTACCATAGTATTACCATAGTAGTTACACTTGTAAGCATATTTTAAGTAATATTTACATATAGAAAGTTCGATAATAAAATGCGTTTTCTTAATTCGTGTACCCGGAGGTTGTAATACTATCAGCGCTATTCATGTCGCTCCACAAAGTGTGGTGCCAGCCTTCCATATCCATTCTTTCGTACGTGTGAGAACCGAAAAAGTCTCTTTGCGCTTGGACTAAGTTCGCCGGGCATCGTCCTCTTCTGTATGTGTCGAAGTAGTTCAGTGACGAAGACATGGACGGTGTGGACACACCGGTGTTTACTGCGGCGACGATGACACGTCTCCACGCTTGTTCCTTATCGACGAGTTCGGAAGCGAACTCATCGTCAACGAGCAAAGACGGCAAGTTCGGGTCTTTGTCGTAAGCCTGCTTGATGCGATCCAAAAACGCCGCGCGAATGATGCACCCACCTTTCCAAATTCTCGCCATCTCACCCAAATTTAATCCCCACTCTTGCTCATTCGATTTAGCTCTGATCAAGTTCATACCTTGCGCGTATGACGTCACTTTCGACGCGTACAACGCTTTGCGAACGTCATCGATCAACTGCTTCTTATCGATACCAGCGGCCGGCCCTTTGGAATTCGCCGGCACTAAACCTTTGTTTTCGAACACAGCCTCCGCGGCAACGCGTTCGTCTTTCAAACCGGACAAAAATCTCGAATCTAAACTGCTCGCAATCGTCGGCGCAGCGATGGATAACTCCGCTGCTTGTTGGACGGTCCACTTACCAGTACCCTTCATGCCAGTCTTGTCCAAAATTTTGTCCACTAAGAACGAATTGTCGTCTTTTTTATCGTCCTTCTTCTCCAAAATGTAACTAGAGATTTCGATTAAATACGATTCCAATTCGGCCTTGTTCCACTCCACGAAAGCGGCGTGCATTTCCTCGTTCGTTAACCCACCGACGGTTTTCAAGATATCATAGGCCTCAGAAATCAATTGCATGTCCCCGTATTCGATGCCATTGTGCACCATCTTTACAAAGTTACCCGCGCCGCCTTTTCCGACGTATGTCACGCATGCGCCAGTATTGGTTTGTGCACTCACCGGTTTCAAAATATCTTCGATGCGTTTATACGCCTCTTCGGACCCACCCGGCATCATCGACGGTCCATTTCTTGCCCCTTCTTCGCCTCCAGACACGCCCATACCCAAGTACAACAAGCCTTTCTCTTGAACTTGCTTCATTCTACGTTCGGTGTTTTCATACCATTCGTTCCCGCCGTCGATGATGCAGTCCCCGGGTTCGAGAAACTGCGACAAGCCTTCGATGGTCGCGTCAACCGGCGCACCCGCTTTCACTAAGATGATGATATGTCTCGGTTTCTCGATCGATTCCACGAATTCTTTAAAATCCTTATAACCACGCAAATTGTTCGATAAACCTTCCTTTTCGGCTCTTTTCACGCACCCGTCCGTCTTTTCACCGGAACGGTTATAGACGGAAATCGGAAATCCTTTCTCCGCGACGTTCAACGCTAAGTTTTGACCCATAACGGCCAAGCCGCACAAGCCAATCCTTGACTTTTGTTCAGAAGTGGCGCACACGACGAGCGGAGATCTTTGTGTCGATCGAGATCGTCTGATCGCAGAAGAAGACGGTTGCGTCACTTTTTGAAGGTTACCTCGAATGTGACCCGCATTGGAGGAAAACGATGATGAGGAAACGCTTTGCGTTTGTGCAAGCATTGGGTCGTGGGGGAGGAGTTCTTCGTTACTCTGAAAGTTTCTTCGTCAATGGATGCACGCGTGCCGATCTGCGATCTGCGATCTGCGATCTGCTCAACGTCCTCGATACCGAAACGTCTTCTTCCAAAATTTGAAAAGTCACGAACCGGGATTGACGACGATCTGATTTTGTTCTCTCTCTCTCTCGGTGCCGTCTTTACATTTTCTTTTTTTTGACTTTTTTTAAAACTTTTTCCATCCTTTTCCAAAAAGGCAAAGGAGAGATCTGGACTGATGAGTCCTCTTTTTTTTGCCCTTTCGCGGGATCTTTCCACCTCCCAAAAAAACACTTGAGGCAAAAGACAAAAAAGGCAAAGGGACCCCCGAGGGGGTCTAAGGGTGTGAGAACACGCGCCGGTTGGGTGCGAGAGAAAGAACGAGAGGGAGCGACGCGACGAGATGTGAAAGTCGACTTTTTGCGGGGGATATTACGATCGTCCAAACGGGGAGCGTGAGGCACGGAAAGCACGTAGAGGTTTTTATGTGTTTTTCTTCTTATATATTACACTTGATTCTTGATTAGTAGGGGGACATTCTTCTCCCGTTATTTTTATTCGTGTCGAACGTACAACGCGGGTGCGTTAGTTTGCTTTAGATCTTTGGCACGCCGTGCACTCGCACTTCGGGCATTTGCAGTTGGTGCAATCGCACGGGCAGGTTTTGCAGGTAGTCGAACTCATTGGTGTTCTCCGTAGCTTCTCGTTTTGAAGGAATTGGGAAAAGTAACTGTACCCAAAAATAGCTTTTGCCGCGGGAAACTCCAAGTGACCAAGGCTTTTCTTTTCTGTGGCCCCTCATTTTCTTTGCTTGGTAAATGTATATTTGGACAAACCCGAGGTCGAAATAATATTACAACAACTCTAACGCTTTTAAAACGGCACTGGTATCCTGCAGACTTTCAAAAAACAATCCTTTCTCTTTATTCACGCAAACTTCTCTCAAATCGTCGAGGGACCAGATCCCGGTGGCTAATCCAACCGGAACGGCGCCGCTGGTCTCCGCGGCGGTGATGTCGTTCTGCGTGTCGCCGAAATGAAATCTTTTGTTAACTTTAAAACCATTTTCTGTCGCTCTTTCGTGAGCAATAGAGACGAGAACGGATCTCTGTTCGTGATCGCTTCCGAAACCGCCTTTGACTATGTCGTTGAAATACTGTTTAATGCCCAATTGCGTCATTTTTGCCCACGCGATGGGTTGTAGGTTTCCCGTCACCAACGTCACGATACAATCTTCGCGTTCGGATAATTCCGTTAATAACTCTAAAACTCCAGGTAAAAGTTCGATACCATTACCAGCATCGTGTATATTTTCTGTGGCATATTCTATCATCGCGTTGGCGACGTTTTCGAGTTCGTTTTCAATCCTCTCGGCATCAATCTTATGATATTCCAACACGCTTCTTATTATCAACTTATCGGTTGACCCATGATGGCTGACCACATCTATGGTCGTGTCTAATCCGAATATTTTCTGGAAACCGTATGAAAACGCGTTTTTATGGAACCTGTTGGCGTTTTCGCCGACGGATTTGATTAAAGTGCCATCGACGTCGAAGGTTAACAACGTCTTCTTCGAAGCAGAAGACATGGTAGTTAGAGGTGTTTGTGCTTTTGTTGAATGTTCACGACGAAGACGACGGCGCAGAGCAACAGAGAAAGAAGAGGAAGAAGAAGAAGAAGAAGAAGAAGAAGAAGATTGCAAGTGTGTTGCTCTGCCGCCGCTGCTATTCATGCACTGATAAGACGCGGGGTGTCAATCGAGTAGAGAGAGTGTGCGTGGGAATAGAGATTATCGGGTATTTCCTTTGATTTTCGTTAAAAATGAACAACTCGACGAAAAAAAACTCAGTCATTGGGGATTCTTTAGTTTCGCAAAGATATAGTACTCAAAATGAAAAAATAACAACATCCGTCATCAATATCACCACCACTTAGCTGTATTTATTCTTCTTTTAATGAATGGGGGGAATCCTCGATAAATCCGGCAAAGCGTCGTCGTCAATGACTTCGAACGTTAAGCCGGTTTCATTGAGCACTTCGACGAAGAGTTGACCGCCGGCAACGCCAGGCGTCAAGACGCCACCTTTGTGAGGTAACTCGTCTCGGTGCTCGCTCGTTAACAATGCCAACTCGACGGATA